>UMFB01041208.1_pt1 | contig 11505 bp, 9 predicted proteins | sample 1964921 | NCBI WGS metagenome assembly UMFB01 (sample SAMEA4836037, study PRJEB28245) | human gut metagenome | biome: gut microbiome; material: fecal sample | place: Denmark | collected 2008
AAGCGGGAGATTACGATATTGTAGTTGCAAGCGGCGGTGATGGAACCCTTGATGAAGTAGTTACCGGTATGCTTATAGGAGGACATCAAATTCCTATCGGTTATATTCCGGCAGGAAGCACCAATGATTTTGCAAACAGTCTGCACATATCCAAAAATATGTTGCAGGCGGCAACAGATATTGTGGAAGGAGTGCCGCATGCTTTTGACGTAGGTGGATTTAACGAAGATTATTTTGTGTATATTGCGGCTTTCGGGCTGTTTACAGACGTATCCTATGAGACAAATCAGGATATGAAAAATATACTGGGACATGCAGCCTACATATTAGAAGGAACACAGAGGCTTTTTAATATTAAATCTTACAACCTTCGTGTGAAAAGCGATGACGGAGAGCTTTCAGGAGAATTTATTTTCGGTATGATCAGTAATTCCACTTCCGTAGGCGGATTTAAGCGTCTCACAGGACCGGACGTTATGCTGGATGATGGTGTTTTTGAGGTGATGTTTATCCGAAGACCAAAGAACATTTTGGAATTAAATGAAATTATCGCATCTTTAGTGGGAACAAATGACTCAAAAATGATTGAAGTCTTTAAGACCACAGGGCTTACCATTGAATGTGAAGAAGAAATTTCATGGACACTTGACGGAGAGTTTGGAGGACTTCATAAAAACGTGACAATTAAAAATCTGAAACATGTCGTTCAGATTATGCTGGCAAAAAACGACCAAGTGCCTTTAATTAACCCTCTGGAGTAAGAGAAACCTTGTTGCTGATTTTGTCATATAATATTAAAACAGACAAAACAGGTGAGCAACAGGAATGGCAACGATAATAAAAGAAATATTGTTGATTTTTGTACTGACCACAGACTCTTTTGTGGTCAGTTTTGCTTATGGTATGAGAAAAGTAAAGATGCCCTTTAAAATTGTGGCGGGAATGAATATCATTATGAGTGGCCTATTGGGAATTTCTCTCCTTACGGGAAGCTTTCTTTCTGATTTTCTTCCAAAGGATGTGACTACTTGTCTGGGGGCAATTCTTCTTATCGGCATCGGTTTATACCGAATTTTAAGTTTTTTCTTTCAGAAAGAAGAAAACAAGGAAATTTATCAGGAACTTACAGCAGCAGAAGGCTTTACGCTGGCATTTTTACTTTCTTTGGACAGTCTTGCAGTGGGAGTGGGCGCAGGCTTAGTACAGTCAGGGCAGCTTTTCTTAGCTGCGGGAACTTTTATATGCGGAATTCTTATGATGGAGCTGGGTTGGAGGCTGGGCTGCGTATTCCGTAACACCACACAAAAAGATTTGTCATGGGTGAGCGGGGTATGTCTTTTGCTTTTGGCAATGAGCTTTTTGTGGAAAAGATAAAAAATACTTGCAATATGACGGCTTTTGCGGTATCTTAAAAGCAGTTTTACGACTAAAATGGATTGGGGAGCAGTTAGATTGCAATGAGAGGAAGGAACGAAAGAATGAGCGAGTATATCGATGTATCAGAAATTTTTGGTGAGGACGTTTTTAATGATGTAGTGATGCAGCAGCGTCTTCCTAAGAAAGTATATAAAGATTTGAAGCAGACAATTCTCGAAGGAAAAGAATTATCTCTGGAAATGGCTGACGTCATTGCCCATGAGATGAAGGAATGGGCGATTGAAAAAGGTGCAACCCATTATACACACTGGTTTCAGCCGCTTACAGGAGTAACTGCCGAGAAGCATGACTCATTTATTACAGCGCCCCTTCCAAACGGAAAGGTATTGATGAGCTTTTCCGGAAAAGAGTTGATAAAGGGAGAGCCGGACGCATCTTCTTTTCCGTCAGGAGGACTGCGTGCTACTTTTGAAGCACGAGGCTATACAGCATGGGACTGTACTTCTCCGGCTTTTGTGCGTCATGATGCGGCAGGAGCTACCTTATGTATTCCTACGGCATTTTGCTCTTATACAGGGGAAGCGCTGGATCAGAAGACACCGTTGCTGCGTTCCATGCAGGCAATCAATACACAGGCTCTTCGCTTAATCCGTTTGTTCGGCGATACGACTTCTAAGAAGGTTACGCCTTCCGTGGGTGCGGAACAGGAATATTTCTTAGTAAGTGATGAAAAATTCAGACAGAGAAAAGATTTGGTTTTTACAGGACGTACCTTATTCGGCGCTATGCCGCCAAAGGGACAGGAGCTGGATGACCATTATTTAGGCGCTATTCGTCAGAAGGTTTCTGCATATATGAAGCATGTCAATGAAGAGCTTTGGAGACTTGGAGTAACTTCTAAGACACAGCACAATGAAGCAGCTCCGGCACAGCATGAGTTAGCTCCGATTTATGCAGAGGCAAATGTGGAGGTTGACCATAATCAGATTGTTATGCAGACCTTAAAAAGAGTGGCTTCCCAGCACGGAATGAAGTGTCTTCTCCACGAAAAGCCTTTTGCAGGGGTAAATGGCTCAGGAAAGCACAACAACTGGTCTCTTACCACAGATACAGGTCATAATCTGTTAGAACCGGGAATTACACCTCATGACAATATTCAGTTCCTTCTTGTACTTAGCTGTATTTTGAAGGCAGTAGATGAGCATGCGGCTCTTTTAAGAGAGTCAGCGGCAGATGTGGGAAATGACCATCGTTTAGGAGCAAATGAAGCGCCGCCGGCAATTATTTCCGTATTTCTGGGAGACCAGCTTACCGATGTTATGAACCAGTTAATCACTACGGGTATGGCAAATCACAGTATCGGAATGGAAAAGCTGGAAACAGGTGTAAAGGCAATTCCTGAATTTATGCGTGACACAACGGACAGAAACAGAACCTCACCATTTGCTTTTACAGGAAATAAATTTGAATTCCGTATGGTGGGCTCCAGAGACTCTATTGCACCGGCGAATGTGGTGTTGAATACCATTGTAGCTCAGGCATTTAAAGAAGCCTGTGATGTTCTGGAAAGCGCAGAGGACTTTGACGTAGCGGTTCATGATTTAATGAAAAAGAACTTTACAGAGCATCAGCGCATTGTGTTTAACGGAAACGGCTATTCACAGGAATGGGTAGAGGAAGCCGAAAAGAGAGGACTTCCAAACCTCAGCTGTATGGTAGAGACCATCGAAACACTTACCAGCGAAAAGACCGTAGAGCTTTTTGAAGAATTCGGTGTCTTTACAAAAGCAGAATTAGAGTCAAGAAAAGAAATCAAATATGAAGCTTATGCAAAAGCAATTAACATTGAAGCAAGAACCATGCTGGATATTGCCGGAAAGCAGATTATTCCTACGGTGATTAAGTATACAAAACAGCTTGCAGACTCCATTAATGCAGTAGTTGCAGCAGGGATTTTAGAGGTGGAGGTACAGACTGATTTATTAAGCGAAACATCTGCACTTTTAAAAGAAACAAAAAATGCCTTAAATCATCTGAAAGAGGTAACAGAGTCAGCAGCGGCTATGGAGGACGGAAAAGAGAAAGCGTTCTATTATCGCCAGCAGGTAATTCCGGCTATGGAAGCATTGAGAAAACCGGTAGATGAGCTGGAAATGATTGTGGATAAAGAGATTTGGCCAATGCCGTCTTATGGTGATTTATTATTTGAAGTATAAAGGATAAGGGAGTTATTTCTACTAAGTGCGTATCGAGAACATTGATATATTTTACGCTTAGTGTAATAACTTCCTTTTATATATGTGGAAGGTTTGGGATTTCTCCGGCAAATGCAGGGGGAGATTGAGAGAGAAACGTAATGATTGAATAAGGAAAGATAGAAAGAGGAATTAGTGTATGAAGGAATTGGAGTTTTTAAGGGAACAGCAGGTGGATAAGGGACTGATAGAAGGTGTGGAGGAGTTTCGCTGTAAGTATTCTGTGGAGGACGGTGAGCAGGGCAGAGTAAGCTGTCCTGATATGTATTTTTATGGCAGGGAAGTGTTGGAAATGGGCATTGCAGCCCTTCTTCAGGGAGAAAATCTTCTGCTTACAGGAGCAAAAGCAACGGGAAAGAACGTTTTGGCAGAAAATCTGGCATGGATTTTCGGACGTCCTGTGTATAATGTATCTTTTCATGTGAATACAGACAGTGGTGATTTAATTGGCACAGATACTTTTGTGAATAATGAAGTACAGCTTCGCAAAGGAAGTATTTATCGATGTGCTCAGTATGGCGGCTTTGGAATTTTAGATGAAATCAACATGGCAAAGAATGATGCCGTATCAGTACTTCATGCGTCTTTAGATTACAGAAGAAGCATTGATGTTCCGGGATATGATAAAATTGATATGCACGAAGCAGCCAGATTTATCGGGACCATGAACTACGGTTATGCAGGCACAAAAGAGTTAAACGAAGCTCTTGTTTCCCGTTTTATGGTAATTGATATGCCGCCGCAGGATGAGGAGACGCTGGATTATATCTTATCTTCTAAATTTCCCGCATTAAAGGAAAACGCAAAGAAACAGTGGATTGGACTTTTCATGGATTTACAGTTAAAGGCACAAAACGGTGAAATCAGCACCAAGGCTCTGGATCTTCGAGGCATTTTAGGCGCGTTAAAGACGATACAGAGAGGCTTAAAGCCAAGGCTTGCGGTACAGATTGGCGTGGTAAATAAGTGCTTTGATATTTTTGAAAAAGAAATTGTACAGGATGTTGTGCTTACCAGAATTCCTGATACATGGACGCCGCAGGATGTGTTTGAGAAGTAGAGGTTATTATGGAAGAATTTGAACTGGAAAACAGAATAAAAAATCTGATGTGGACGGTCAGCGGTGATTATTCTCTGGAATTTAAGCCTGATTTAGCGGCTTTTGCAAAATCTAAATATGTTGCGCTGTATGATGGAATTAAGCAGGGCGCTTTTGCACGATATTTTAACAGAGAGGAATATTCGCTTTATCTGGTGAAAAAGATTTACCTTCATGCAATGGAAGCGCCGCTTATGGATTTGGCACAGCTTTGCATTGAATTTGCGGTTTCCGGGAAGATTATAGCAGAGAGGGAAGGTGTTTCCAATATCCGAAGACGTGCCTGTGAGGACATTCTGGATATGGATTTTCATAAATTAACGGGAAATCCGGCAGGAAAGCTGAAAATAGCTCTGTTTCGTGAAATTTTAAACGGAAAGGGAGCGGTAGAAGCAAGACAGCGTCACTTTATGGACATGGTACAGGAGCTTTCCGAGGCACAGGATACCATGGAGCTTATTCAGACAACGGACAAGCTGTACAATGAGCTGATTGACCCCTATTTTGAGCGTAATCAGGGAGATTTAGAAAAAGTTCTGTCTGTAACCTTGGAGGAACTGGCAGAATTTTCGTGGGAAGACTTTCTGGAAGAAGAGGCGTTGGAAAGCACACTGGAAACCTATCTGGATAAGGTTACGGAAAATATGACAAACCTGGATACCAGAGAGACAGAAACAAAAGAGGAGCAGGAGAAAAATACAGAGGAAACCACTAAACGGATTTTAGTGGTGGATGAAAAAGCGCTGGAAAAGATGTATTCCTATGTGGAGAGAAACTACGGAAAGACTTATCTTACAGAGGGTGAGGAAAAGAAAATCAATGCTCTTGTGTGTCGGGGTATACACAGCGACTGCAGCCTTTATTTTACAAAAGGAATTTTAAAAGAGCCGGTGATGCGGAATTATCAGTACGAGTATGCCAGAAAACAAAGAAGCAAGAACCTTTATGAATATCATGATAATCACAGAGTGGTTAAAAATAATATTCGTCTTCTCACCGATATGCTGAAAAAGACTCTTACCATGAGAGAGGAAAAAGAGGAAACTTTGGCAGACAGAGGAACTCTGCTTCCTAAAAAACTGTGGCGTATTGGGAGAACGGGAAATGTGCAGGTTTTTAAACGGGAGCTTTACGAAGACAGCAGTAGCTTCGTGGTAGATGTTTTAATTGATGCCAGCGGTTCTCAGCGCTCCAGACAGGGACAGGTTGCCATTCAGGCATATATTTTAAGCGAGGCGTTAAGCAACGTGGGTATTCCCCACAGAGTAACCAGCTTCTGTACTTTTTGGGATTATACGGTGCTGCATAATTTTCGGGATTATGACGCAGACAGAACAGAAAACAGCAATATTTTTGAATATGTGACTTCTTCCAACAACAGAGACGGACTTGCTGTTAAGGCGGTGGAATATGATTTGCTGCAAAGGGAAGAGGAGCATAAAATTCTGATTGTGTTAAGTGACGGAAAGCCTTATGATGTTATTTTAAATCGGCCCAATGCCAGAAATCCAAAGCCTTATCACGGGGATTACGCTATAAAGGATACGGGATTTGCAGTGCGGAAGCTTCGCAATCAGGGAGTCTGTGTCTTGGGCGTTTTTGCAGGAGAGGAAAAGGACTTACAGGCGGAGAAAAAGATTTTTGGCAAGGATTTTGCCTATATACGGGATATTTCCGGATTTTCTCCTGTGGTAGGCCGATATCTGATAAAGCAATTAGAAAAAAACACTTGATAATTAAAAAAACTTCTGCTATATTAGTATAATATGTTTAAAAATACTTATATTCGGGATAAATCCCCAGAGGATAGTAATGAGCGAAAAAATAGAAATTATGGGAATTTCTGTTGAGAAGTGTTATGCAGAGGATGTTATGGAAAGCATTAACCAGCAGTGGTATCAGGAAACGCTGGCTACTTACGGAGTGCTTACCATGAACCTCTTGCTGGCAGCTCAGCAGGATGAAGAATTAAAAGAGTATATAGAAACGCTGGATAAAGCAGTGGCAGATGAGCCCGAAATCGTAAAGGCAGCAGGACTTGAGGACAAGGAATGGGAAAATGATATTTCGGAGCATGGCTTTTTCGGAACGGTATTCTGGCTGCTGAATCATTATAAGAACGAAATTTTTCTTTTAGGAGAAAACGAAGAGGACACAGAAAAATTATATGGATATCTTCAGGAAAAATATCCGGATATTGTCATACTTGGCAAGGACTTTCTCATGGGCGATGAGGACGACCAGGTGGACAAGGTGATTAACGAAATCAATATGTGGAACCCTCAGGCAGTTCTAAGCTGTTCCAGAGTATATGATTTGGAGCGGTTTGTAAAAAGACATCGAAAAAAAATCAATACAAAGCTCTGGTTCAGTCTGGGAAGCTGCCTTGATATTTTCCGTGAGGGAGGCAAAAAACCAAGCTGGCTCAACCGCTTTATGGAAAAGAACAATTTCAAAAAAATGGTATCAAAGTACAATGAGGACATGGAGAAAATGTGAATAAATTGTTACATTTTTGAAAAAAAGATGTAATATATTGCATTTTCTCTTTCCTTTTTTTTGATTTTGTATTAGTATATATAGTAGGGTTTTTATGGGAGATGTAACACCGAAATAACTATATGATGAAAGAAGGAGAAAACATGATATCAAATCAGATACTGCAAAATACACTGGATGGTTTAAAAGGAATATCCAGAAGTGATTTTTGTGTAACAGATATGGAAGGAAAGGTTTTAGCAACTACTTTTTCCGGCAGCGTATGCGGACAGGAGGAAGTAAGCGCATTTGCCAATTCTCAGGCAGACAGTCAGGTGGTAAAAGGAAATCAGTATTTTAAAATATATGATGACCATCAGTTAGAATATGTTTTGGTCGTAAGCAGCGCAGGGGACGATGTTTATACATTGGGAAAGCTGGTTGTATTCCAAATTCAGGGCTTGCTTACCGCATATAAGGAGAGATTTAATAAGGATAACTTTATTAAAAATCTTTTGTTGGACAATCTGCTTTTGGTAGATATCCATAATCGTGCAAAAAAGCTTCACATTGAGGTAGATGTACGCAGGGTTGTATATATACTGGAGAGCAGTCAGGACAAGGACTACGGTTCTCTGGAAAATATCAAAAAACTTCTGGGAGGAAAACCCGGAGATTTTGTCACAGCGGTAGACGAGAAAAATATTATTATTGTCAAGGAATTAGCTCCGTCTGACGGATATCCCCAGTTGGAAAAGACAGCCAACAATATTCTGGCTGCTCTGGGCGTGGAGAAAGACGGTACAACACATATTGCTTATGGAACCATTGTAAAAGAATTGAAAGAGGTTTCACGCTCTTATAAGGAAGCAAAGATGGCTCTTGATGTAGGCAAGATTTTCTTTGGGGAGAGAGATGTAATTGCGTACAGTTCTCTGGGAATTGGAAGACTTATTTATCAGCTTCCTATCCCTCTTTGCAAAATGTTTATTCGGGAAATTTTTGATACACATTCTCCCGATGATTTTGATGAGGAGATGCTTACTACAATTAACAAATTCTTTGAAAACAGCTTGAATGTTTCAGAAACCTCCAGACAGCTTTACATTCACAGAAATACGCTGGTATATCGTCTGGATAAGCTTCAGAAAAGCACAGGACTTGACCTGAGAGTTTTTGAAGATGCAATTACCTTTAAAATTGCATTGATGGTAGTAAAGTATATGAAGTACATGGAAACACTTGATTACTAAGGAACAGAAAAACAGGAGGTTATTATGATTGATTTAAAAAACGTGAGTAAATCATACAGCAAGGGCCAGCCAGCCATTGACAACATGACACTTCACGTGGATAAGGGTGAATTCGTATTTATCGTAGGAAACAGCGGTTCCGGAAAATCAACTCTTATCAAACTGCTGTTAAAGGAACTGGATCCTACAAGCGGAACGATTACAGTAAACGGACAGGTTCTCAATAAACTGAAACGCAGAAAAGTAGCGAAATACCGCAGGGGAATTGGTGTTGTATTTCAGGATTTTCGTCTTTTAAAGGATAGAAATGTATATGAAAACGTAGCTTTTGCTCAGCGTGTTATTCAGCGCCCGACTCGTATTATTAAAAAACGAGTACCGGAAATGCTCACATTAGTAGGGTTAGCAGAAAAGTATAAATCAAAGCCTGACCAGCTCTCTGGTGGAGAACAGCAGAGAGTTGCCCTCGCAAGAGCGTTGGTAAACAGACCGAGTATCCTGCTGGCGGATGAGCCCACAGGAAACTTGGATCCTAAGAACTCCTTTGAAATTATGAAGCTCTTAGAGGAAATCAACGAAAGAGGCACAACGGTTCTGGTGGTTACACATAACAGAGAAATCGTAAATGCGTTTAAAAAGCGTGTAATTACCATGAAGAAAGGCGTCATTGTAAGTGATGAACAAGAAGGTGAATATCTGAATGAGAATTAGTACGATTGCTTATGTATTAAAACAGGGATTTAAAAATATCTGGAGAAACCTGCGATTTTCTCTGGCGTCCATTGCAACTATGTCAGCATGTATCTTTTTATTCGGTTTGTTCCTTTCCATTATTATGAACTTCCGCTATATTGTAGATACTGCGGAGGAAGGCGTGGCAGTTGTCGTATATTTTGATAAAGGTATTAAACAGGAAGAAATTGACCAAATCGGAGCGGATATTAAGAAACAGCCGGAGGTTGCTGACGTAAAATATATTTCTGCAGACGTAGCTTGGGATGAATTCAGTGAAGTATACTTAGGCGGAGATGAAGATATGGCAGAAGGATTTAAGGATCAGGATAATCCGCTGGCAAACTCCGCACGCTTTGATGTATATCTGAAGGAAGTGGAAAGTCAGGCAGACCTTGTAAAGCACATTGAAGGTCTGGAGGGCGTTCGAGAAGTAAAACAGTCAAAAGAAGCGGCAGATATGTTGTCTACTTTTAATAAACTGGTGGGATACGTATCCATTGTCATTATTTTAATTCTTCTGGTAGTGGCATTCTTCCTTATCAATAATACCATTACAATGGGTATTTCCATCCGTCAGGAAGAAATTGGTATTATGAAGCTCATCGGAGCAACAGACTTTTTCGTCAGAGTGCCGTTTATCATTGAAGGTATCCTTTTAGGTACTATCGGTGCGGCGCTTCCAATGGGTATTTTATACATGATTTATGAAAAAGCAGTAGAATATGTAATTACCAGATTTAATATTCTGGGTGGATTTCTTCAATTTCTGGATGTTTGGGAAGTATTCCGTTTCTTACTGCCGGTCGGCGTAGGACTGGGTATTGGCATCGGTTTAATCGGAAGTATTGTTTCCCTTAGAAAGCACTTGAAGGTATAAGACAGGGAGAGCCGCATGAAATTAAAGAACAAGAAAACTGCAATGCTGCTGGCAAGCTGTCTGGCAATTTCTAATGTACTTTCCGTATCGGCAGCAAATGAGACGGAAGTAAACAAGAAGAAGACAGAGCTGGAAAGTCAGATAGAAGATAAAGAACAGCAGGTAAGCTCTTTGCAGCAGCAGAAGGACAATGTGCTGTCCGCTATTAAGAAATTAGATGAAAAGTATGCCAAAGCACAGGAAAATCTGGATACTTTAACAGGACAGATTGAAGATAAGAATGCTGAAATCGAAAAAAACAGTGCAGAGCTGGAAAAAGCAAAAGAAAAAGAAGCAATCCAGTATGAAGATATGAAAAAGAGAATACAATATCTTTATGAGGCAGGAAATATTTCAATGATTTCTGTTATTCTGGGAGCAGATGATTTTGCAGAGGCTTTGAGCCGAACAGAAAATTTCAGACAGCTTACTTCTTATGACCGAAAACAATTAGAAGAATATAAAAAGACCTGTAAGAAAATCGAAAATCTGGAAAAGGACTTAAAGAAAGAAAAGTCAGACTTAGAAGAATACAAACAATCTGCTGAGGAAGAAAAGAGTAATATCGAAACTTCTATTAGTAAAAAGCAGGAAGAAATTACAAAGTTTGAAGCGGGTATTGACGCTGCGGTAATGGAACAGTCTGACTTAGAAGGTGAACTGGCAATTCAGAATGAGATTTTGAAGCAGATGAAAGAGGAAGTGCAAAGCGCAGGAGGACAGGAAAGCTCTTCTCCTTCCAATGAAAGCACAAACTCTGATGCAAATAAGACAGAGCAGCCAGAGTCAAAACCGGAAGCAAAGCCGGAAGAGAAACCGAATACACAGCCGGAGACAAAGCCGGAGGAAAAACCGGATAACAGTCAGTCTGAGAACAGTGGTTCTCCACAGTTTACATGGCCTTGTCCGTCTTCTCATAATGTAACCAGTCCTTTTGGAGACAGAAATTCACCAACGGCAGGAGCTTCCAGTAATCACAAGGGAATTGATATCGGAGCAAGCAGCGGTTCTCCTATTGTAGCCGCAGCAGCAGGTACGGTAACGGTTTCTACATATTCAGAGTCAGCAGGAAACTATGTAACCATAGACCACGGAAATGGTTTTCATACAGTCTATATGCACGCATCTGCACGTTATGTAAAGGTCGGACAGAAGGTAAGCGCCGGTCAGCAGATTGCGGCAGTAGGTTCAACAGGATATTCAACAGGACCGCATCTTCATTTCGGTGTTATGAAAAATGGAGTATATGTAAATCCTATGAATTATTTATAAGATAAAGGGGGCTGTCAATGCAGTCCTCTTTCTTCATTTCATAGGAAATTGCACTGTTACGCAATCTATTTATCCAAAATGGCATTTTAAGGAGCAGAAAAATGGAAAGAAAAAAGTTTA
>UMFB01013739.1_pt1 | contig 11370 bp, 7 predicted proteins | sample 1964921 | NCBI WGS metagenome assembly UMFB01 (sample SAMEA4836037, study PRJEB28245) | human gut metagenome | biome: gut microbiome; material: fecal sample | place: Denmark | collected 2008
GAACCTCGCCGAGGACGAGAGTGGAGTGCTGAAAGAAGAGGCGCCGTTGGAATCGAGAGAACCGTTGGGCGCCGAACTGACCTCACGGAGCAATCTGTGGGTGCTCAGAGCGAATAAATGTCAGAAGGCGTGCGGTAGATTTGGCGCTTTTTGACAAACGGAACGATAGCGGGTGACGACGGTGTCGTGCGAGAGGTTCTCACGCTCGGGCCGATTGCCGTGCTTCCGGCATACCAAAAGAAGGGAGTGGGACGCCGTTTGATTGACCACGCTCGCAAGGAAGCCATACGGCAGGGGGTTGAGCCTGCGGAAAATTTTGGGATTCGAACGGCTGACAACAAGTACTTTGTTGCTCTACAGATCTGTCCGCTGCAGGAAAAGAGACCGGAGTCCTATGCCGGTCGCTACAGCGATGATGCCGTCTACAACATCAGCCAGGAGGCGGCGTTTGAATTTGATCAGCAATTTCCGCCGAAAGATCGCCTCGAGAACACGCCGACACAAAAACGATTGCTGGAAATTATTGAAATGCAGCGACCGTTTGACGGCGCAAAACGCTAGAGAGCCGGCTTGGCTTGGTTTTTGTGCGCACTGCAAAAACTGAGGTGGTTTCTACGTTTTTGGTCGAGGATTTTCAGAAAAACGTTACAAAACGCCAAGTTTTGTTTTAGAAAAACGTTACAGGACGCGTTTAGAATAATCACCAAACGTTACAAAACGGATGTTTAAAATGGCGAAAAACGTTACAAATGATCCCGATGAAAAGCTCTTTCTTGCTCGAAAAGCCTTACAGAAGCTGATTTCCTGGAAGGAAGCACCTCGACGCAGCGCTTTGTGCGTAGTTGGTGCCCGTCAGATCGGCAAAACAACGCTTATCCGTCATTTTGCGCGGCAATACTACGAACACTTTGTAGAAATAAATTTTGTGACAGAACCGAAGGCCAAGGCCGTGTTTGCCGGTTCGCTCAATGCCAATGCCATTGTCACCGCGCTCTCCGCATATCTACGTCGGCCGTTGGTTCCCGGAAAAACACTCATCTTTCTCGATGAGATTCAGGAATGCCCACAGGCGCGAGCCGCGATAAAGTTTCTGGTTGAGGACGGACGGTTTGACTACATCGAGTCAGGTTCTCTATTAGGTGTCAAGACAAATTCCGTCCCGTCTTTTCCCGTCGGTTTTGAAACGCCGTTGACGATGTACCCGTTGGACTTTTCGGAGTTTTGTATGGCCTGCGGCCTTCAGCCCGAGACTTTCGACTACCTCAAGACGTGTTTTGAGACATTGCAACCTGTAGCTGAAACCGTTCACAACAGCATGATGCAGCTCTTATACGCATACATGGTTGTCGGCGGGATGCCCCAGTGTGTCAGCACCTATATTGCTACGCACGACATCGGGCAGATCCTTGCCATCCAGAACGATATCCTTGCGCTTTACCGCTTCGACATTGCACGCTACGCTGACAGAGATAAAGAAAAGATTAGGGAAATTTTTGATGCAATTCCTTCCCAGTTGGAAGCCAAAAATCGTCGTTTCGTTCTTTCCGACATTGCGAAGTCAGCCCGGCTTCTGCGTTATGAGAATTCATTTGTTTGGCTTTCCGACGCAGGTGTGGCCTTGCCATGCTTCAACGTCACACAGCCAACACCGCCCCTGGGTTTAAGCGAAAAGCGAAATCTCTTCAAGCTTTTCTTGTGCGACACGGGTTTGCTTGCCGCAGCAAGCATGCAGAACATTCAGTTCGATATTCTGCAAGGCAACGTCGAAGTCAATCTTGGTAGCGTACTGGAGAATCTGTTTGCGCAACAACTGCATGCCAACGGTTTTGCACTGCGTTACTACAACTCCAAACGCCTGGGAGAAGTTGATTTCGTCATCCAAAACGGACGAGACATCACTCCGATAGAGATCAAATCCGGTAAAGACTACAAAAAGCATTCTGCGCTTTCAAATGTGCTTGCGGTCGACGAATGGAATCTGAAGCGAGCCATAGTCTTTTGTCGTGGCAACATTGAAAGAGACAAAGCCGTAACCTACCTGCCTTGGTATATGGTGCCGTTCGTTGTACCGGAGGAGGCTGCATCCGGAAAAATGCCTGTCATCGATTTGTCAGCGTTAAGCGATGCAATAAAAGCCTGAAACTTGAGTGAAAGTTTTCAGCGATTCTGAGAAAGCTGTTTCTGACGGCGTTCGTTGATATTTCAAGGGAAATTTTTCCGGACCCAAAAAAATTTGTTTGAGCTCTTGGCAAATGCCTATTTTTCTGTAGAATGCGCAGTCGTTGTGCAGAACACAGCCAAGTTTTGAAAAGCAAGGAACTCATTGAGGACTTGCAATTTTCAAAAGAGTCTGTAAAATGCGCTTCTCTTCAGACGAAAGTTTGAAGAACAAATTGATCCGAACGGAGTGGTAGTTCAGTTGGTTAGAATACCGGCCTGTCACGTCGGGGGTCGCGGGTTCGAGTCCCGTCCACTCCGCCACGATTAATTTGACAATTTGAAAAGCTCTGCGGAGTGGTAGTTCAGTTGGTTAGAATACCGGCCTGTCACGTCGGGGGTCGCGGGTTCGAGTCCCGTCCACTCCGCCATAGCACCAAATGCCCTGTAGATTTGCATCTTCAGGGTTTTTTGTTGTCTGCAAATTCTCGTTTCAAAACAAGCGAAACGGATGAGGATGTTTGGTATCCTGCCTGTTCGCCGAGACGGTCGAAACTGAACAACATTGCTTTTAAGGACTCTTTTTCTTCCCGGCACGGTTGATGTGTTAAGAAAAAAAAAGAGGCGATAACAGCTTATTTGCAATATATTAGTTTCTGACCGCTACACAAGAGAATTCAAGGATGAGAAGCAGACAATGGAACCGATAGCCGAAAAAAACGCCTGCCTGGACTTTGCCGTCAGATCGCTGGAACGCGTGCCGACTCGGGAAGAGACTCTGAAACTGAGCGCGTATTCCACGCAGACGCTCGTGGCAGCCGCCAAAGAGGCAACGATCAAGTTCGCAGATCGGGTCTTTAACTTCTGCGGCATCATCAATGCCAAATCGGGCCGTTGTTCGGAAGACTGCGCCTGGTGCTCCCAGTCGCGGCGTTTTGTCACAGGCATTCCCATCTATCCGCTCATCAATGCCGACAAGGCGCTCGAAGCTGCAAAACAAGCACAGGCAAACGGTCTCACGCGGTTTTCGCTTGTGACGAGCGGTCGAAAGCTCTCTGCGCGTGAAGTGCGCGAAACAATTGAACTCGTGCGGGTCATTCGCAAGGAAACGAATCTTCAGATGTGCTTGAGCGCGGGTCTGTTGACTGAGAAGGAACTGCAAAGTCTCTTTGAAGCAGGCGTCGTGCGCTATCACTGCAATCTTGAGTCGAGCCAATCACATTTCGGAAAGATCTGTTCGACACATACGACCGCTGACAAAGTCAAAACGCTCATGAACGCACGCGCGGTCGGTATGGACGTCTGCTCGGGCGGCATCATCGGGATGGGGGAGAGCGAAAGCGATCGCATCGATTTGGCACTTCAATTGCGTGCGCTCAACGTGCTTTCGATTCCCGTCAACATTCTCTCGCCCATTGCCGGCACGGCGCTCGAGCATCAGCCGCTCCTGTCCGACGAAGAGATTCTGAGGTCTGTCGCTCTGTTTCGACTGATCAATCCCAAGGCGCAACTGCGATTTGCCGGCGGTCGGGCCCGTTTGTCGCGTGAAGTCCAGAAGGCCGCTCTTGAGTGCGGTATCAATGCAGCTATTGCCGGAGACATGCTTACGACGAAGGGCAGTGCAATTGATGCCGACCGCGAGCTTGTTTCCGAGGTCGGATATCAGACGCAAGATATCAAAACCTTTGACGAAGCGCATTTGTGGCATCCGTATGCGTCGGCCACCTTACCGCCTCCCGTCAATGTCGCTGCGGGAGGTCATGGTGCGCGCATTGTTTTGGAAGACGGCAGAGAACTTATCGACGGTACTTCGAGTTGGTGGTGCGCGGCCTTCGGATACAACCGTTCTGAAATCGTCGAGGCGATTCAAAAACAGGCAAGCAAACTCACTCACGTCATGTTTGCAGGGTTTACACATCAACCTGCGGTGGAACTGGGCAAACGATTGACTCGTCTGCTGCCTGAGAAGCTCACGAAGATTTTTTATGCGGATTCCGGATCGGTTGCCGTTGAGGTGGCCATGAAGCTTGCCGTGCAGTATCAATTGGCCAAAGGCCGAAAGACGCGCACGAATTTCGCGACGATCCGCAAGGGTTATCACGGCGACACCTGGAACGCGATGGGGGTGTGCGATCCGGTTGCGGGAATGCACGGCTTTTTTGCCGGAGCGCTTCAGCAGCGCATCTTTATTGATGAACCGTCTTCCGTTTTCGGAGGTCAATGGAACCCGGGCGACATTGAGGAACTTGAGCGAGTCTTCGAAGTGCGACAGGACGAAATATGCGCGCTGATTCTGGAGCCGATCGTACAGGGTGCCAGCGCTATGCGGTTCTACCATCCGCAGTTTCTGCGTGAAGCTCGCCGCTTGTGTGACAAGTACGACATTCTTTTGATCGCTGACGAAATTGCTACGGGGTTCGGTCGAACCGGCAAGCGATTTGCCTGCGATTGGGCCGAGATCGTTCCCGACATTATGACGCTCGGGAAAGCTCTCACGGGCGGTGCCGTGACGTTAAGCGCCGTGTGCACCTCCAATGCGGTGGCCGATACGGTGAGCAGTCATGCGCCGAACGCCTTGATGCACGGGCCGACTTTCATGGCCAATCCGATTGCCTGTGCGGCTGCGGCTGCGGCCTTGGATGTCTATATGGCTGAAGATTGGGAAGCCAAGGTTCGCAGAATCGAAACCGAACTGAAGAAAGGACTGGAAACCTTACGCGGGGTGCCGGGGGTTAAGGATGTGCGCGCGCTCGGCGCCATCGGTGTGGTCGAAACGGAGCGTGTCGCCAACAACCGAATCTTGGCTGCCGCTTTCGTCAAAGAAGGGATTTGGGTGCGTCCCTTCGGAAACATCTTCTACGTGATGCCGCCCTTTGTGATTGAACCCGAAGAACTGCAGATTTTGATTGACGGATTCGTCAGGGTGACGCGTAAATGGGTGGAAAAGAAAATCTAACGCTTAAATATGAGCTGTTAGCTTTGTCCTAAGCAGAACGGTTTAAACCGTATAGTTTGGGTTGTCAACCGGCACCGGCTAAGCCTCAAAAACCGAAAAACTTAAAAAGCTTGAGACTTCGATCCAAAAATTGATCAATTTCGAAGTGACAGATCGATTGGTTCAACAGATCAAATATAAACTGTTAATTAAAGAATGACGATAGAGATGACGGACAATGTAGCGAAGCTTTCTTCGGGAATTCATTTCGTGAGCGGCATTGATACGGATGCGGGAAAGACCGTCTGCACGGGGTGGCTTGCGCGTGAACTGTTGTGCCGCGGACGTCGTGTGGCCACCATGAAATTGGTGCAGACCGGTTGCGGGGACTACAGTCCGGACATTCGCCTGCACCGGCGTCTGATGGGGGTGACGTTGCCCGAAGACGAGGAAGGGATTACCGCGCCCGAACTTTTCACCTACCCGGCGTCACCTCATCTGGCGGCCAAAATCGATGGCCGACCGATCGATCTCGCGCATCTGATTGACTGCGCGAACAAACTGGCCGAAAGCTACGATGTGGTGCTTGTCGAAGGCGCCGGAGGTTTGGCTGTGCCCCTGACGGAAAATTTACTGACGGTTGATTTTGCGTGCGCGCAGAACTGGCCTTTTGTTTTCGTGACTTCGGGGAAGTTAGGCTCCATCAATCACGCCGTGTTGTCTCTTGAGGCGCTGCAGCGACGCGGGGCCGAACTTTCGGCCGTGATCTTCAATCAATGCAACCCGATGCCCGACGCAACGATTGAAGAGGATACGCGGGAATATATGAAGCGGTATTGTTTCAGTCGATTCCCGCGGACGCTGTGGTTGGAGTGCCCGGTTTTTGCACCCGAAGAAATCGGCTGATTTCAGAGTTACGAAAAAACGTTTTGCAACGCGGCTGATGCGTGAAATTAAGCGAGCCGACAGCTTGCTTTTGTTAGAATGCACGGCTATTGAGTAGAAAGGTGCGTTCAACGTTTGTCGAGGGCGCACAGCGGCCCTGCGGCTTGATGCGGCAGTCCGCATTTTTGTTTAATCCAAAGGCTAATTTCATGCTTCTTGAGTTGTTCCGCAATCACAAGCGCTGGCTGATGTTCATCGCCATGGTGCTCGTGATTCCCAGCTTTGTGGTCACAGGTATCTATTCCTACAACCGAATGATCAGCGACGACGGCGCCATCGCCAAGGTTGACGACGTTTCGATCCTTCCGCAGCAGTTTGACGAAGCCAAGCGCCAACGTCTGGAAAACCTGCGCGTGCGTCTCGGTGAAGAATTCCGCTCCAATATGCTCGACAGCCAGGAGGCCAAGGTCGCGCTGCTCGAAGCGATCATGAACGAACGCAGTCTCATCGGTGAGACGTCTCTTGAAGACATTCATGTGAGCGAACAGGTCGCCATCGAAATGATTAAGACCTTCCCGCGCTTTCTCACCGACGGCAAGTTCGACGCCGAGAAGTACACCAACTATCTGGCTGCTTCCGGCATGAGCGATGAATACTTCGTGCACATGATCCGCGGTGAAATCAGCCGCAATCTGCTCACCGAAGGCATCACCCGTACGACGTTGGTTCCCGATACCGCCTCGCGCAGCATCTTCAACCTTCTCACGGAAAAGCGTGAAGCCGCCGTACACAACCTGAGCGTCGGCGAATACATGGTCAAGGTGAAGGTCTCCGATGAAGACGCCAAGAAGTACTGGACGGACAATCAGAAGCAGTTTGAACGTCCCGACGCCGTCAATGTCGAGTACGTTGTGTTCTCTCCGGATCTCTTTAAGAACGTTGAACCCAGCGAAGAAGACATCAAGACCTTCTACGAACAGAACAAGGGCCGCTTCCAGGCTCCGGAAGAACGGCGAGCCTCCCACATCCTGATTGACTTCGGTCAGGGCAAGGACAAGGCTAAGGCCAAGGCCGAAGAAATCTTCAAGCAGGTCAAGGCCGATCCCAAGGCATTTGCCGAAGTGGCCAAGAAGGAATCGGCCGATCCGGGCAGCGCCAAGGAAGGCGGCGATCTGGGCTGGTTCACGAAGGGCATGATGGTGCCGGCGTTTGAAGACGCGGTCTTTAACGCCAAGGAAGGCGACATTGTCGGTCCGGTGGAATCCGAATTCGGTTTCCACATCATTTCGGTCACCGGCGTCAAGGCGACGGCCGCCAAGCCCCTGGCCGACGTTCGTGCCGAAATCGTGAAGCTCTATCAGGATCAGGAAAGCCAGAAGCGCTTTGCCGAAGAAGCCGACAACTTCACCAACATGGTTTACGAACAGAGCGATTCGCTCAAGAGCGTGATCGAAAAGTACAACCTCAAGCCCGTGACGCTCAACAACGTGACGGCTGAAGGCCCGAGCGATGCGGCTCAGAAGAAGTTCCTCAACCAGCACGTCATGGAAAGCCTCTTCGGTGAAGAATGTCTGGTTGAAAAGCGCAACACGCAGGCCATCGAAGTTGCTTCCAACACGCTCGTTGCCGCTCGCGTGACGGCTTATCAGCCGGCTCACATCGCCAAGTTTGAAGACGTTCGCGCCGACATTCTTTCGCTTCTGACAACCGAACGCGCTCTTGACGCTGCAGAAAAGGACGGTCAGGCTCTGCTTGCCAAGATCAAGTCCGGTGAAGCCAAGGACGTGAAGTTCGACAAAGCCGTGACCGTGTCCCGTTCTCAGCCTCTGGGTTGGGACTTCAACCTGATCAATTCGCTCATGCGAGTTCCCGCCAAGGAACTGCCCGCCTATATCGGCGTGCGCACTCCCACGGGCTACACGCTGGTGCATATCACCAAGTCCGAGACGGTCGAGCCCGACGCCTCCGCTCTGGAAGGCACGCGCAACGAGCTGGCCGGTATGTTCGGTCAGGCCGAAGAAAACGCCTATCTCGACAGCCTGCGCGCCAAGCACAACGCTGTGGTCCTGAGCAAGGACTACCTGCCGGGTGCTGAGGAAAAGAAGGCCGAATAAGCTTTAGCTCTCAAGGTGCCGCTTTCACGGCGGCATCGAAACGAAGAACCGGAAGATCGATCGCTGACCTTCCGGTTTTTTGTGTCCGTAAGCCTGAGGAAAATTATTCGAGAGTCGGCTCCTACCCACAGAAACGAATAAAGGCGAATTGTGACGAAACGTCGGTGGTTCGGGCCAAATTCAGAATGTCAATCGGAGGATACGGTTTTCTGTCAGTGGCTCATGCGTCCTTCAAACAGGCGTTTGAAAAACGATCTCGGAAGCTGAGCCAGAATGACGGCGCTCAGCATCAGGCTGCAGCCCAGAAGTTCGCGGGAATTCATGGATTGCGACAGAATCAGCCAGCCTGCGATGACGCTCACAACGCTTTCAAGACTTAGGATCAGAGAAGCCACGGTCGGATTAACGCCGCGCTGGCCGATGATCTGAAGCGTGTAGGCGATGCCGTTGCTGCAGATGCCGGCGTAGAGGAAGGCGGGAGCGGCTGCCTTCATGGCCTCGAGCGTGGGCGGCTCGAAGATCATCATCAGGATGAAGCCCAAGATGCTTCCCACAAAGAACTGAATGCAGCTCATGCGCACGCCGTCGACGTGGTCGGTGTAGTGGTCGATTACGAGGATGTGTGCGGTGTAGCTAAACGCACAAGCCAGCACCAGGCCGTCGCCGAGGCTCAGGGAGAATTCTCCGGGAGGCATGCACAGGTAGTAGAGCCCAAGGCACGAAAGCACGACCGCAATCCACACCAGAAAGCCCGTCTTGCGACCGATGAACATGCCGACGACCGGAACGATGACGATGTACAGGCACGTCAAAAATCCCGCTTTGCCCACCGTGGTGTAGAGAAGTCCGAACTGCTGCAGCGATTCGGAAACAAAAAGCACGATGCCGCAGAGAATGCCGCCCGTCCAGACCTTGGGATTTCTCCAAGGGTTGGATTTTTCGCCTGTTGCCTCATCGATCTTCTTGCGCGTGATCCGATCCAAAATCGGCAGCACCGCCAACAAAAAAAGTCCGCCGATGATGGAGCGCGCAAACGTAAAGGCAAACGGTCCGATGTGGTTCATGCCGAGGGCCTGCGCGACGAAGGCGGAGCCCCAGATGACGGCGCACAAGAAAAGAATGAAACTGTTGCGGACTTGAAGCGGCATGACGATGAAAGACAAAACTGCAGACAAGAAACGTTGGCATTCTAAACGAGCGCACCTTGTTTTCAGAACCGTCCGAAAAGCCGAAGAGTGCCGTTTTGAGGCGTAGAATCAAGGCATTGCTGAATTCCTATTGTTGAGAAAACAATTTATAACAAGGAGGCGAATATGGCGATAGCAAGAACGCTATACGAGAAGATTGTGGAGAGCCACACGGTCAAGCGTATTGACGGGGAAACGGTGCTTCTTTACGTGGACGCTCACTTTGCCAACGAATACACGAGTCCGCAGGCTTTCAGCGGTGTGCGCGAGCGCGGCTGCGGCGTTTTTGCTCCTGACTCGCACCTGTGCGTGGTCGACCACATCATTCCATCGGCCGATACCAATCCGCGAGTGATTCATGATGAGGCGAGCGCGCTTCAGGCCTCCAATCTCGCCAAAAACTGCCGCGATTTCGGCATTGATGCGTTTTATGGTCCCAACGATTCTGCTCAAGGCATCGAACATGTTCTGATGGACGAGCAGGGGCTCGTACGACCCGGCATGGTCGTGATCTGCGGCGACAGCCACACGACGACGCACGGTGCGCTGGGAGCGCTGGCCTTTGGCATCGGTACCTCCGAAATCGAGCATATTCTTGCCACGCAAACGCTTGTCTATCGTTTGGCCAAGCCCATGCTGATCCGGATCGATGGAAAGTTAAAGCCGGGATCAACGGCCAAGGATCTGGCCCTTTATGTCCTGAGAACAATCACCGCCCGTGGCGCGCTCGGTTGCGTCGTCGAATACCAAGGCTCGGGCGTCGAGGCATTGAGCGTTGAAGAGCGCATGACGCTATGCAATCTCACGGTGGAAGCCGGAGCGCGCGGGGCGATTATTGCCCCGGACGAAAAGACGCGCGAGTGGGTGCGCACGCACTGGCTCGACTTTGATCAGAATGAGTTTGAAGCGGCTTCGAGCTACTGGAAGACGCTTGCTTCCGATCCCGAGGCGGTTTTTTCCAAGACCGTTGTGATCAATGCGGGAGACGTCAAGCCCATGGTGACCTGGGGAACGAGTCCCGATCAGTGTGTGGCGTTCGATGAGTCTGTTCCGGCAGCGGACTCTTTCGACGATCCCGTACAGCGTGCGGCGGCCGTCCGCGCATTGGAGTATCAGGGCATTGAAGCGGGAACGCTCATGACAGAACTTGCCGTGCAGCACGTCTTCATCGGGTCGTGTACCAATGCCCGGATTTCAGACCTGAGAGCTGCCGCTGCCGTGGTAAAGGGACGCAAGGTGGCGCCGGGGGTTCGCGCTCAGGTGGTGCCGGGCAGCATGCGCGTGAGAAAACAGGCCGAGGACGAAGGCCTGGCCGAGATCTTCAAGGAAGCAGGATTTGAATGGCGCAAGAGCGGCTGCTCGCTGTGTTTGGCCATGAACGATGACATTTTGCAGTCGGGCGTGCGCTGTGCATCGACCACGAACCGAAATTTCGAAGGACGCCAGGGAAGAGGTGCGCGCACGCATCTGGTGAGTCCGGCCGCTGCCGCTGCAGCCGCGATTACGGGCAAACTGACCGATCCCGCAATGCTGTAATACGAAAGGAGCTCAGAAATGGACAAATTTACGTCGCTCACGATCGGTGCCGTTGCCTTGGAAGCCGACAATATCGATACCGATCAGATTATGCCCAAGCAGTTCCTGCGCGGAATCGACAAGTCGGGACTCGACAAGGGGCTCTTTTATAACCTCAAGCACAAAGCGGACGGCTCGCTGGATCCGAAGTGCGTGCTCAATTCCCCTGCCGCGGCTAAGGCCGCCGTACTCCTGGCCGGTCCTAACTTCGGATGCGGTTCAAGCCGCGAACACGCCGTCTGGGGGCTTTTGCAAGGTGGTTTCCGAGTGGTTGTGGCGCCGAGCTTCGGAGAGATCTTCTACAGCAATTGTTTCAACAACGGCCTTTTGGCGTGCAAAGTTTCGGCCGACGATTTGGAAAAGCTTTTTGATGTCCTGCGCAAGGATCCTCAAGCTGTTTTTACTGTTGATCTCGCCGCACGGACGATTTGTACTGGCGACCTGGTTGTCAGCTTTGCGATTGCGCCGCGTCACAGCCGCATGCTCGAGCTGGGCCTTGACATGGTCGATACGACGC
>UMFB01004579.1_pt1 | contig 11356 bp, 12 predicted proteins | sample 1964921 | NCBI WGS metagenome assembly UMFB01 (sample SAMEA4836037, study PRJEB28245) | human gut metagenome | biome: gut microbiome; material: fecal sample | place: Denmark | collected 2008
CGAGTTGTCGTTGGTTCAAGTCCAACAGGGGGAGCTGAAAACTTGTAAACTTAGATGTTTGCAAGTTTTTTTCTTTTTTACAGTTTACTTTTTAAAAATTGAGGAGATTTGACTGGAATTTTCAAACAACTCTTGCGTATATGTCCCAAACAGGATAAGCTATATTTAAGTAGACAATTCCGAAAGAGGAGGGACAGATATGTATTCATACGAAGAGATTTTGAAAGCAGACCCGGAAATTGCACAGGCGATTACAGATGAGATGAAGCGGCAGAACTCTCATATTGAACTGATCGCGTCAGAGAACTGGGTGAGTAAAGCAGTTATGGCGGCTATGGGAAGTCCGCTTACGAATAAGTATGCGGAAGGATACCCTTCAAAACGATATTATGGAGGCTGTCAATGTGTGGACGTAGTAGAAAACCTAGCCAGAGACCGGGCAAAAGAATTATTTGGATGCGATTATGTCAATGTGCAGCCGCATTCAGGGGCGCAGGCAAATCTTGCGGTTTATTTTGCAATGCTTGAACCGGGAGATAAAATTCTTGGAATGAATCTCGACCATGGAGGGCATTTAACTCATGGATCACCGGTAAATCTGTCCGGAAAGTATTTTAAATCAACCTTTTACGGTGTGAATGATGATGGAGTGATTGATTACGAGGTGGTTCGTCAAAGAGCGATAGAAGAAAAGCCGAAGCTTATTGTTGCAGGGGCAAGTGCTTATGCAAGAATCATTGATTTTAAAAAATTCCGTGAAATTGCAGATGAGGTAGGTGCGTATCTTATGGTAGATATGGCACATATCGCCGGATTGGTAGCTGCAGGACTGCATCCAAGTCCAATACCGTATGCAGATGTGGTGACGACTACAACGCATAAGACACTGCGAGGACCAAGAGGAGGAATGATCCTTTGGAATGAAAAAGCAAATGAAAAGTTCAACTTTGATAAAGCAATCTTCCCGGGCACACAGGGTGGACCGCTGGAGCATGTAATTGCGGGAAAAGCAGTATGCTTCAAGGAGGCGCTGCAGCCTGAATTTAAAGCATATCAGAAGCAGATCCTGGCAAATGCACAGGCGCTGGCAAATGCACTTATGGATAGAGGTGTAAAATTAGTATCCGGAGGAACCGATAATCATCTCATGCTCGTGGATTTAAGAGAAGAGCAGGTGACCGGAAAAGATTTGGAAAAACGATTAGACAGCGCGCATATTACTTGCAATAAGAATGCGATTCCGAACGATCCAAGATCACCATTCCTGACGAGCGGTGTGCGGCTTGGTACGCCGGCAGTGACGACGCGCGGAATGAAAGAAGAAGATATGGATGTCATAGCAGAAGCCATTTCTCTTGTTATCAAAGATGAAGCAAATGTGGAAAAGGCGAAAGAGCTGGTAGCAGGTCTTACAGAAAAATATCCATTAATTTAACATAATTCTATATGGAAAGTAAAGAGGGGACAGTTTCATGAAAGTATGCGACTGTCCCTCATCGTGTGTCTTGACGTTGATATGTCTATTTGATAAAATAGAAAAAGGGAAAAACTAAGGTTTATCAAGAAATATATTAGTTTACAAATGGATGTATATGGATAAATCTATGAGGGAGTATAATGAAATTGAATAAGGAGGAAAAACATGATGGATTTGACATTTGCAGAACAAGTCAAGATTATCTTAAGCAGAAGAGGGATGACAATTAAAGAACTCGCAGAATTGATCGAGAAGCATACCGGAAAGAAAATGTCCCGTCAGAATTTGACACAGAGATTAGGACGTGACAATTTTCAAGAGCAGGATATGCGTATGATCGCGGGGATTTTAGGATGCCCTTTCTATCTCAATATTCTAGATGAAAACGTATCCGTTGAAGCTGAAGAACCCCATAGGGAAGATAAGGAAAATTATATAGAAGAAGTGCAGGAACCTGTCGAAGCAGTTTATGAAGAGCCTGCGACAGAAGAGTATGCAGAGGAAGTCTATGAAGAGCCTGTGGCAGAAGAATATGCAGAGGAAGTCTATGAAGAGCCTGCGATAGAAGAATATGCAGAGGAGATCTATGAAGAGCCTGCAATGCAGGAAGAGTCGCTCGAGGAAATTTTGGAAGAGGCTGCAGCGTTAGAGCGGGAGAATAAGGAATTTGAACATAGACAGTCGGAGAACAAAGAACAAGAGAAGAAGCAGGACAACCGAACAGTCTTTGAAGATGGAGAGAATAAAGGAAAGAAACATAGCTGGACATCTTATTTAAGACGAAGAAAGAAACAAGTAGAAGAACCGGTGAAGCCGGTAGAAGAAGAGGTTCAGACACAACCAGTGGAAGAAGAGCCGAAAGACATGTTTGAGACAGAGACAATTTCTCTTGAGGAAGACGATGCAAAAGAAGTAAATTCATTTACCGAATATGCAGAGGAGAAAGTAAAGGAGCTTCAGCCGGAAGGTACGGAAGAAGAGGACCTTGAAAAAGGTGATATTAATCCGTACACCGGACACGAGTATCAGTCCAACAGTGTGCGCATGCACCCAAGCCGTATTGGTTATGTACAGGTCTACGACAGAGGCGAGCATCAGTGGACAGATATGACAGAATGGGCGTTCCTCGGATACCAGGAGCGGAAAAAAGTTCTTCTTGGGAAAGATTATGAACCACCAATCTATTTGGATTAGGAAAGAGTGACACACATGAATTGGGAACAGTTGTTATCGACGAAGCGAAGCAGAGGTTCGTCCAATAAAAATAAATACCTGAAGAATACGGATCTTCGCAGTGAGTTTGAAAAAGACTACCATCGGATTATCGGCAGTGCGTCTTTTCGGCGCCTGCAGGATAAGACGCAGGTGTTTCCGCTGGATAAAAGTGATTTTATCAGGACGCGTCTGACACATTCTCTTGAAGTATCGTCTTTTGCGAAATCACTGGGGCAGAATATTGGAGAGAATATCTTATTATATAAAAAAGATCCGGGCTTTACGCCAAGAATGAAGGAAGATATTTGCAGTATATTACAATGTGCGGGGCTGATACATGATATCGGCAACCCGCCATTTGGTCATTTTGGAGAATTGGCTATTCGAGAGTGGTTTGAGCGGAATCTTCCGGCTCTTAAGTTTCACGGGGAGCCGATCGATCAGATATTGACAGAACGGATGCGTGAAGACTTGTATCATTTTGAAGGAAATGCGCAGGCGCTCAGATTGGTGAGCAAACTTCATTTCCTTGTGGATGAGCATGGGATGAATCTTACGTATGCGTTACTTAATACGATTGTTAAATATCCGGTGGCTTCCGATGAGATAGATCCGAAATCCGGGAATATAAAAGATAAGAAATTAGGCTACTATCTGGCTGATGAGAACATTTTCAGAGAGATCCAGGAAGCGACAGGGACAAATGGCAGGCGGCATCCTCTGACCTTCATTTTGGAGGCGGCAGATGATATTGCATATAAGACTGCGGATATCGAAGATGCTTTTATCAAGGGATTTATCAGCTATCAGAAATTATTGGAAGAGCTGACGGAGCTGCAGGTAATGTATGGAAAAAGTGATGCCAATGCGTTTAATCCTGCAAGGCTTCTGGATGAGTTATACTTAAGGGGAAAAGACAAACACGTCGAAGATCCGGAGGAGTATGCGATTAAAAACTGGATCGTCCGTGTACAGGGCTTCCTGATCAATTGTGCCACGTATGGATTTACATCAAATTATAATGAGATTATGGCAGGAAGATATGAACATGATCTGTTTTATCATACATTTGCCGAGAAATTAATGGACATGCTGGGAGATCTGGCATTCCGGGAAGTATTTACTTCTGATACGATTTACCGTATGGAAGTGGCAGAAGCGACGATGATTGATTATCTGATGGATCGTTTTGTATCTGCAGTAATCAAATATGATGATAAAGAAGAGAAAATGGGAACGCTGGATATCAGAATGGTTTCATTCATTTCCAGCAATTATAAGAATGCATATCATTTTCAGGCGCAGGGAAAATCGGATGAAGAGCGATTATATTTGAGGCTCCTTCTGGTGACCGATTATATTTGCGGAATGACAGACAGTTATGCGAAAAGATTATATCAGGAATTAAAGGCAATTTTATAATTGCGGTATTTTTTGTATGGAACAGGAATAGATTGTGATAAATGATCTCTTAGGAGTGACAATTTGAAACGATTTATCCGATATCTGTACGAGTATGAAGAGGGCAGAAGAATCCGTAATGTAGGGTTTGTAAAAGTAGATCAGCAGGAACAGGAGTGTATGATCCATATATACGGAAAGGGACTGCATCTGAACATGGGAGAAACACTGGAACTTTACCTGTTCTATGAAGAGAACGGATTGTGTGTCGGAGTCTGGCAGGGAGAAATAACGAACATTAATCCGGCAGTGAACTATCGGCTGCATTATACGGAAGAAGATACCGGAGAGGCAGAAAATTTCTCTAAAATACGAGGCATTGTGTTAAAAAATCATGGCGACCGAAAATATGCAGCTGTGTGGGATGATATGCCGGCAGATGTGGAACATATGAAGATCTGGGAGAGAAAAGAAGAACCGATAGAAATGGAAGAAGATGAAGAAGAGGTAGAAGAGGAGAAAGAAGCGGAAAAATCAGAAGTAGAAGAAAAAGCAGATGAACGGGAAGAGCTTGAAGACAGTTCCAAGACCTGTGAGATTCAGGAAGAAACGGAGGCTCTTGCATGCGAACCTATTGGACGGTATCATGCGAGGAAAATTCAGCGGAAGGAGCTGTCGAGGCTGCCCAGATGTGAATGGAAGCTGTCCAATAATCAATTTTTACTTCACGGATATTATAATTATCATCATCTTGTTTTTCTGGAGGAGGAGCAGATGATGTACCTTGGAGTTCCGGGTATCTTCCACGAAGAAGAAGCCAAGGCAGCAGGGGTATTTGGTTTTCCGCAGTTTATTCCGCTTACCGAAACAGATCTTGAATTGCCGGAAGAGGAATGCGAAGGAGAAAGCTTCGGATACTGGTGCCGTCAGATCTGCAACCCTTATCGCTGTCAAGAAAGAAAGTAATGGAGTAGATTTATGGTAAATACAGATGAGAAGTACATGAAGGAAGCGATTAAGCAGGCGAAAAAAGCATATGCAATAGGCGAAGTGCCAATCGGATGTGTGATCGTATATGAAGATAAAATTATTGGACGGGGATATAATCGGAGAACCATCGACAAAAATACACTGGCGCATGCAGAGCTTCAGGCAATTCGAAAAGCCAGTAAGAAAATGGATGATTGGAGACTGGAAGGTTGTACGATGTATGTTACATTGGAACCGTGTCAGATGTGCTCCGGTGCAATCGTTCAGTCGCGTATGGATAGAGTTGTCGTAGGCTGTATGAATCCGAAAGCAGGCTGCGCCGGCTCTATTTTAAATCTGCTGAATGTGCCGGAGTTTAATCATCAGGTGGAACTTACGACCGGGGTACTTGGAGAGGAATGCAGTCAGATGATGAAAGCATTTTTTAAGGAATTGCGCGAAAAAAAGAAAAAAACTATCCGGCATACAGCTGAATAGTTATAAAAAACGTGCATTGCGCTTCGAACAAGTGCTCACAGACGTTACCTTGACAGTTAACTCAGACCAGGCACCCTTACGGCACCCGGAAGCTTCTGCTTAGTGCTGCTTCGTTCCCGACCTGACACGGTTCACAGATTTCCGTCGCGTAAGACCCAGTCATCAACGCCACTTGTCAAGGGCAGCCCTGCAAGACAATGCCCTCTGCGCAATATCACCCCTGCTATAGCGGATTGCAGGTTCAAGGTACCGCTAACACCCCGGCTGCACGAGTCTATATTTTATCGTGTTTTGGCAGAAATGTCAATGGGGATTGAAAAACTGGAGGAAATTATGAAAATATTACTGACTGCGATAAATTCGAAATATATTCATTCTAATCTGGCAGTGTACGCACTGAAGGCTTATGCGCTGAAACAAGATACGCCGGAAGATGTTGAGATAGAAATTGCAGAGTACACGATCAATCAGCAACTGGACCATATTATGATGGATATTTATGAGAGGAAACCGGATGTGCTTTGCCTGTCCTGTTATATCTGGAATCTTTCATATGTAGAGCGGCTGGCAGAAGAAATAAAGAAATTAAGAAGGGACATGCCTATATGGGTCGGCGGTCCGGAAGTATCGTACGATTCGGCAGATGTTTTGAAAAGGCTTCCGTCAGTTACGGGAGTTATGAGGGGCGAAGGAGAAGAAACCTTTGCAGAATTAATACGTCTGTACGAAGAGAAAAGGGCGGATGAGCGCGCTCTTGCAGGGATAAAAGGAATCACTTTCAGAAAGGATAACGGAGAAATAGCGGAAAATGAATGGCGTATGCCGATGGACTTAAGTAAAGTGCCTTTTGTCTATGAAGATATGGCAGAATTTGAACATAAGATCATATATTATGAGACAAGCCGGGGGTGCCCGTTTTCCTGCAGCTATTGTCTGTCTTCGGTAGATAAGAAGCTGAGGTTTCGCGATATAGAATTGGTGAAGAAAGAACTTCAATTTTTCCTCGACCACAGAGTACCGCAGGTGAAATTTGTTGACCGTACATTTAACTGCAATCACCAGCATGCGATCGCAATCTGGAGCTATCTGTTGGAACATGATAATGGAGTGACAAATTTTCATTTTGAAATATCCGCAGATCTATTAAATGAAGAAGAACTTCGTTTAATGAAACAGATGCGCCCGGGGCTCATTCAGCTGGAAATCGGTGTGCAGTCTGTGAATCCCGAGACGATACGGGAAATTAAGCGGACAATGAATCTTAAGAAACTAAAAGAGATTGTCGGACAGGTGAGAGGGTTTGGAAATATCCACCAGCACTTAGATCTGATCGCAGGTCTCCCTTATGAAGATATGGAAAGCTTTGCACGTTCATTTGATGAGGTGTATCATATGTATCCGCAGCAGCTCCAACTTGGATTTTTGAAGGTGTTGAAGGGATCTTATATGGAAGAGAAGAAAGAAGACTATGGATTGGTCTATCAGAGCTGTCCGCCATATGAGGTACTCTGCACGAACTGGCTGTCTTATGAGGAAGTGCTTCGTCTGAAAGGGATTGAAGAGATGGTTGAGGTATATTACAACAGCCATCAGTTCGAATATACAATAGATGCACTGGAAAAAGAATATGCTTCACCGTTTGTCATGTATGAAGACATCTGGGCTTATTATAAAGAGCTGGGGCTTCACAACATACAACATAAAAGAAGTGCAAGGTATGAGATATTGTTAGCGTTTGTAACGAGAAAGTGTCGGGAGAAACAAGAATATTTCCGGGAACTTCTAACATATGATTATTATCTCCGGGAAAATGCCAAGACACGTCCGGATTTTGCCGGAGAGGTTAAGCATTCCAAAGAAGCAGTGAGAAACTTTTATGCAGCAGAAGAAAAGGAAAGACGATACTTAGAAGGTTATGAACAATTTGATAAAAATCAGATGAGAAAAATGACACATATAGAAACATTTTTGACACTTGGGAAAACGGTACTTTTTGACTATCGCAGGAGAAATCCATTGAATGATGACGCACGTACAGTAGAGATTCCATTTATGACATAAAGAACGGAATTTCCAGATAGTGATTGTTGCAAAAAGGCAATAAAAAGTATAAAATATGGTGTATCGAAAAGAGGGATAGAAAAATGGATTTTAATAACAAAAAAGTAAGAAAAATTGTTGCGATTGTTATTATGGTTGTCATTGTTGCGATGATTGCAACAACGATCATTCCGGCAATGATGGTCTAAGAGGAAACAAGAGGAAAAGAAGGGGCGGCAGGTACTAAATATGGTACAGCAGAAGAGAAAACGAAGAAATATGAGAAGTGCAAAAAGAGCGGCACTGAGGCGGAAAAGAAAGAGACAGGTTCTTTTCGGTCTCATTTTGGTGTGTATTTTATTCGTTTGGGGCATTTCATATTTCCTGCTTTATCGCTCGGTGTCTAAATATCCGAAAGATAAGATCTGTGACAATATTTACATTGGTTCCGTGAATGTGTCAGGTATGACGAAAGAAAAAGCAGTGAAAGAGCTTGAGAAGCATCTCCAGGAAGACGGAGAGATAAAAGCTACTTTAAAAGTGCAGAAAAAAAGTGTGGAAGTTTCATTGGCTGATCTGGGGCTTAATTATGGTGATGTTGAGAAAGTCGCACAAAAAGCAGTGGATTATGGAAAAAAAGGAAGCGTTGCCGGACGATATTTTAAGCTGCGGAAATTGAAAAAAGAAAAAGTGGTGTTTGACAAGAGCATAGCACTGAAAGATAAGACCGCCAAGTCTGTAGTAAAGGAAAAAGCAGTTCCGCTTGCATCCCATGCGGTAGATGCATCCATTACAATTGAAGAGTCCGGACCGGTGATCACAGAGGCAAAAGAAGGAAAGACGGTAGATATTCCGAAATCCATTGACGCATTGGAACAGTATTTGAATACAGAGTGGAAACACAAGGATTTTTCGATCAAAATGGTTATGAAGAAGGAACAGCCGAAAGTAAAAGAGAAAGATCTTCAGAGCATTACGGATGAATTGGGAAGTTTCTCAACAGATGCAGGCGGCGGTGAACGCTGGAAGAATCTGAAAACAGGAGCAGAGATGCTAAATGGGACAGTGCTGATGCCGGGAGAGGAAGCGTCGGTACATGATCTGACGGCACCGTATGATGAAGAACACGGATATGTTCCGGCAGGTTCTTACGAAAATGGACAAGTCGTGGACAGTTACGGAGGAGGAATCTGTCAGGTATCAACTACGCTTTATAATGCGTTGCTCTATTCGGAAGTGGAGATTACGAAGCGTTACCCGCACTCTATGCTGATCAATTATGTGGAGCCGTCAAGAGACGCTGCAATCGCAGGCGATACAAAAGATCTTAAATTTAAGAATAATTACGATACACCGATTTATATCCACGGTGGAATCGATGATAATAATCAGCTTACTTTTGCCATTTACGGAAAAGAGACAAGACCGGAAAACAGGAAAATTAAGCTGGTGAGTGAGACAACCAAGACCGAAGAATATTCTGTAACTTATAAAACCAATTCAGAAGCAGCCATTGGAAGTATGGAATATACAGGAAGTCCACATATCGGTAAGACAGCAAGGCTTTGGAAAGTAATCTACGAAGATGGGGAGGAAGTCGGAAAAGAGCAGATCAATGACAGCTACTATAAAAAGTCAGATCAGATCATTGAGGTGGGAATCAAGTCCGATAACCCGGAGGCATCAGCGCTTGTAAAAAATGCGGTTGCAACACAGGATAAAGATAAGATTAACGCGGCAATTGCACAGGCGTCCGCAATATAGGGAAGAATCTTGCGGGACAGGATGGAGAAGAGACATGAGACTAGAGACAGAAAAAGAAGTGATGATAAGTAAACAGGTTGAGGCGTGCGGATATTCCAAGCAAATCGGAGTCTATGCGATTGCAGCGGTAGTTAATGCACTGCAGGCGGAGGAGGCAGAAGAATTTGGTCTTGGTGTCCGAGTGGCGATTCCTGCATTTGGATATACATCCAGAATTCATGGTATTGAAAAACATATCCGTGCAGTCTGCAGGCAGAGAGGATATGAGCTGCTGGAGCTGGAAGGGAAAAAGCACCCGGCGCTTCGTCTTCCGCAGGTGACGGTGACCGGGATCGCAAGGGCAGAGCAAACGGACAAAGAGGGAAAAGAAAATCTTCTTAAGAGCGGAAATAGTATTGTTTTTACAAAATGGCTTGGCATGGAAGGTATGGTCCGTATTGCAGAAGAAAAAGAGGAATCATTAAAAGAGCGTTTTTCTGCCGGATTCCTAAAGCAGATTCAATCATATCGTGAAAGTATTTTTGCAGAAAAAGAGATTCTGACTGCAATAGAGCAGGGAAATGTCTGGATGGATCAGATAGGAGAAGGGGGAATTCTTGCAGCGCTTTGGAGGCTGTCGGCAGCAGCAGGAAGCGGAATCCGCGTAGATATGAAGCGGCTTCCGATTTTACAGGAAACGGTGGAAGTGTGTGAATATTTTCACCTCAATCCTTATCAGCTGGCGTCCGCAGGAAGCTTTCTGATGGTGACAGAGAATGCAGAAGCGTTATGTCAGCGACTGGCAGAACAAGGGATTCCTGCGTCCGTCATCGGTCAAATTACAGATAATAATGATAAGATCATACAGAACGGAGAAGAAATCCGTTATATCGATCGTCCGGTACCGGATGAAATATATAAAATTTTCGAAACATAGAAATGACGGGATTGTTGCGCGCATTGCCACGACAATCCTTTTTAAAATTATAAAAATAAACATATATTTTAAGGAGGAATTACATATGTTAAATATTGTACTTCATGAGCCGGAGATTCCGGCAAATACAGGAAATATCGGACGCACATGCGTGGCTGCCAATGCGAGGCTTCATCTGATCGAGCCGTTAGGGTTCCGGTTAAATGAAAAAAATCTGAAAAGAGCAGGAATGGATTATTGGAAAGATCTGGATGTGACAACATATATCGATTATAACGACTTTCTGGAAAAGAATCCGGGAGCTAAGATTTATATGGCAACTACGAAGGCTGAGAAAATATATACAGAAGTTCAGTATGAACCGGATTGTTATATTATGTTCGGAAAAGAAAGCGCAGGAATACCGGAAGAGATTCTTGTCAATCATAAGGAAGACTGTATAAGGATTCCGATGGTTGGAGATATTCGTTCATTGAATTTGGGGAATTCCGCAGCAATCGTTTTATATGAAGCACTGCGTCAGAATGGTTTTGAGGGGATGAATCTGGAAGGTCATTTGCATCATTTGGAATGGTAACACTGTGATGTGATAAAACGACATAGTTGCAAGATAATTGAGTGAATTGTGTGGCATTAGACTAAAGTTCAGAGAAATGTTATGAAAAATTTATAGACATTTCCACATAATGATATTATAATTTAATTTAAATTACAAAAAAAGTTGTTATCAAAATAGGAGAGGTGGTGACAGAATGGTAGAAGAGACCATTAAAACCATCAAGGAGACGGAGAGTGAAGCAGAGGAAATATTAAAAGCAGCCGATGTAACATGTACCTCGATCCTTGAAAAAGCTGCTGTATCTGCCAATGAAATAAAAGAACAGGCGGAGGAGAAAGCGAAAGAGAAGGCGAAAGCGGCGCTTAGCGCAGCGAAAGATGCCGGAGATATTTCTACCAGGGAAGCGCTCGCCAGGGTAGACGAAGAGATTGCAGAATTGAAAAAAGCCGCACAGGCAAAAGAAAAAGAAGCAATTGATTCGGTGATTGCAGAATTGGTTTAAACGAACCAAAACTGA
>UMFB01016432.1_pt1 | contig 11333 bp, 8 predicted proteins | sample 1964921 | NCBI WGS metagenome assembly UMFB01 (sample SAMEA4836037, study PRJEB28245) | human gut metagenome | biome: gut microbiome; material: fecal sample | place: Denmark | collected 2008
TTTGAGAGAATCTCTTGATCCAGAAACAATTGAGTTAATGAGTGGAATTAAGAAAGCATTTGATCCAAAGAATATCTTGAATCCACATAAAGTATTCCAGAGCTAAAACTGACACTTTGGTTATACTCCCTAAGTTTTAAAAATGCACAAAGCAGACAGGAAATCAAATACCTGTCTGCTTTGTGTATATAAATTTATACAATTTTCTTCGAAATGGTTGACATAATGTATAAAAATATATATACTAAAAACAGTAACAGTTATTACTTGAATTAAAGAGGAAAGGAAGAGGTTATGCAGCCAGCAACGAAAAAAAGCAAGCAAAGAGATGCCATCATAAAGTTTTTAATGACTCGCAAAGACCATCCAACTGCCGATATGGTATATATGAACATCAAAGAAGAGTTTCCTAAGATCAGTCTTGGAACAGTCTATCGAAATCTTGCATTATTAAGCGAACGTGGGGAAATACTAAAGCTATCTTACGAAGGGGGAGCAGACCATTACGATGCATGCACCGATCCACACTATCATTTTGTGTGTCAGGAATGTGGAGCAGTCATCGATTTGGAGATGGCACCGATCGATGAGAAGTTAAATGAGATCGCAAGTGAGAACTTTCCTGGAAAGATTACACAGAATATTGTTTATTTTAAAGGAATCTGCAAAAATTGTTTAAAAAATCATTGACAAAAGTAAAATGTGATGGTAATATAAAGACAAGTTAAAAACAGTAATTATTACTGCTTTTAAGCAAAAGACACTAAGCCGAAAGGCAAAGCAACATAAATGATCATATAAAGTATAAAGGAGAACAAGAATTATGAAGAAATGGATTTGTACAGTATGCGGATATGTACACGAAGGAGAACAGCCACCAGAGAAATGTCCACAGTGTGGAGTACCAGCAGATAAATTCAAAGAGCAGGTAGAAGGAGAAAAAGAATGGGCAGCAGAACACGTAGTAGGTGTTGCCAAAGGTGTCAGCGAAGATATCTTAGCTGATCTAAGAGCAAACTTCGAAGGAGAATGTTCTGAAGTAGGAATGTACCTTGCAATGGCAAGAGTAGCTCACAGAGAAGGATATCCAGAGATCGGATTATACTGGGAGAAAGCAGCATACGAAGAAGCAGAACATGCAGCAAAATTTGCTGAGTTATTAGGTGAAGTTGTAACAGACAGCACAAAGAAGAACTTAGAGATGCGTGTAGATGCAGAACATGGAGCAACAGAAGGTAAATTTGACCTTGCAAAACGTGCGAAAGCAGCAAACTTAGATGCAATCCATGATACAGTTCATGAGATGGCAAGAGACGAAGCACGTCATGGTAAAGCATTTGAAGGATTATTAAAGAGATACTTCGGATAAGAAGAATTGATTTAGGAGGTATGAGTTTTCATACCTCCTTTTTTTTTGCTATATTCCATGCTATAATAAAAATAAGACTGAAAAAGCAGGTGAAAGCATATGATTTCAGAAGAGAAAGTAAAGATTATGGCTGAGATGGCCAAGTATGAGAAGAATTATGGAAAAGGTGATTTCCGTATTTACAAATATACCAAGAAAGATTATGTCAGATCGGAGAAGATCAAGACAAGCATTGCCTTGTTGATCTCATTTCTGATCATGACAGGATTGTTGTGTATCATGCAGTTAGATATTGTGATCATGAAGCTGAGAGAAGGTAAAGTTATAGTATCTGCGGCTGTGATCATAGGAATTTATGTTGCGGTATTTTTTGTCTACCTGCATTTTACGAAGATGCGAGCATCCAGGCAGTATGATGAGGTAAGGGCAAGGGTACTGATCTATGACAAGCATTTAGAAGAACTAGAAACATTATATAAAGAAAAAGAGAATGAAGACATTAGTCCAACGATAGTCGAGGAGGAAGACGAAGATGGAAAAATTATTGATATATAGAGAACGATTTTTGAAATTCCTCACGGCGAGAGGAAGATATATTCAATCAGGGATGAGATTCCTTGGAGGAACTGTTTTATTTTATGTGTTAGGGGAATTGTTTGGATATACAGAGACCTTTTCACAGCCATTTTTTATCTTTATGATGGGAGTGATCAGTGTCTTTATTCCAATATCAGCATTATCGCTGATCTTTTATGTCGTTATATTCTTAGAGTTACTTCATGTATCGTTAGAAGTGACATTATTTTTTGCACTGGTAGTTGTATTATATTTTCTTGTATATCAGAGAGTTTTTCCAGAGACAAGGATTTATCTGATGATGGTGCCAATCTTCTTTTATTTTCAACTGCCTGCATGTTTACCGATCTTTGCTGGGATGTTTTGTGGAATTGCAGGACTTCCAGCGATCTTAATGGGAACAGTGATCTATTATCTGTCCAATATCCTTCAGCAGACAATGAACCAGCTGGCATCAGGATCAGCACATGGGAAGGTCTACAGTCTGATCGCGGCAAGAGCGATCGATAATAAGGATCTGCTTTTGTATTTTGTGGTATTCTGTCTGGTGACAGCACTCGTAACAGCAATTCGCAAGCGGGGAGCAGCGCATGGATGGAATATTTCTATCCTTGCAGGAGGAGTTGTATATCTGATCTGCATGTTCATAGGAGGATATCTGGTTAACAATGAGATCAATATCACATCACAGATCGGAACGATCATAGGAAGCATTGCGATTGCCCTGATCATACAGTTTTTATACAATGTGATCGACTATACCAGAGAAGAAACATTTGAATTTGAAGATGAAGAATACTATTATTATGTAAGAGCGATACCGAAAGTGACTGTGGAAGAAGAAGAATTTAATGTTACACAGATCACGGTACCATCACATAGATTTAGTTTAAAAAGAAAAGAACATAAACAAGAACATAAAGAACAGGACAAAGAAAAGGGAGAGGAAATTTGAGTAAATTTTTTGATGGACTTGAAAAATATATATATTGGACATCGATTCCGAAGATCGGTCTGAATGACATTGTAGATATTCTGATCGTCAGTGTTATGATCTATCTGATCGTCAAATGGATCAAAACAACAAGAGCCTGGGTATTATTAAAAGGGATCATTATCTTGCTTTGTATTGCATTTGCGGCATATTTACTGCAATTACATACAGTTTCATGGATTCTTTCCAATACAATGAGTGTGGGAATCACAGCGATTTTGATCGTCTTCCAGCCAGAACTCCGAAGCGCATTGGAACAGCTTGGAAGAAAGAACTGGGTGACTGATATTTTCTCTACAGATAGCCGTCAGGAAGAACTGGAATATACAGCAAGAACTCTGCAAGAGATATCAAGAGCAGCGATTGAGATGGGAAAGGTAAAGACAGGAGCACTGATCGTACTGCAAAGAGAAGTAGCACTTGGAGAGTATGAGCGTACAGGAATTCCAATTGATGCGAAGGTCAGCAGCCAGCTTCTGATTAATATCTTTGAACACAATACACCACTCCATGATGGCGCGGTGATCATTCACAACAACAGGATTGTGTCAGCAACCTGCTATCTTCCATTAAGCGATAGTGTAGAGATTGGAAAGGAAATGGGTACCAGACACAGAGCAGCAGTAGGGATCAGTGAAGTTTCAGACAGTATCACTGTGATCGTATCCGAAGAAACTGGTGGTATTTCTATCGCAAGGGATGGAAAGATCATCAGACATCTGGATCCACAGAGATTGAGAGATGAACTGGCTGTCCTGAGAGAAGAAAAAGGACAGAATAAGAAATTCAAACTATGGAAGGGGCGGAATCGAAATGAAAAAAAGAATGGAAAGTGATCTGCTTTTAAAAATAATTTCTGTTGTTTTTGCCTTTCTACTTTGGATGTTTGTTATCAACACCGATAACCCAGTCATCAAGAAGACTTTCAGCGATGTACCGGTTGATATGCTGAATGAACAGGTTTTAGACGATCTTAATCAGACTTATAAGATTGAATCTGGAGATACCGTAAGCTTTACTGTGAAGGGAAAGAAAGATGTTGTAGATCGTTTGACGAAGTCAGATTTCCGTGCAACGGCAGATGTATCTTCTATGTCAGATGTTCATGCGATCCAGATCGAAGTTGAGGCTTTACGATACAAGAGTCAGTTAGATATCGATACAGGTGGTGCAACAGTCAAAGTCGTATTGGAAGATGTGAAGAGTGACCAGATACCAGTCAATGTTGTGGTGAAAGGAACACCAGCGAGTGGATATACGGTAAGCACGCAGACAGCAACGCCGAATCTGATCTCTGTATCTGGGCCAAAGAGTGTGGTAAGCAGGATCAAACAGATTGTAGCGAAAGTAGATGTATCCGGATTGAAGAAAGATGTAACAATGACTCAGAATATCAAGTGTTATGATGAAGACGGAGATGAAGTAAGTCAGGACCGCATCAAACTTGATACGACCAAGATTAAAGTAAAGATTGGATTATCAAGAACGAAGACAATACCATTTACAGTGGAAACAAAAGGAACGCCGGGCAAGGGATATGTACTTGGAAGCATTGATTATGAACCAAAACATATAGAAATTACTGGAGCTGAAGATGATCTGGAGAAGATCAGCAGTATCAAACTGGCGAATTTAGATATCAGTGATAGTACAAAGAGTATTGAAAAAACGATCAAAGCGTCCGATATTAAACTGCCAGATGGTATTACATTTGTAAAATCTGTAGATAAGATCAAGAATATCGTGATCCGTGCGAACATCGAGAAAAAGACGAAACGAACATTGACGATTCCGACAGGACAGATCGCATTGATCAATAATACGAAGAATTATGATGTCAAATTTGATGACTCAGAGTTAAAGGTGAAGATCAGCGGATTACGCTCAGTAGTAGATAAAGTTGTAGTGAAAGATTTAAATCCAAAGATTGACATGCAGCTGTATGAACCAGGAACGCATACGGTACAGGTTCAGCTGACAAAGATCAAGAATATGTCGATTGAGGAGAACGTCAGTGCAAAGATCACGGTAGAATAAAATATAAGGAGAGATATTTACAATGGATAAGATGTTATCGGTTGTTCTTCCAGCTTATAACGAAGAACAGATGATCAAGAAAACAGCACAGGTGGTAGGAGACCTGCTTGAGAAAGAACAGATCCCATATGAATTAGTATTCGTAAATGACGGATCTAAAGATCATACATGGGAGAAGATCTTAGAACTCAAGGAAGAAAGAGCACATATCAAAGGAGTCTGCTTTTCCAGAAATTTTGGAAAAGAAGGAGCCGTTTTTGCAGGAATCACACAGGCAGAAGGAGACTGTATTGCAGTAATGGACTGTGATCTTCAGCATCCGCCAGAAACACTTATGAAGATGTATCGTTTATGGGAAGACGGATATCAGGTGATCGAGGGAGTGAAAGCATCCAGAGGAAGAGAAAGTTTCATTCACAAGATGTTTGCAAAAACATTTTACAGTATTATCAGTGATGCGACAGGAATCGATATGTCCAGAGCATCCGATTTCAAGTTGATGGATCGACAAGCAGCAGAAGAATTTCTAAAACTTCCAGAACGAAATGTATTTTTCCGTGCATTGTCATCCTGGGTAGGATTCAAGACAACATACGTAGAATTTGATGTGCAGGAACGAGAAGCAGGAGAATCCAAATGGTCATTCAAATCATTAGTACGATATGCAGTGAATAATATCACATCATTTAGCGCCGCACCAATGCAGATCGTCACATTTTTTGGCGTTGTATTCTTCGTATTTGCAGTACTGCTTGGAATACAATCGCTTTATATGTATTTTTCTGGACATGCAGTTGCAGGATTCACAACAGTGATCTTGTTGTTACTGTTGGTTGGAAGCATTTTGATGTTCAGCTTAGGTGTGATCGGATATTATATTGCGAAGATTTATGATGAAGTGAAGATGCGTCCGAGATACATTATCTCAGAAGTGATCAAATCCAAAGAATAACAATACAAATCCCTGAGATCGGATGAGATGAATATCTGATCTCAGGGATTTTATGTGATACAGGGAATCATTTTTTTTGAGATTTGAAAACAAGAAATTTACTGATAAAATAATTGACGATCGTAACAATAACTTGTGTTTCTAACTTGGCGATCATCTGTGGCTGATGAAGGATCTCAACACAGAAAGGGACTCCGCCCACTTCGACAGTCATGGTTACAAGACGACCGAGAACAAACTTGATGAATTCATGAATCGTATCTGCGAAGGATTCAGATTTAGACTGAAATACATATAGCTTATTTACAACAAATGCAAAACAGATCGCGATCGCAACAGAGAAAAAGTTGCTGATCTTATAATCAATTCCACATGGTCCTTTTAATAAAGCAAACATTCCAAGATTAACGAGGGTTGTCAATCCACCAAAAAACAAATAACGAATTCGCGAATCATTATATAATTTCTTTATCAAATTTAACATATCATATTACCTCCGATAGATATAAAATATTCTAAAATGTACATACATCCAATATCTTAAGACATTTTTCAGGAATTTTCAATCCAAAATGTGGTATACTAAGCGTGATAATGAACAAAAAAGGGTAAAGGATAAAGGAAAAGTATAATGATAAAAGAACAAAGAAAGTATTGCTATGGAGTCTATACACTGATGTTTTTACTGATGTGTATCGTGGCATTTCTGCCATTTTTTACCGAAGGAAAAAGCTTTGTATGGGGAGCAGGAGTAGAAGACGGATTAAGCCAGCATTTTTCAGCATTAGCATATTATGGGGAAGCACTAAGAGAATTTTTCCGTAATCTTCTGGCGGGACACCCAAAACTTGTGATGTGGGATATGAGTCTTGGGTATGGTGCAGATATCCTCTCAACATTGAATTACTATGCAATCGGTGATCCGTTAAACCTCCTCTACGGATTTGTTTCGCCAAAGAATACAGAAACTATGTATGATTTCATGATCTTGTTACGAATGTATCTGGCAGGGATCACGTTTATCATGTATGCAAGAAAAATGAAAAAACGAAGTTATGGAACAGTGATCGGGGCACTGGTCTATGTATTCAGCGGATTTTGCTTTCGACTAGGACTGCGCCATCCATTCTTCATCAATCCGATGATCTATTTTCCGCTGTTATGTCTTGGGATTGAGAAAATCTATCAGAGAGAAAGACCGTATGTATTTATTTTCGCAGTCTGCGTATCAGCAATGAGCAATTATTATTTCTTATATATGCTGACGATATTTGCGGTGATCTATGCGTGGATCCGTTTTTATAAATACACCGAAGAAAACAAGATAAAAAACTTTTTTCTGACGATCTTGAAGTTTGGAATATATTATACACTTGGAATTGCAATGGCAGCAGTGATCTTACTACCATCCGTCATAGGATTCCTAGGAAATGGCCGTTACGGCAATGGGGTTGACTGGAAATCATTGATCGTATACCCAGGGAAATATTATCTGCTGTTTATTGAAAACTTTATTGGATACGGAAATATGGGCAGCAATACGAACGCAGGATATCTGCCGATCGTTGGGATCGTTGTATTATTTACACTGTTTTCACAGCGAATGAAACACAAAAAATACAGAGCGGCATTTATAGCAAGTATCATTGCTTTGATTCTCCCAATCTTTGGATACGCATTTAATGGGTTTTCCTATGCAAACAACCGGTGGGCATTTGCACTGAGTTTTATTGTGGCATTGTTGACAGCAGAAATGTATCCACGTCTGTTTGTGATGTCAAAACGACAGCAGATCGGGATCGGAGCAGGAATCATCATATATACTGTATTTTGTATCATCGTAAATGCATCAGGAGAAGAAATCCTGAAGAATAAAGGGATCATGGCAGCCTGTGGATTAATTGTAGTATTTTATATTCTATTGTTGATCTTTCAAAGACTTGGCTATGATACACAGAAGAGAATTGTGCGAGTGAGCATGGCAATCTTGCTCCTGATATCAGTGGGAGTGCATGGATATTACAGATTCGATCCAAAAGGATATGCTTATACACAGGAATTTATGGATCAGGGACAAGCATATCGAACATTGAAGGAAGATAATATCCGTATGCTGAGTAAGGTAAATGATCCATCTGTTTATCGAGTACATGCAGAGGGATATCGATATAAAAACTATGGACTGATCAACCATTTGAATACGATCAGTGGATATTACAGTATCACAGCAAAATGTGTGACAGATACGATCAAAGGATATGATACGTTGGGAATGCAGTATGCAGATAAATATAAAGGAGTCGATCAAAGACTGGGACTCCTGTCATTAGCTGGCGTAAAATACATAACAGTAGCACATAACAGTCAGGTTGCAAAAGACGTAAGCTCCATGGGGGATGTACCATATGGAGTTGAGAAACGAAGTAAAAAAGGAAATATTACATTATATAGGAACAAATATGCACTGCCATTTGCATATGCATATGATTCTTATATGACAGAGCAGCAATACGAGCAGTTAAATGGAATCGGCAAGGAACAGGCAATGCTTGCACAGATCATATTGAATCAGCATCCGGCAGACAAAGAGATTCAACACAACAAACAAAGAAACGATCCTGATATACAGACGATCTCATTGCCAGAGACAAGGATCTCATCTCCAAAAGGGAAGAAATATGCGGATATTATGGTGCCAGTAGAGAAAGACAAGGAAACTTATCTGTATTTTAAAAATCTCGTTTACCATGGAAAGAAAAATGGAGACGATAACTTCATACTGACTGGAAGAAAGGGAACAAAAGGAATTCTTGTGACACAAAATGATGTACAACAGAAAATTCATATTCAAAGCACCTTCAATCCATACTATTTTGGAAGAAAAGATTACATTGTAAAGATCAATCATCAGACAAGCAAGGCAAAAGAAAAAGTAAGATTAAATTTCTTGTCTCCAGGTGAATATGAATTTGATGATATCAGTTTGATCACAGTTCCTAAAAAAGATGTTCTTGCCAGATTAAAGGAATGCAAGGAGAACTCAATGAAACAGATCCAATACGAAGGAAATCATTTCAGAGGAGTCTATCATGCGAAAAAAGACCAGATTCTGTGTGTAACGATTCCATACTCAAAAGGATGGAAAGCAACAGTCAATGGAAATCGCACAAAGATTTATAAGGCAAACGGGATGTTTATGGGGATCATAATGAAAAAAGGAACACAAAGTGTCAAATTAGATTATGAAACACCAGGATTAAAAATAGGGGCATGGATCAGTCTGGTGGCATGGATCGGACTGGGAATATATGGATTGTACTTTGAAAAGTACAGAAAAAAGCTATTAAATCAACGTTAAAATAAGAAGAGATACTGGTAAAAATACAAAAAACATGATAAAATAGCCCTTAGACAAATGTTACAAAAATGTTAAATGAGTGGGAGGAACTATGAAAAACGTAAAAAAAATGATACAGGCAGGATTAAAGAAATTCACAGTGATCACTATCTTAGGTGTATTTCTTATGACAAGTCTGATTCCAGTATCCGCAGCAACGAAAGTATCAAAGATCAAATGGTCAGCATATAGAAAGACAATGTATGTTGGAAATGCACAGAGATTTGCAGTGAAGATCACACCAGCCAAAGCATCCAAAGCGAAGCTTGGATGGAAAACAAGTAATAAGAAGATTGCCAAAGTCAGTGCAAAAGGAGTTGTCACACCTGTCAAAGCAGGAAAAGCAACCATCACATGTTACGTGAAATCACAAAAATCAAAGAAAGTAACATGCAAAGTCACAGTGAAAAAACAGAAAGTGAAAGCGATCACGTTTGCAAAAGCAAGCGTAGCCGTACAGAAAGGGAAAAAGGTCAGCAACCCAGCGATCGTAACACCAACTTACGCAGCAAATAAAAAGGTAACATACAAATCTTCTAGCACAAGCGTGGCAACAGTCAGCACAAGTGGAGTTGTAACAGGAAAGAAAGTCGGAACAGCAACGATTACAGCAACATCAGCCGATGGATCAAAGAAGAAAAACAGTTACAAAGTAACTGTTGTAGCACCAATCACAAAAAACAGTGCCAAGTTTATCGCACACCGCGGATTAAGTGCCAAAGCACCAGAGAATACGATCAAAGCCTATGAATTAGCGGGTGGAGCAGGATTCTGGGGAGCAGAAACAGATGTCCGTATGACAAAAGACAAGAAATTCATTCTGCAGCACGACCTGACATTTAAGAGATTATGCGGAGTTGATAAGAAACCAGAGGATATGACATTATCAGAAATCCAGAAACTGACGATCAAATCCGGAAACAACATTTCAAAATACAGAAATGTAAAATCAGCAACAACAGTTGCAACTTTAGAAGATTATTTAACAACATGCAAGAAGTACAACATGGTGCCAGTTATCGAGATCAAGATGGAATTCGTAGAATACGGAAATGAAACAACCAATGACTCTCGAATGCAGGCAGTGACAAAGAACAACATGGAAGATTTGTATGCATTAACAAATCAGATCATGGGGAATAAAGAATACATGTTTATTGCCTATGACTTTGAAACAATGGTACAGATGAGAAAAGTCTTAGACGATAACGCAACAACATCCACAAATGTAAAATTACAGCATGTAACAAATAATCCAGATCAGGGAATGATCAATTATTACAAGAAACGTAAGATTGAATTGGATGCAAATTGTGATAAGATTTCACTCTCAGACATCAAGGCATTCAAAGATGGTGGAGTGAATGTAGGACTTTGGACTGTGGATGATACAGAAAGAGTCGCAGATTATATTGCACAGAAAGTGGATTATATTACAACGAATACAAAGTTCTGGTAAGAATAGAAAACACAAGAAAAGAGACAGCAGATGAAGATGTTTGTTGTCTCTTTTTGAGTGTTATGGTTTGTAGTATAATAAAAAGAAAACTATGGATTATCATTAAGCGATCAATACTGGATCCGGCCAGATCACTCAAAGATACAATGGAAAGATATCAATTTTTTTGAGAATCCATTTTCAGAAGATGTAGGAAGTGCTTTGTTTGGAGGACCATTTAGCGGCAATTTTATGTCACCAGATAATACATCTGACGGATGGCTTAGAAAAAAATGGGTAATTCAGAATCAAAGAAGAGTGTTGTTGAAATCAGGGAGTGGAGAGTCACAACAAGAACCATTAAATGAAGTCCTGGCGAATATGATATGTGATAGATTAAAACATTGCCACTCAATGAGTCAAAACCATTCTGCAAATATCATGAGGAACAGATCGCTTTGATTCAAAATATAGAGCGATATGAATTCCAAAACATTGATCATGTGCATGTAATGTTCCGTGCGCAGCTGAGAACAGAACTTAGTAAATTTATCAATGCTTATAAAAGTG
>UMFB01030232.1_pt1 | contig 11244 bp, 9 predicted proteins | sample 1964921 | NCBI WGS metagenome assembly UMFB01 (sample SAMEA4836037, study PRJEB28245) | human gut metagenome | biome: gut microbiome; material: fecal sample | place: Denmark | collected 2008
GAGCAGTGCTCGTATGTATATACCTCATTAAAGATATAACAGATTTGAAAGAGCCCTGTCGCAACTTGCGGCAGGGCTCTTTTTATTTGCCCATTTTCGAACAGATTTAGATAATAACATAAAAAATAGATAGGATTATGAAAAGTTTTTTAGTTGACCAGGATGGCTATTACGGAGAATTCGGTGGTGCTTATGTACCGGAAATCCTCCACAAATGTGTTGAGGAACTGACGAACAAGTACCTCGAAGTGATTGAAAGCGAAGAATTTAAAAAGGAATTTGAGCAGTTATTACGCGACTACGTAGGACGTCCTTCCCCACTCTATCTGGCAAAACGCCTTTCCGAAAAGTATGGTTGCAAGTTGTATCTGAAACGGGAAGACCTGAATCATACCGGTGCACACAAAATCAACAACACCATCGGACAAATCTTGCTGGCACGCCGCATGGGAAAGAAACGCATCATCGCCGAAACCGGAGCCGGACAACATGGAGTAGCAACAGCTACCGTATGTGCGTTGATGGATATGGAATGTATCGTTTATATGGGAAAGACGGATGTAGAACGCCAACATATCAATGTGGAGAAAATGAAAATGCTGGGAGCTACCGTTATTCCCGTTACTTCCGGAAACATGACCTTGAAAGACGCAACCAACGAAGCGATCCGCGACTGGTGTTGCCATCCTGCCGACACTTATTATATTATCGGCTCTACCGTAGGCCCTCATCCTTATCCTGATATGGTGGCACGCCTGCAATCTGTTATCAGCGAAGAAATAAAAAAACAACTGCAAGAAAAAGAAGGACGTGACTATCCGGATTATCTGATAGTCTGCGTTGGAGGAGGAAGTAATGCTGCCGGAACGATTTATCATTATATCAATGATGAACGGGTAGGCATCATTCTGGCGGAAGCCGGAGGTAAAGGAATAGAAACCGGAATGACCGCCGCCACCATCCAACTCGGTAAAATGGGAATTATCCACGGAGCGCGTACTTACGTCATCCAAAACGAAGACGGACAGATTGAAGAGCCTTACTCGATTTCCGCCGGACTGGATTATCCGGGCATTGGTCCGATACACGCCAATCTTGCCGCACAAAGACGTGCCAACGTTTTGGCAATCAATGACGACGAAGCAATAGAAGCCGCTTACGAACTGACTAAACTCGAAGGTATTATCCCTGCACTGGAATCCGCCCATGCATTAGGAGCTTTGAGAAAATTGAAGTTCAAACCGGAAGATATCGTTGTATTAACTGTTTCAGGACGAGGAGACAAAGATATTGAAACCTATTTATCGTTTAATGAACAGCAATAAGTAATTAGTAAACCATCATTCGTAATCAATAATCAAGCAATTATAGAAATGAAAACATTTAATTATACAACTCATAGCAAACAAGTGCTCGGAGATATGCATACTCCTGTCAGCATTTACCTGAAAGTGCGCGACATGTATCCGCAATCTGCATTAATGGAAAGTTCCGACTATCATGCCGGAGAAAATTCCTTGTCATTTATAGCCCTCTGTCCCCTGGCAAGTATCGGTATAAATGGCGGCATTGTCACTTCCAACTATCCCGATAACAGCCGCACGGAAGAACCCCTGACAAAAACCTTCCATGTAGAAAAGGCCATGAACCGGTTTATCAATCAATTCCAGGTGACCGGGGATAATAAGAATGTATGTGGACTTTACGGATACACGACGTTCAACGCTGTGAAATACTTCGAGCACATCCCGGTGAAAGAAAGTCACGATGAGCAAAATGACGCTCCGGATTTGCTATACATATTATATAAGTATGTCATTGTTTTCAATCATTTCAAAAATGAATTGACACTCGTTGAAATGTTGTCCGAAGGAGAAGAAAGCGGCTTACCGGAACTGGAAGCAGCCATCGAAAACCGGAATTATGCTTCTTACAACTTCTCTGTAACAGGTCCCGTTACTAGCCCTATCACCGACGAGGAGCATAAAGCCAATGTCCGCAAAGGAATCGCGCACTGTATGCGTGGAGATGTTTTCCAAATCGTACTTTCCAGAAGATTTATCCAACCTTATGCCGGAGATGATTTCAAAGTGTACCGCGCACTCCGCAGCATCAATCCTTCTCCTTATCTTTTCTACTTCGATTTCGGAGGATACCGCATCTTCGGTTCTTCACCGGAAACACATTGCAAAATCGAAGATGGTCGTGCTTACATCGATCCGATTGCCGGAACTACCCGCCGTACCGGAGATGTAGTAAAAGACCGGGAACTGACAGAAGCTTTATTGGCTGACCCTAAAGAAAATGCAGAGCATGTCATGCTGGTTGATCTTGCCAGAAACGACCTTTCCCGTAATTGTCATGATGTACGCGTACTATTCTATAAGGAACCACAATATTATAGTCATGTCATTCACCTGGTAAGCCGTGTCAGCGGTATGTTGAATGAGGGCGCAGATAAAATAAAAACGTTTATTGATACGTTTCCTGCCGGCACATTAAGCGGTGCTCCCAAAGTACGCGCTATGCAGTTAATCAGCGAAATCGAACCACATAATCGTGGAGCCTATGGTGGCTGTATCGGTTTTATCGGATTGAACGGCGAATTAAATCAGGCTATCACTATCCGTACTTTTGTAAGCCGCAACAATGAACTCTGGTTCCAAGCCGGAGGAGGTATTGTAGCACGCAGTCAGGATGAATATGAACTGCAAGAGGTGAACAACAAACTGGGAGCACTGAAAAAGGCGATTGATTTAGCTGTCAAATTAAAAAATTGAAAGCAGAGATAGTATTTGAACAACCATTTTACAATGACAATAAAAATGAAAATATTACTTTTAGATAACTACGACTCTTTCACTTATAACCTACTGCACGCAGTGAAAGAATTAGGGGCTACAGATGTAGAAGTAGTTCGCAACGACCAGATAGAGCTTGATGAAGTAGACCGATTTGATAAAATCATCCTGTCTCCCGGACCGGGCATACCCGAAGAGGCCGGACTGCTATTACCTATTATTAAAAGATATGCTCCGACCAAAAGCATTCTGGGTGTCTGCCTCGGTCATCAAGCCATCGGCGAAGCTTTCGGAGCACGTCTGGAAAATCTCAAAGAAGTATATCATGGGGTACAGACTCCGATTACCATCCTTCACCAGGATTTGCTTTTTGAAGGGTTGGGAAAAGAAATCCCTGTTGGAAGATACCATTCCTGGGTAGTCAGCCGGGAAGGTTTTCCCGATTGCCTGGAAATAACGGCAGAAAGTCAGGAAGGACAAATCATGGCAATCCGCCATAAGACCTACAATGTACATGGTATTCAGTTCCATCCCGAATCAGTATTAACTCCGCAAGGAAAAGAAATTATTAAAAACTTCTTAAACGATTAAACTTATGAAACAGATTCTATACAAACTTTTCGAACATCAATATTTGGGACGCGATGAGGCTCGCACCATTTTACAGAACATCGCACAAGGAAAATATAATGATGTACAGGTAGCCTCTTTAATTACCGTCTTTCTGATGCGTAATATCTCTGTGGAAGAATTATGCGGTTTCCGCGATGCATTGCTTGAAATGCGTATTCCGGTTGATTTAAGTGAATTTGCTCCGATAGATATCGTAGGAACCGGAGGTGATGGAAAAAATACATTTAATATTTCTACAGCTTCCTGTTTTACTGTTGCCGGAGCCGGTTTCCCGGTTGTGAAACATGGTAATTACGGAGCAACATCAGTCAGCGGTGCCAGTAATGTAATGGAGCAACACGGTGTAAAGTTCACCAGTGACGTCGATCAACTGCGCCGTAGCATGGAGAAATGTAATCTTGCCTATCTGCATGCTCCTTTATTCAATCCGGCATTAAAGGCAGTTGCTCCGGTTCGTAAAGGATTGGCAGTGCGCACTTTCTTTAATATGCTCGGTCCGTTGGTTAATCCGGTATTACCGGCCTATCAGCTTTTAGGAGTTTACAACCTCCCGTTACTTCGCCTCTATACCTATACTTATCAGGAAAGCAAGACGAAATTTGCCGTTGTTCATAGTCTCGACGGATATGACGAAATCTCTCTGACAAATGAGTTTAAAGTGGCGACCAGCGATCATGAAAAGATTTACGCTCCCGAGAGTCTCGGCTTCTCCCGGTATAAGGATATTGACCTGGATGGCGGACAAACACCGGAAGATGCAGCTAAGATTTTCGACCAGATCATGAATAACACGGCTACAGAAGCTCAAAAAAATGTAGTGGTAGTCAATTCAGCTTTCGCCATCCATGTGATTTGTCCGGAGAAGACTATTGAAGAATGTATTGCTCTCTCCAAAGAGTCATTGGAAAGTGGACGCGCATTAGCTACCCTAAAAAAATTCATTGAATTGAACAGTTAATGTTTTATTTTTGCAAATCCATCATTTACAATTAATAATCCCACATCAATGAAAGATATATTATCAGAGATTATAGCAAACAAACGATTTGAAGTTGACCTGCAAAAGCAGGCTATCTCCATCGAGCAATTACAGGAAGGTATCAGCGAAGTTCCGACCTCTCGTTCTATGAAGCAGGCATTAGCCTCATCTGCATCGGGTATTATCGCTGAATTCAAGCGTCGGTCTCCATCCAAAGGATGGATAAAGGAAGAAGCATGCCCGGAAGAAATTGTTCCCTCCTATGCAGCAGCAGGAGCTTCTGCCCTTTCCATCCTCACCGACGAGAAATTTTTCGGAGGAAGCCTGAAGGACATCCGCACTGCACGCCCTTTGGTAGAGATCCCCATTCTTAGGAAGGACTTCATCATTGACGAATACCAGCTTTATCAAGCCAAAATTGTCGGTGCCGATGCCGTACTTCTTATCGCAGCCGCATTAGAACCGGAGAAATGTAATGAACTTGCAGAAAAAGCTCATGAACTAGGTCTGGAAGTTCTTCTGGAGATTCATAGCTCCGAGGAATTAATATACATCGACAAGAAAATAGATATGGTAGGAATCAACAATCGTAATCTGGGTACTTTCTTCACTGATGTAGAAAACTCTTTCCGCTTGGCCGGACAGCTTCCCCAAGATGCTGTATTGGTATCCGAAAGCGGCATCTCCGATCCGGAAATAGTAAACCGACTTCGGGCAGCCGGATTCCGTGGATTCCTGATCGGTGAAACATTTATGAAAACACAGCAACCGGGAGAAACTTTACAGAATTTCCTGCAAGCAATCCAATAAACTAATTATTCAAAACGGACAGCCCTATGATTAACGGAAAAATTATCAAAGTATGCGGTATGCGTGAAGCTGAAAACATACAGGACGTAGAGTCTATCGAAGGCATAGATATGCTGGGATTCATCTTCTATCCTAAATCTCCCCGATATGTCTACGAGCTTCCGGCTTACTTGCCCATTCATGCCCGACGTGTCGGAGTTTTCGTCAACGAAGACAAGCAGATAATCAGCATGTATGCTGATCGTTTCGGACTGAATTATGTACAGCTCCACGGAAATGAATCGCCCGAATACTGCCGGTCCTTACATTCCACTGGATTGAAAATCATCAAGGCTTTTTCAGTAGACCGTCCCAAAGATTTGAGAAAGGTATATGACTACGAAAAAGTCTGTGATCTTTTTCTGTTCGATACCAAATGCGAACAATATGGTGGTTCGGGAAATCAATTCGACTGGAGTATCCTGGATATGTACAATGGACATGTACCCTTCCTATTGAGCGGAGGCATTAACTCATACAGTGCCAATGCCCTGAAAGAGTTTAAACATCCCCGGCTTGCCGGATACGATCTCAACAGCCGTTTTGAATTGAAACCGGGAGAAAAGGATCCGGAGCGTATCCGGACATTTTTAAACGAATTAAAATCATCACTTTAAAATTCCAACGTCATGAATAGAATTAATCAACTTTTCAATAGCAACAAGAAAGACATACTTTCTATTTATTTTTGTGCCGGTACTCCTACTTTGGATGGTACCGCTGATGTAATCCGCACGCTCGAAAAGCACGGAGTGAGTATGATTGAAGTCGGCATTCCTTTCAGTGATCCGATGGCAGATGGCATTGTTATTCAGAATGCCGCTACGCAGGCATTGCGCAATGGTATGTCTCTAAAACTTCTTTTTGAACAATTACGGGATATTCGCAAGGACGTAAAAATCCCACTTGTGCTTATGGGATATTTAAACCCAATCATGCAATTCGGATTTGAGAATTTCTGCCGTAAATGTGTGGAATGTGGTATCGACGGCGTCATTATCCCTGATCTCCCTTTCCGTGATTACCAAGAACATTATCGTATCATTGCCGAACGCTATAACATCAGAGTGATTATGCTCATCACACCGGAAACCAGCGAAGAACGGGTACGCGAGATAGATACACATACCGACGGATTTATTTATATGGTTTCATCAGCAGCAACCACCGGAGCGCAACAAGATTTCAACGAACAAAAACGGGCTTACTTCAAAAAGATTGAAGGTATGCATCTGAACAATCCGTTGATGGTGGGATTTGGTATCTCCAATAAAGCAACATTCCAAGCAGCTTGCGAACACGCTTCCGGAGCTATCATCGGCAGTAAGTTCGTCACTCTGCTCGAAGAAGAAAAAGACCCGGAAAAGGCGATTACCAGACTGAAAGAAGCCCTGAAGTAAGAGCCTCGGATGAAAATTTCCGCAGGCCGCAGGGCTATTTCCGCAAACCGTGGGGCTATTTCTGCAAGCCGTGGGGAGGCCGTACTTCACCCGTGGGACGAGCAGAGACAAGCCGTGAGCTGAACAAAAACAAGACGTGGACTGAACAGGATCGAGGCGTGGGCTGACAATCTCGTTGCCCCTGTCATTCACCGAATCCGAAGTCCGAACAACAACAGCAGCAGTCTTCCTTTCCTCGCCAATATTGCTGCTGTTGTTTACAACAGTAGTAATATTTCTCTTCTACTCTACTCTCTTGAGTTTCATTCGGTTTTTGCCCTTTATCCATCGGCGTTTCAGAGTTTTTTTCCACTGCACTTTTTTCCACTGGTTTTTGCATACTATTAACCACTGATTTGCTGTAGTCATTCTTTGCACACAGATACAGCAACAACACATAAATCCCTACAAGTTGCACTCCCCCTATCTGATATATCATGACGCTCAAATTGTCGCCTGCCCAAAAACAGATTTCTAACGGAAAATACCGGTCATTTTTCATTTTCTCTTTCGTTTTTTATTTAAAGCCGGACACTTCGTCCAACCTGCCCCAAAGATGGGGACATTTTTTCATACTACATATCGCAAAAATGCAACATAGATATTTTTTATAGTCTTGTCCTTCCAACTTTATATAATTCGTCGTTTAGCACTCATTATTCGCATTTAATCCGTATCTTTGCCAATGTTTTAACAGTAATTCAACAATTATGAGAGCAGAAACTCCTTCCGTTTTGTTAATTTACACGGGTGGGACTATCGGAATGATAGAGAATCCGGAAACAGGTGCCTTAGAAAATTTCAACTTCGATCATTTGCTTAAGCACGTCCCCGAACTGAAAAGATTCAACTACCGCATTTCCTCCTACCAATTCGATCCCCCTCTCGACTCTTCGGACATGGAACCTGCTTACTGGGCAAAACTGGTAAAGATCATCAATTACAATTATGATTATTTCGATGGTTTCGTCATCCTTCACGGAACAGACACAATGGCTTACACTGCCTCTGCACTAAGTTTCATGCTCGAAAATCTAAGCAAACCTGTCATCCTCACAGGTTCCCAGCTCCCGATCGGGACTTTGCGCACAGACGGAAAGGAAAACCTCATCACAGCCATCGAAATTGCAGCAGCTAAAAATCCGGATGGTACAGCCATTGTTCCGGAGGTTTGTATTTTCTTTGAGAATCATTTGATGCGTGGCAACCGTACCACCAAAATCAATGCGGAGAATTTCAATGCTTTCCGCTCTTTCAATTATCCGCCATTGGCACGGGTAGGTATCCACATTAAATATGAGCCTAATCTCATTCGAAAACCAGACCCGACAAAACCGTTAAAGCCGCATTACCTGTTTGACACCAATGTAGTTATTCTAACGCTTTTTCCGGGCATTCAAGAGAGTATCGTGACTTCTCTGCTTCATGTTCCGGGATTGAAAGCGGTTGTCATGAAAACCTTCGGTTCGGGAAATGCTCCGCAAAAAGAATGGTTCATCCGCCAACTAAAGGAAGCTACCGATCGTGGAATTATCATTGTCAACATTACACAATGTGCCTCCGGAGCAGTAGAAATGGGACGTTACGAAACAGGAATGCATCTTCTGGAAGCAGGTGTAATCAGTGGATATGACAGTACCCCCGAATGTGCCATAACAAAGCTCATGTTTTTATTGGGACATGGATTACCCAACAAGGATATCCGATATAAAATGAACTCCTGCTTAATAGGAGAAATCACCAAGTCTTAAGTTAAATCCATCTATTGTAACCCCCTGATTTTCATTTTAAACAGTTGTATAAAAGTGAAAATCAGGGGATTTCTCTTCATCATCATCAAGACCGAATCAAACCTAAAAGAGCCAAAGAAGAACCAAAACGGAAGTATAGTTGTTTTCACTCCATAAAATAACAGAAAAAACATTTCCAATAAAAGATATGCAGTTATTTTTGTGATGGATTTGGTTACAAACAATCAAGCAATAATACATTATGATGAAGAAAACAATTCAATTTGTACCCATCATTGCAATAGCGATGGCAGGTACTATGTCTAGTTGTGTTGACTCTGGAAAGGATCTCTATGATCCGTCTTACGAAACACCTAACCCGATGGGAGATGGCTTTGCTGCTCCCGATGATATCGATTGGAACATGATAACCACTAAAAATGTCTCGGTCGAAGTGAAAGATGAAGAAGGAGGACTATTTGCTTATTTAGTTGAAATATATGCAGAAGATCCTTTGACTAATGAAAGCGCTTCCGTGCTCGCTGCAAGGACAGCTAATAAAGAAAACAACTTTAAATTTACAACCGCTGTCAGTCTGCTGCCAACTCAAAAGGGTATTTATGTGAAGCAAACCGACCCTAGAGGACGTGAACAGGTATATCAGTTCGATGTGCCGGAAAACAGTGATAATATTACCTGTAAACTCTATTATGCAGGATCTACTGCACAAAATAGAGCGTTGATGAGTCGTGCCGCTGCTACAAGAGGCCTTTCATTTGAAAAGCCGGATTACTATTCCATACCTGCTAATGCAAAAGAAGTGACTGAAATGTCAGGAACCACTTTGCTGCGTGATGCTTCTTACAAAATCACCTCTGACTATGCCGGCACATTCAAGTTTGACGGTTATGACGGTGAAATTGCAACCAAAGTTTATGTAGATGCTAAATGGACGATTCCCGCAACATTCCAATTCCAAAACGGTATTGAAATCATTGTGATGAATAATGCTAAAATTGAAGCATCAGGAACCATGACGTTCATTAGAAACTCCATGTTGACCATTATGGAAAAGGGAGAAGTGAATGCAGAGGATATATCATTCACCAATGGAGCGCCTGCTGCATTAAGAAACTGGGGTGCACTGACTGTAGCGAACACAATGACACTACATTCCGGTGCAACACTCTACAACAAAGGAACCATAACCAGCAAGAATATCTCAATCAATTCCAATACGAAAATTGTAAATGACAATAAAATCAGTTTGGAAGGAGAATTAAATCTGCCGTCTAATTTCTCTTTGGAAAATAACGGAGAGATTTATGGAGAGAAATTAATTGCAAATTCCGACGCTGTTGCTACCAACAACAACATCATGAAGTTTACAACCATCAGTCTCACCAATACGACTGTCAACAACGCTTGTAGCATGGAAGCAACGACTTCTTTCTATGCCAACGGAGCGACGTTTAACTTTACTCAAGGATATTTGAAAGCTCCTAAAATGGAGTTTGTTAATGGAACAGTAAATTTAAGTGATGGTTCTATGCTGGATGCTACGACAAGTATCAGCATACCTCCCGGTTATGCCAAGTTTTATGGAAAAGGCGAAAATACTTCTATGATAAAATCACCGGTTATCACCGGACAAGGTTTCACATATGATGGAAATTTGGTTATTGAATGTGATAGCCACGTTGAAAAGAACCAATGGTGGGAAAACTTCCATGTACTGAATGGCCCATACTTCACCAAAATGGGAGACTCTAAAGTCATCATCGATGTTTGTACAGGAATTAAAAATGGTGGAAATGAAGGAGGAGATCCTGAAGATCCTAAGTTCCCGATCATCATGGATGATAATCGCAATTATGCTTATCTGTTTGAAGACCAATGGCCTTTATATGGGGATTACGATATGAACGACCTTGTTCTGATTATCAAGGAAAGAAAGATCTCCATCAATAAGAGCAATAAGGCAGAAGAGTTCACGTTAAGTCTTGTATTATCGGCTGCCGGAGCTACCAAGAGTATTGGAGCTGCTATCATGCTGGACGGTGTTCCTGCCAGTGCCATTACGCAGCCGGTGGAATTCAGTGACAACTCTCTTTTTAAAGGTTTCAATGTGAATAGTAATCTGATTGAGAACGGACAGGACTATGCGGTTATTCCATTATTTGACGATGCTCACAAAGCATTGGGAAGAGACCGTTACGAACAGATCAATACGATTGCAGGTCACTCTGCCAATACGAGTCCTAAAAATATCAGTTTCACTATAAAGTTCAGCAATCCTATCTCTGTGGATGAGCTTAATATCAATAAACTGAATGTTTTCATTTTCGTAGAAGGAAACAGAAACCAGCGTAAGGAGATTCATATTGTCGGTTATCAACCAACTAAGTTGGCAAATACCGACTTGTTCGGAGGCAACAACGACGATAGTTCTACTTCCCGCAAGAGATATTACATCAGCAAAGATAACCTGGCATGGGGAATCATGGTTCCGACAGACTTCAAATGGCCTTTGGAATATGTGAATATCAAATCAGCTTACTCGTTATTCGAAAGTTGGGTGACCAGTGGCGGTACTAAGAATGAAGAATGGTGGAAAACTTTTGATTCATCAAGAGTATATAAATAAGCCTAACAATTAATCTTTAACACGGATTCCAGTTTTTATGGAATCCGTGTTTTTTCATTAAGATGCTGTAAGTTGCAATTAATAGAAAAAAAAGATATATCACGAATTTTACTCTCCTGATTGGGGATTATTCTAAAATAATATCTATATTTGCAGTGTATCACAA
>UMFB01044134.1_pt1 | contig 10972 bp, 7 predicted proteins | sample 1964921 | NCBI WGS metagenome assembly UMFB01 (sample SAMEA4836037, study PRJEB28245) | human gut metagenome | biome: gut microbiome; material: fecal sample | place: Denmark | collected 2008
CCGGTGCACATTGCTCCCCACTGGTCCATATAATACCAGTGACCGTTTACAAATACCCAGCCGGTTTCCATCGCTCCGCTGTCGTTCAAGAAATACCAATGACCATTTACTTCTGCCCAGCCGGTTTCCATAATACCATTGTCATTAAAATAATACCATGTTCCCGAAATATCTTTCCAACCGATTGCTTTGTTTCCGTTTTCATAATACTCCCAACCATTTCCTGTCTGAACCCAGCCTTCTTTTTCTTCTTCTTCAAAAGAAAATGCAAACTGTGCCGGAACAGATTTATGGCCTTCTTCATCAAAAGCTATAATCTTTACTACATAAATCTGATTTTTTACAAGTCCTTGTAATGTAAATGCTTCTTTTTCTGCAACCCCTTTCTTTACACCGTCTACATAAACGATGTACCCTGCTGTCTTAGTATCTGTCGGAGCTTTCCATGTCAATTTTACACTATCTTTTCCTGTAACCGTTTTTACAATTTCCGTAACAGGTGGAATTGTATTCCCTTCATTTGGATTTGTTGTTGTCACCTCGTTGATTTCAATAGCTTTTTCTGATTTTCCGCCTTCATTTACTGCATAAATCTTAAAGTTATATGTCGTTCCCGGCTCTAATCCTGTTACTCTCACAAAAGTATCTGTTGCTTCTGCCCTTACTTGATGTTCGTTATCTGTAATTTCATAAGCTTTTGCACCTTGCACTTTATCCCATTCTAATACAATCTGCTTTGACTCTACTAAAATAGCTTTTCCTGTTTCCTGTTTCACAACAGGTGGCTGTGCTTTTCCTAAAGCTGCAATGGCTGCTTCTAACGCTTCTGCTGCCTTGTCTATTTCATCCTGTTTTGCATCATCTTTATTCATAACAGCAACAGCTTCTTTATATACCTTTTGTAATTCTGCCCATTTATCCTGTGGATAAGCTTCTTCTGACAACACAGATGCTTCTGTGATAACGTCCTGAAGATTTGATTTATCCAAAACGGAAGAGTCTGCCGGGGCATATACTTTCAAATAATCCAAATTTGCCTGCTGTTTTCCGCCTCTGTCAGTAATCACACACTTAATCTTATGTTCTTCATTGGAAAGTTCTTCTGATTTAAACAACAGCGCCTGATCTTCTCCTGTTCCAATTTCTGTATCAAAGGAATAAGTGTCTACTTTTTTATCATCCAGATAGATTTCGAAATTTCCACAATTTTGATGTTTCTGTACATATACTTCAATCTGAGTTCCTGTAAAGATATATTCAAAGTATCTACCTACTCCCGTTGCTTCTGTCTTTGTTCCACCATGGTGTCGATCTGCTTCACCAGCCCAAGTTGACCAGCCCTCGCTCCATGTAATGGAAGGATTTGGTTTCCACTTTCTGTTTTCCTGTACAGCATCTTCAATTTCTGTTGCTGTATTTGCATTTTCCTGTTTCAAAGCTACCTTTAAGGTTATTTCTCCACTCTTTGTAGTATCTGCTTTTGATACTGCGGTAATCTTTACTTCTCCATTTTTTTCTTTTACCGTTACAAGACCATTTTCATTCACCTCTGCAATAGAAGTATCAGAAGAAGACCATGTTACACTTTTATCCTGCACGTCTTCCGGCAATATTTCTGCTTTCATTTGAACAGTACTGTTTGCTTTTCCGATAGTTGTAATTCCCGATACTGCTGATACCTGAACAGAAGCAGGCATTGACATCGTATTATCCAGAACACGGAAAGCATCTAACTCTACTTTTGTAGATTTTCCTGCTCCCTGACTGCTCTTATTTAATACCTTCAAGGTAATCGTATGTTTTCCGTAAGACAAATCGTCTTTTTCGAAAACTTTCTGCTGACGCTTTGTTTGCGCACTGTATGTATCGATTTCTCCGTAAGACTTATCGTCAATCAGAACTTCCATTATTCCTCTGTCGTGATTGGTACAGGTAATTACCTCAATTCCTGTTCCTACAAAATTCAAAGAAACACTTTCATTCCCCTGTGGAGTATTCAGATATTTAATTGTACCATTATAATTTACATCTTCTTTCCAATCACCCCATGCACCTTCATAGATAATATGGCTGTCGGTATCATCAATCATTCCCGCAGTTACGCCTTTGTCTTTTATGGTAACAAACTCTGTTTTCTCAGACTCCAGCTCAGAAGTCACTGCTGTAATCTGATATTTCATAGTACCCAGTTTTTCGTATGCTGTTACATCCTTGTAAGAGTTGGTTTTTACATTGCTTGCGATTAACTGTACATCTCCGTTTCCTACTTTGCGATATACATTAAAACAAACTCCATCCGCTTCTGCTTCATCCCATGTAAGTTCTACACTTTGTTCATCCAAACGTTCTGCTGTAAGACCAGTAGGAACTTTCACACTCTGCGGAATATTTTTTATAATATAAGTTTTTCCCTTTTCTGTTTCAAAAGAAATACGATCTGCTGTCAAAGCCTTCATCTCTACCGGATTTCCTTTTTCATCAAAAACCGTTGCCAAAGAAGCATTCTTTGTCTGAACCGTTGCAGTTCCTCCGTTTCTTGATAAAACAGATGCCTCTGTCAGATTTTTGTCTGCCCATTTCATGCTGACTTCAAAATTTCCTCTTGCGACAAGTCCTTTGACACTTCCGTTTGCCCACACATCCGGCAGAGAAGGAAGCATATTGATATAGCCCATATTACTCTGCATCAGCATCTCTGACACACCGGATGTCATACCGAAGTTTCCGTCAATCTGGAATGGTGTATGTGTATCCCAAAGGTTTGGATAAATACCGTCATGGAAGAGATTTTGAATAAGTTTGTGTGCCTGATTTCCGTCTCCGGTTCTTGCCCATGCGTTAATTCTCTGTCCCATTCCCCATCCGGTACTCTTCTCTCCTCTTTCTTTCAGAGAAACAATGGCAGCATCCATGTATTCTGCGTTATCTACGGAAATCAAATCTCCCGGAAACAGTCCCAGTAAATGTGACATGTGTCTGTGACCTTTTTCTCCCATACTTCCCAAAGTAGTTTCCGTATACCATTCTTTAATCTGACCGCTTTCACCGATTTCAATCGGTTTTAATTTTTGCTGTCGTTGACGCCACTCTTTTGCTTTTTCTTCATCCTTACCCAAGATTTCTGCTGCCGTAGCTGCATCTTCATACAACTGCCAGATTAAAGACTGTTCGTAAGTATTTCCTGCTGTAACAGGTCCATGCTCCGGCGAATAAGCAGGTGCAGAAACAAGCCTTCCTGTCTTTTCATCTTCAATCAAAATCTGGTCATATAAAAGAGCTGCTTCCTTTAACATTGGATAAATATGCTCTTCCATATATTTCACATCACCGGTATATTCATAATATTCCCAGCAATTCTGTAAAATCCAAGGAAGCGCTGCCGGTGACCAACCCCAGCTAAAATCCCAACCCGGACAGGTCCATCCAAATGGCGTATTCTGAGTATGAGCTGTAAATCCTCCATTTTCAACACCAAAATAAGTTTTTGCCGTTACTTTTCCCGGTTCTACAAGAGAATTGATATAATCAATCAAAGGTGTAGCACATTCTGCCATATTAGTAGAATAAGTAGGCCAATAATTCATCTGCAAGTTGACGTTCATATGATAATCGGATGCCCATGGAATTCTGTTGTGATCTCCTACACGATTTTGCCATACTCCCTGTAAATTAGAGGGCAAATCTCCTGCTCTGGAGGAAGCAATGGTTAAATATCTTCCATACTGGAACAGTAATACCTCTAATGCACGGTTTTCTGCCTCTGTATTTTTTCCTGCGTTATAATCCTTCAGTAAAATATCTGTTGTTTTATCCGGAACATTCTGCCCCAAATCCAACTGTACTCTTGAAAAAATCTCAGAATAATCTTTAATATGTTCTTTTTTTACTTTCTCATATCCTTTTTTACTAGCCTTATCCACAGCTTTTTCTACACTTGCATCCAATTCCTGTGCAGTTTCTCCTGTACGATAATCAGGATATTTATTCAAATAATCCGTATCTGCGGAAACATAAACAACCGCTTCCGATGCGCCGGACACATGAAGCTTGTCCCCATCTTTCTCCTGCACTTTTCCGCCTTCTGTTTCCACTTTTAATTTTCCATTCAGTTGTAACTGATTATCCTGCATTTCACCTGATACGGTAATCGTATCGTCTTCAACGGTAGTTTCCACAGCCTTACCCAGCTTTTTATCTGCAACTCCTTCCGCATTATCTATTGGAAAAGAAATATCAAAGTCCAGCTTTTCACTGCCCTCGGCAGTAAATTTCATGGCTAATACATTATCTGGATAACTAATAAAATATTCTCTGTGCATCTTAGTATCCTGATAATCAAAATCTACTGATGCCACTGCATTTTCCAGATTTAAGTCACGAACATAGTTTTCTGCCTGTTCTTCTTTCAAACCGAAATCTACATAAATATCCCCCCATGACTGGTATGCTCCATATCCTTCTACTTCTCCGGTAAGTTTTTTTGCAAGCTCATTTGCCTGTGTATCATTGCCCTCTTTATATAATTTAATGATTTCCTTATATACTTCGGACATTTTCTGACCATTGTCAGCTGTTTCCTTATTTCCCCCATCATAATTCGGGCGGCTTTCACTCGGTCCGCCGTTCCAGAGGGTTTTCTGATTGAATGTCAGCCTTTCTTCTCCAATCTCTCCATACACATTTGCACCCATAAAGCTGTTGCCGATAGGAAGCGTCTGCTGCTGCCATGTATTGTCTTCTTCTGTCGTTCCAAAGCTTCCGCCATTTAAAATATTTTTCCCCTTTGAAGCAGGCTCATCATACCAAAGACGCAAGCCACTTTCCTTTTGCAATGTTTCTGTCTGTTCTGTTTGTGCGGATACCGGAACAGAAGATACTGTTAACGCTACTGTACACAACCCTGCAAAAGCTTTCTTTAATTTTTTACTTTTCATACCTTTCTCCTTTCTGGTATTTTACTTCATAAAAAGCAATTTCCCATGAAATAATAAGTGCTTTTTAAGTATATATCTGTACGCCTTTGAATGATTTGCATTTTCAATTAGTTTTTTTGTATTATCGTTTGATTTTTGTGCATTTTAACCATTTAAACTTTTAAATTATATACATTTCTTTCGGTATTATGTATATTTTTTGTAGCTTTTTCGTTTAAATATACAATATTTTATCTTATATAAGTTATTTTATACAAAAAAGACTGCTGTATAAAGTACATACCTTTCGTATATCCTTCATACAACAGTCTTTTATTTTTACCACTTTATTCCATGAATTTTATTTCGTATTCTTTGCAGTGCATTGTCAATAGACTTTGGCTGCTTCCCAGTCATTTCTGCAATCTGAAGATAATCTGCGCCTTCCAGATAAGCATCCAGCACCTGATTTTCAAAAGGACTTAAGCACTTTTTAATGTCCTCCATCATAATGCTGACATTTTCTTTTCCGATAACAATTTCTTCCGGATTTTGCTGTGTAACATCTTCTGCATTATACAAAGGTCCTTCCATCTCACTTAAAGAAATGTATGAATTCAATGGTTTATGTTTTTGTCTTCCTGAAATTTCAATAGCCTTATACATCTGTCTTTCTATACATAGATTAGCAAATGTGGCAAAAGATGCACTTTTATCAGGACGATATCCCTGGACTGCTTTAAACAGTCCAATCATCCCTTCTTGGATTAAATCCTCCTGTTCCCCCCCAATAAGGAACATGGCATGTGCTTTTTTCAATACCATTCCCTTATATTTATTGATGAGATATTCTTCTAAACCTTCCTGACCTTCCCACAAAAGTTTAAAAAGTTCCTCATCGTTCAACTTTTCATATTCCTTCATAAACGAATTCCTGTATTATTTTCCCATTCTTTGTCTTACAATCTCGTATGCCAATACACCTGCCGCTACAGATGCATTCAAGGAGTCGATATTTCCCTGCATTGGTATGGATGCAATAAAATCACATTTTTCCCGTACTAATTTAGACACGCCATCACCTTCATTACCGATAACCAGTCCAATAGCACCTTTTAAATCAAGGTCGTACATCTGTGTTCCGCCCATATCGGCACATACAAACCAAATCCCTTCTTTTTTCAGACTTTCAATGGTTCTTGCAAGATTTGTAACTTTTGCAACAGGTGTATAATTTAATGCTCCGGCAGACGTTCTTGCAACCGTTGCAGTCAACCCTACGGCTCTGTTCTTTGGAATAATCACACCATGAGCACCTGCCAGATTGGCTGTACGGATAATTGCTCCTAAATTGTGTGGATCCTCAATATTGTCCAGCAATACCAAAAACGGCGGTTCTCCTTTTTCTCTGGCTGCTGCCAGAATATCTTCTACTTCTGCGTAATTATACGCTGCAGTCATAGCAATAACACCCTGATGTTTTCCTGTTTCCGATAACTGATCCAGTCTTTCTTTTTTTACATATTTAATCATGGTATCATGCTTCTTTGCTTCACGCAAAATGGTGCGTACCGGACCATCCTCGCATTTTTCCAGAACAAATAACTTATCCACAGATTTTCCGGAACGAAACGCTTCTAAAACCGCATTTCTGCCTTCTACCTTTGTTTCCTGGAATTTATTCTCCATCCTTTTCTCCTTCTGTAATTCCTATTTTTATTAATTCCAACATTCTGTCCCACTGTTCTGTAAGATACAGATATCCCATCAAAGCTTCAAATCCCGTAGCTCTTCTGTAATCGGACATACTGGCATTTTTCGCCATTGTAAAAGATTTTGCATTTCTTCCTCTTTTAAAAATACCCGTTTCTTCCTCTGTAAGATATGGTTTCAGCTTTTCGATAATCTCTGACTGAGCAGATGCTTTTACTAATTTGCTGGCTCTTTGATGCAGCTTATTTACTTGCGTATTTCCTTTTTCCACTAAAATAGTGCGGATAACCAACTCATAAATAGCATCTCCGATATAAGCAAGGGTCAGAGGAGAATAGGTTCTGATATCCGTATCCTCCAGTTCAAACAGCTCCTTGAATTTCTTTAAGCTCGCTTCCATTGTACACCCTCTCTTGTGTCTTTTAAGATAATACCCATAGCAGCCAGTTCATCTCTGATTTCATCTGCTCTTTTAAAATTTTTCTCTTTTCTTGCCATCTGACGTTCTTCAATAAGCTTTTCAATTTCTTCGTCTAAAATTTCTGCTTCTTTATTGACAATCAGACCTAAAACATCACTTAAATGTACAATAGTATCAAACAGATACTGTACAAAAGCAGAGGTACTGTTCTCGTCAGCTTTTGTATTGGCAAATTTTACCAGTTCAAAAATTGCAGCAATGGCATCTGCAGTATTAAAATCGTCTTCCATGGAATTTTCATATTTCTTTACATATTCCAAAACTTCTGTTTCTAATGCTTTTTCTGCTTCTGTCATTTCTGCTTTTTTTGCTGTTTCCAACAAGTGTTTTAACTGCTCTACACAGGTAATAATTCTTTCCAGAGAATTTTTAGAAGCTTCCATGAGCTCTGCACTGAAGTTCAATGGACTTCTGTAATGTGCATTTAACATAAAGAAACGAAGTACCTGTAGATCATATTTTTCTCCGATTTCTCTTACTGTAAAGAAATTACCAAGAGATTTTGACATTTTGCGATTGTCAATATTTAAAAATGCATTATGCATCCAGTATCTTGCAAACTGCTTTCCATTGCAGCATTCAGACTGGGCAATTTCATTTTCATGATGTGGGAAAACAAGGTCTTCACCACCTGCATGAATATCAATTTCTTCACCCAGATATTTTTTAGACATAACAGAACACTCAATATGCCAGCCCGGACGGCCTTCACTCCATGGTGATACCCAGAAAGGTTCTCCTTCTTTTTTCGGTTTCCAAAGCACAAAATCTAATGGATCTTCTTTCTGGTTTTCTCCTGAAACCTGTAAAGAACGAAATCCTGACTGCAAATCCTCCAGATTTTTATGAGACAGTTTTCCATATTCTTTGAAATTCTTTACGCGGAAATATACTGTACCATTTACTTCATAAGCAAATCCCTTATCCATTAATGTCTGGATCATATCAATCATTCCGTCAATTTCCTGTGTTGCCAGCGGATGTGTGGTTGCCAGTTTTACATTCATGTCTGCCATATCTTTTTTACATTCTTTAATATAACGGCTGGAAATCTCTTCTGCACTTACACCTTCTTCTACCGCCTTTGCAATGATTTTATCATCTACATCTGTAAAGTTGGATACATAATTTACTTCATATCCTTTGTATTCCATATAGCGGCGTACTGTATCAAATACAATCATTGGTCTCGCATTCCCAATATGAATAAAGTTATAAACGGTAGGTCCGCAGACATACATCTTTACTTTTCCTTCTTCTAAAGGAATAAATTCTTCTTTTTTCTTTGTCAGTGTGTTATAAATTCTCATATTTCTCTTTCTTCCTCCTGTCTTCTCTCTTTTGCTTCTAAAGCTCTTGCCCGGCGGCATTGTGCTTCTCTTTCTTTTATATCATTTAATTCATAACCCATACGCTGTAATTCGGAACGTAATCTGTCATTTTCCTGCTGCAGTTTATGAATATCATCTAAGGTTGGATCCGGCAGATGAATTTGGTCCATATCACTTCTTGGAACTTTCTGGTTTCCTTTTCTTACTACACGACCCGGTACACCCACAACTGTGCAGTTAGGCGGAACTTCTTCCAGTACCACGCTTCCTGCGCCAATTTTAGAATTTTCACCAATAGTAAAAGAGCCTAAAATTTTCGCTCCGGCGCTTACCATAACATTATTTTTTAAAGTAGGATGACGTTTTCCCGTTTCTTTTCCGGTACCTCCCAGAGTAACACCCTGATACAGTGTTACATTATCGCCAATAATAGCAGTTTCTCCGATAATCACCCCTGAACCATGGTCAATAAATAACCCTTTGCCAATCTTTGCTCCGGGATGAATTTCAATTCCCGTTTTTCTGGCTGCCCGCTGAGAAACCCACCGCGCCAGAAAGAAATGACCTTTCTCATATAATTTGTGGGCCCTTCTATACTGTATCATAACACGAAAACTGGGATACAGCAAAACTTCCAGAGGAGTTTTAATTGCAGGATCCCGTTCCCTGATAACCTGAAATTCTTCTTTTATATGATTGATAAATCCCATATTTCACGCCCTTTCCATAAATTTTCTGTGAAATAAAAATGCCTCTATGTCAAAACGACATAGAGGCGAAAAATCCGCGGTTCCACTCTATTTGAAGATAATATCTTCCACTTATTTCCCATAACGCAGGACTGCGTATCCGGCTTAGGAATTCCCTTCACCAAATCAGCTCCCGAATGCACTTTCCAAAGTTTTCTCTAAGACAGCTTCCAGCCGATGACCGTCTCTCTCTGAAAAGAAATCACTTTGTACTCTTTTCGTTCCATGCCTTTTCTTATCTTCTCTTAGTTTATTCATAAATACGGAATTTGTCAACAGAATTTTTACTATACTAGCACACACCCTGAGCAATCATAGCTTCTGCAACTTTTTCAAATCCGGCTGCATTGGCACCTACTACATAGTTGCCTTCAAATCCATATTTTTTCGCTGCATCTACCATATTGTGGCAGATATTTACCATAATTCCCTGAAGCTTTTCATCTACTTCTTCAAAACTCCAGCTTAATCTTTCGCTGTTCTGTGACATTTCAAGTCCGGAAGTAGCTACACCGCCGGCATTTGCCGCTTTACCAGGCGCAAAGATAATTCCGTTTTCCTGCAGATATTTTGTAGCTTCCAGAGTTGTTGGCATATTTGCACCTTCTGCTACTGCGAAGCATCCGTTGGCAACTAATGCTTTTGCGTCTTCTAAATGCAGCTCATTCTGTGTTGCACATGGAAGAGCAATATCACATTTTACAGTCCATACACCCTTTCCTTCATGGTACTCTGCATTTGGTCTGTAGTTTGTATATTCTGTTAAACGTGCACGTTTCACTTCTTTGATTTCTTTTAATGCTTCTAAGTCAATACCTTCTGGATCATATACCCAGCCTGTGGAGTCAGAGCATGTCACTGGTTTTGCTCCTAACTGATAAGCTTTTTCAATAGCATAAGTTGCTACATTTCCTGCACCGGAAACAGCAACTGTTTTTCCTTTTAATTCTTTTCCATTGAGTTTTAACAATTCTTCTGTAAGATAGAGAAGACCATATCCGGTTGCCTGTGTTCTTACTAAAGAGCCGCCATAAGTCAGTCCTTTACCTGTAAGCACACCTTCGTAAGCATCACGAATTCTCTTATACTGTCCAAACAGATAGCCGATTTCTCTTGCACCTACTCCGATATCACCTGCCGGAACATCTGTATCTGCACCGATATGACGATATAATTCTGTCATATAACTCTGGCAGAATGCCATAACTTCTCTGTCTGATTTTCCTTTCGGATCAAAATCAGCTCCGCCTTTACCGCCGCCAATAGGAAGCCCTGTCAGAGAATTTTTGAAAATCTGTTCAAATCCTAAAAATTTAATAATTCCCAGATATACGGATGGGTGGAAGCGTAAGCCGCCTTTGTATGGTCCGATTGCACTGTTGAACTGTACACGGAACCCTTTATTTACCTGTACATTTCCATTGTCATCTACCCAAGGAACACGGAACATAATTACTCTTTCAGGCTCAACCAAACGCTCTAAAAGTGCTTCTTTGCGATATTTTTCCTCATTTGCCTCTACTACTGGTTTTAAGGACTCTAAAACTTCCTTTACTGCCTGATGAAATTCTGGTTCTCCTGGATTTTTCTTTTCTACTAATTCTATAACCTCATCTACGTATGACATGACTTTCCTCCTGTATCTGATTTTTTCTTGTATTATAAATCCAAGTTTCTGTTTTTGCAAGTTTATTTTTCATTTCTTGCATATTTTTTATTTATACCTGCTATTCCTTTATATACAATACAGTTTTTGAAATTTCCATCTGTGGCTGTTTCATTTCT
>UMFB01026356.1_pt1 | contig 10872 bp, 9 predicted proteins | sample 1964921 | NCBI WGS metagenome assembly UMFB01 (sample SAMEA4836037, study PRJEB28245) | human gut metagenome | biome: gut microbiome; material: fecal sample | place: Denmark | collected 2008
CTGCGCCTGGGACTGTAAGTAAAGAATAGAGAATCAACCTAAAAACATACGAGAGATGAAGAAAAAGATAAACCATATACTCCCTGCACTGGTACTGACCGCAAGTTTAGGTCTGACCACCGTCTCCTGCAACGGCTTTCTGGACGAAATGCCGGACAACCGTACGGAGTTGAACACCGACCAGAAAATAGCCAAACTGCTTGTATCGGCGTATGCCGACGTGTCGCCCAACGAACTATTCGAGCTTTACAGCGATAACTCCGATGACAGTGGCCCTACCTACGGTTACTACAAGCTTTCCGAACAAGAGTGCTACCACTGGCAAGATACCAAGGAAGAATATCAGGACACGCCCAATTCTCTTTGGGGAGGTTACTACAGCGCAATAGCCGCCGCCAATATGGCACTCGATGCCATCGAAGAAAAAGGAAATCCGGCGTCGCTCGACCCGCAGAGGGGCGAAGCGCTCGTGTGCCGTGCCTACTGCCATTTCATGTTGGCGAATATCTTCTGCAACGCCTATGACACTCATGCCTCCCAATCTTTAGGAGTGCCTTATATGGAAGAGGTAGAAACCACCGTATCTCCCCGTTACGAGCGGGGCACGTTGGAAGAAGTGTACCGAAAAGTGGAGCGTGACCTCCTCGAAGGGATCGGCTTGATTTCGGACGACAGCTACTCCGTACCCAAATATCACTTCACCCGTAAAGCCGCTTATGCTTTTGCCGCCCGTTTCTACCTTTATTATATGAAGCCCGATTTCTCCAATTGCGACCGTGTGATTGATTTTGCCACCCGTGTATTGGGGACTAACCCCGACGATCTGCTGCGCAACTGGGAAGCGTTGGGCAATCTTTCCGTGAACGGAAATGTGCAGGCGGATGCCTATATTGCCTCTTCCAACGAAGCCAACCTGTTGATAAGCAGCACCGTTTCCAACTGGGGAGCAATCGGGAGTGACTATCTGATAGGCCCGCGCTACTTCCACAACCAGACGCTCGCCACCAGCGAAACCTGTCTGTCGTCAGGGTTGTGGGGCAGTTCGGATTATTTCTATCTGAAACCTTTCTCCACCAACGGGTTTGTTGCCAGTATTCTGCGTAAGAGCGGACTTTATGAGGGCACATACCTTTATTATATGCCTGTACTGTTTTCTACGGACGAAACCCTGCTCTGTCGTGCCGAAGCATACGCGCTGAAGAAAATGTATTCCCAGTCGGCAGCCGACATCACGAGTTGGCAACGTGCCTACACCCGCAACAAATCGGTGCTGACACCCGAACAGATCAACGCCTATTATAACAAGATGAGTTTTTACACCCCCTTCACGCAACAGACACCGAAAAAGCAACTGGCCCCCGACTTTACGATTGAGGAGGGAATGCAGGAAAATCTCATCCATTGCATCCTGCATATCCGTCGTATCACCACCCTGCACGAAGGGATGCGCTGGCCCGACATCAAGCGATATGGCATCCTGATTTATCGCCGTGATATGGCCAACCAGCGTGTCACCGACGAAATGCCTCCGAACGACTTGCGTTACGCAATCCAAATTCCGCGGAGTGTGATCGTGGCGGGAATACAACCCAACCCGAGAAGAAATTAACAGAGAAAAAAAGTGGAAGTTATGAAAAAACAGCTCATTTATTCTTTGCTTGCCCTTACCGCAGTCTGCCTGGGGGCTTGCAACAATGGCGACGAAATAGACACCGCGCACAGCATTTTCTCCACCGAACCGATGGAGAGAAACGCGTTCGACAATTGGTTGCTCGACAACTACACCTATCCCTACAACATCGATTTCATGTACCGCATGAAGGACATCGAAAGCGACCATAAATACAACCTTGTGCCTGCCGACTATGATAAAGCGGTGGCACTGTCCAAAATCATCAAGCACGTCTGGATGGACGCTTATGTAGAACTGGCGGGAATCGATTTTCTCCGCGTATACGTGCCTAAAACCTTTCATCTCATCGGATCGCCCGCTTACGAAAGTAGCGGGAATATGGTACTCGGCACGGCAGAAGGCGGAAAGAAAATCACGCTTTACAACGTGAACGACCTCAACGTGAAGAAAATCAATATCGAAAAACTGAACGACTATTATTTTGAAACGATGCACCATGAGTTCGCTCATATCCTGCACCAGAAACGGAACTTCGACCCTTCTTTCAACCGGATCTCGGAGGGGAAATATGTGGGAGCCGACTGGTACTACTACATGACCGCGGAGGGAGCCATGCCCCGTACAAACGATATAGCCTGGCCCGACGGCTTCGTGACCGCCTATGCCATGAATCAGGCGAACGAGGATTTTGTGGAAAACATAGCCATGTATGTCACCCACACGCAGACCTACTGGGATAACATGCTGAAGGCAGCCGGAGAAACGGGCGCAGCTACTATCAATAAAAAGTTTGCTATTGTTTACAACTATATGCGGGATACTTGGGGAATCGACCTCAACGAACTGCGCAAAATCGTGCTGCGTCGTCAGCAAGAGATTACCGAAATTGACTTGAGTACGATTCAATGAGTATGAATTTTAATTATACATTATCACTATGAAGAAGAATATAACAATATACCTCTTGTTAGCTCTTGCCTGTCTGGGCTTGCAGTCATGCCTCTTTCAGGAGGAAAACTACTTTGACGATTCGTCTGCCAATCGTGCCACAGCCGATGTGAACCGATGCGGCGAACTTTTGAAAGCAGCTCCAAATGGCTGGGTGATGGAATATTACGTCGGCAAGGATTATTCGCTTGGAGGCATCACCCTGCTTTGCAGATTCGACGGACAGCGGGTGACAATGGCTTCGCAAATGTCGGAAGCAGATGAGACGGTCAGTTCGCTCTATAGCGTGAAGTCGGAACAGGCGACGATGTTGTCATTCGATACCTATAATTATCTGGTGCATTATTTCGGGCAGCCGCAGGGAAGTATGTCTGACGACCCGAACGGGACACTCGGAGGTGACTACGAGTTTATTATTTCGAGTGCTTCTGCCGAGCGTATCGAACTGAAAGGCAAAAAATACGGCAACCGGATTGTGATGAAGGCACTTTCCGAAGACCAGACGTGGAAGCAATATCTCACTAAAATAAAAAAGGTGGAGGACGATGCTTTCTTTTATGAATATGACTTACTGATGGACGGACTCTACACGGGGCAAATGCTGCGCAGCAACTATACGTTTATCGTGACTTATTATGACGAAATAGGAAAAGTGCATCAAAAAACTGTGCCTTTTATGTTTACCGCCGACGGAATGCGTTTTCATGAACCGGTAACGATAGACGGTCAGACGATGCAGAATTTTGTCTGGAAGAACGAGCTTATCAGCTTTGTCTGTACCGACGAAGGGGCTACGGGAATCAAATTGGCGGGTGTCTACACTGCCGGATATCAAAGCTATGATTATTATCCGGGCACTTATCAGATGGATTTTTACCGCCTGAACGATGAAACGCAACAACTGGAAGTGGCCTCGCAGGAAGTCCGGCTATTGAAGAACGAAGACGGAAAGAGTTACTGGCTCAAGGGGCTGGAATATGATATTCTGGTGATGTTTGACAAGCCGCGCGGCGGACTTTCCGTCTCCCCGCAGCTTCTCAAAAAGGTGCAGGGCGGATATGTTTATCTGGCTATGTGGGACGTAATGAACGATTATGTGCTCCGTAGTGAGTCTATCGGACTGATTAGTTATGCTACCACTAACGGCATTTACCTGGTGGACAATGGAGTCTGGATGGGAGAAATTTCCGGATTCATCTTCGGAGTGTACAACTCGCAGGAGGAGGACGCGGCTTTCATCGGATACACGGATGCGTTTGCTTCCATCAGATTAGTTAAAAAAACAATAGAAGAATAGTATGATGAACAAGTTATTTATGATCGTATTATCTGTATGCTGCCTGCTGATGGCAGCGTGCGGCACGGATAATGATGAAACGCCGCAGGGCTTACGCATCGTGGACACGGATGTCGATCTGGCTGCTGGCGGTGGAACGGTGGAAGTGGCTTTGCAGGCTGCCGGGGAACTGACGGCTGTTTCCGGTGCGGACTGGTGTAGGGTGATCGAAGTGACAAACGAGAAAATCACATTACTTGCCAGGGCTAATTATGAATATGTGTCACGTGCCACGCAAGTGACCGTAAGCGATGGTAGCAACGAACAGAAGATTGTGGTGACACAGGCTGGTAATATTTTTGCGCCCGATACCGACCAACAGGTGTTGCGGCTCGGCAATGCTCCTTCACAAACCGTGGTGCGGGTCAACAGCTCGTTCGATTTCAAGGTGAGTATACAGAAAGGAGTCGATTGGGTGGAAGTCCCTACAGCCTCGAAAGAGGAAGGCTTCCTGCTCGTATTGAAAGAGAATAAGACCGGAAATCCGCGTGCCTGCCAACTGATGGTCAGTACCAGTGAGGGGGCACGGAAGTTTTTCTATTATGTCTACCAGTATGAAGCGAGTGACCTGCTCGGAGCATGGGGGAACAGTCAGATTTATGTGAAATGGGATAAGAAAAAGATAGATAAGGCATATTCTTTGTCGGCTACGGAGGTGACGAAAGATGCGGAAGGTGATGGCTACACTATTAAAATGTCATTAGTCGGTACTCCGGTGGTGCAGTATTTGAAAGATCCTTCGAAGGCTACGATTTCATTGCAGGCTACCTACGAGGATGGGGCTTTTGTGGTTCCTATCGGCGCAGCACAGAAAGATTTTATTCTGACGCAGGAGGTGGATGAAACAGCCAATAGCAGGACGGCTGATAATACAGCACTGGAAGAGGAGGTGGTTTTACAAACATTATACGGCTTTTCCGTAGCTGCTTCCTCCAATATTTATGCGAAAGGTAATTTCGGATTTGCTCCCCTGCTTTATCAGGATGGTTCTGTCGGGATGAGTTATCAGGATGTAACCGGTGCACCGGAGAGCGGGTGTTATCTTGCGATAGCACTATTCGACGGACAGCAATTTTCTACCGCAGCATTGAAAGACTATATTCTTTTCCCTGACATTGCGCTCTTTAAATAGTTGGAAACTTGCAACTAATGAATCAACCGGATATAACGTTTCCGGAATAGATGTATGAAGAAAAGAACTACCGTTGTGAAACGGAAGGAGAGGTTAATGACCCTCTCTTAATTTTAACTTTACATATATGACAGGCGGGGAGGACTACCCGTGTGGAGAACGGGAGTTTTTTTCCCGGGATTACCCTGCCTTTTTTATTGCCTCCAGGGGGACTACGGAAGTTCTTTTTAATGTTGTAACGATATAAAATAACTCTTATATGGATAAAAAATTAATGAATTTATTAGGTGTCTGGCTGTTCGCTGTTGCGTCTGTATGTGCGTTGACCGCTTGCAGCGACAATGACACAGAAAATCCGGAGGGCGAAAAAACCGGCGGAGAAAATGGAAAACCGACTCCTGAAACCGTAGAGTTTATCAACTCCAACCTGGTGTACTGGGGAGATGAAGACGGAGTGGGGACGGATCACTTTGTACTCACTCTTTATACGGATATGGAAGTGGATGCTGCCGGTAATCCGATAGGGCCGGGCAAGATAATGGCGTTCAGCCTGAACGTTCCTCCGTTTGCTTCCGGAACCACGGAGTTTCCGCTTCCCGAAGGAACCTTTGATGCGGCACCGAACGGATACACGTTTAATGAATGGACATTCAACCTTGGATACATGAACCAGATGGATCTGCCGACCGGAAAAGTGGAAGTGCCTGCCGGTACTTTCTATGGTGACGTGAAAGCGTACTCCACAAGTGTTGATGCCGACCTGCTATCCGGAGGTAAAATGACTGTTAAACGGAGTGACGGCGGCGAATATACGATTAGTGGTACGTTGGTAGGTGACTTGTCGCTCAAACGTTATTTCACCTACACGGGAAAACTGACTACTATCGACCGTCACGAAAGCACGGAAGAAATTCCGAACTCTACGCTGACCACCGATCTCGCCCTGAACGAATGGACACAAGCCCGTCTGCAAGATAAGGGCGATTCTTATTACCTGCAAGATGAATCGTGCCGGGTAGTCGAACTTTACCTGGCAGAAGAGGGGATAGGACTTGCCGAAACATGGCCGACAGGCAACGGAAGAGTGCTGAAAGTGGAATTCTTTGTAGAATGGGCTACGGATGTGACACAAGGTATTCCGGCTGGTACGTATAAGGTAGTGGCACGTGACGAAGAGTCGAAGGGTATTCCGCGCGAATTCCTGAAACCGGGAGGTATTGCTTCGGGTTATCCCAATGTATTTACATATCCGCAGGGAACCTGGTACGAGAAAATATCCAACGGAACCATGAAAGAATATGCACGTATAGACAGCGGAACGATGACCGTGGCACGCGATGGGGACAAACATACGCTGACTATTGACTTTATCGATTGTGATAAGGCACACCCGCATCATGTGCGTACCACTTACTCGCAGGATACTCCCGTCAATGTATTCGGCGGTCATCCGTAAAACCGGACGGAGCGCCTCATTTGGCCGAGGCGCATTGGCTGTCCGATGGCGTTATCTGTCCGATGGTATTCTTTTTTTAATCACACGATTTTATAATTAACCCAAAAAATGAGAGATATGAAAACTAGATTTATTTCCTTTTTCTTGTTCATGTTAACAATGAGTTGTTTTGTGGCATGTAGTAGCGATGATCCGGCACCCGAGCCTGAACCGGAGCCTGAACCGGAGCCGGTAGAAACTGTTAATACGTATACGTATAAAGATAAGACGATACAAGCGAAATCTGTGTCTTGTTTTGAACAGGAGGGCATTATATACGTATGTATGAGTCCGTTGCAAAGTCTGGAAACGTTGGAAGACTTTATGGGAAGCGGTAAGGAATATGTAATGATGGGAGTGGATAAGAGTCTGGTAGGCAATCCGGTCACGGTAGGCGGTTCTGATGACGACACTTATGTGGTTTATTACATGGATGCCGACGGAGAGGCCATTGTCACCGTTAGCCCTGATGGATGGGAAGACGTGTTGACGCAGGGAAAGATCACCGTGACAATGGTACCGGGAGAAAATGAAACATCGGCCGTGAAAGCTGTTTTCGACTTTACACTGAAAAGTGGCGGCAAATTTGCGGGTGAGGCGGATTGCGTTTACAAAGCTCCGGAAAAGCTTCCGAGTGAATATTCTTTTGGGGACGAGGTGCGCCCGTTGAAGTCGGTTGTCGCTACCACACTGGGAGGTTTCCAGTATGTTTATTTAAGCCCGGAGACCGGGTTGACTACGGTAGAGGATATATCTGATGCCGAATATCTGATGCTGGCCATTACTCCCGAAATGATCGGACAAGAAATTGATATAACCTCTAGTGGAGACGCGGAGTATGCTTTCTATAATATGACAAACTTGGGAGCCGATGATATTGATGCAGTAGATCCTTACGGATGGTCTGAACTATGTTCGGCTGGTAAGCTCAAAGTAGAAAAGACAGATGAAAGCGTGAAAATAACCTTCAGCTTTACGTTGCTTTCGGGTGACAAGTTCAAAGGCTCTTATGAAGGTAGTTACACTGATATAAAGCAAAGCACTACCAATATTTTGACTTTGAATGGAGAAAATACGCGTGACATCAAGGCTACCTTTTATGAAAAGACCAATGAAGGAGTTGCCTTGTATCTCACTCCGTCAGGGATTTCATCTGCTGCAGATCTGAATAATGTAAATACATATTACGTACGTCTTTTTGTTCCGAATACAGGACTGGACGGACAGGAAGTAGATATAACAACTACGAATCTGGCTTTTGAGTTTACTTATTATAATCCGTATGATGAAGAAAGAATCGAAGTTTCTAAAGGACATCTGGAAGACGCGGCAGGTACATTCAGCGTGTCGAAATCGGCGGATAATGAATACTCGTTGACGCTCGACCTCAAATATTTGGGAGATAATAGTCTTAAAATATCGGGCAACTACAACGGTACTTTCAAAGTATATGATACGACGATCCCGAATCAATATCAGTTGGGGGCGGGCGGCACTCCGGTGACTATCCAGTCGGTAGTGGTAGATAAGACGGATGTGGATATTTGCGTTATTTATATTTCCCGGCAGGCAGGTATCACTACCGTAGCCGGAATGTCGGCAGCGGATGCGGTGGTACGTGTGCCGAAGAGCATGATGGAGGGAGCTGTTCACGGATTTTCCGGTAGCGCGGAAAATGCGAAGATATCGATCGCCTACGAAGGAGTCACTTATAATCAGGCTAATACGACGAACGGTCATTTGGCTGCAGGCGGCAATGCTTCTGTGGCTCTTCAAGGGAGTGAAATTGAAATGACATTCAATATTTTCTCTATTGTACAGTACGATAATAGCAGCTTGTCCGGTTACTATAAGGGGGCGACGACCGTAATAGAATAATGATTAAATGAAGTATATTCATGAAGAAAATTTTACTGAAATATTTGAACCTGTTTGCTTTGTCGGGGCTACTGTTGGCTTTCGTCGGATGCAGCGACGATAATGATTCGGTAACTCCCGGACCGGGCGTGGAGGAAGTGCCTTCCATCGGTACTTATTCTTTTCGGGGAGTGGCGAATAATATTGTGTCCGGTGTGGCTTCTGTGGATGGGGACTATTTAACTTGTGTTCTTTCGCCGGAAAAGATGGAGGAAGGAAAGGCTGATACTTATTTTGTTTTTTCTCTTCATTTGTATTGGGAAGGGCAGGTGGTGGATGCTTCTTCGCTCTATCACAACGACCAGTATGTTTTTATCTACGAAGATCCAATTTATTATTACTCGCAGTATAAAAAGGTCACAGGGACGTTTTATGTGCAGCGTAACAGCGAAACGAATGTAACTGTCAAACTGAATCTGCGGTTTCATGACGGTGTCCGTTTTAAAGCGGAGGTCACTGCCGATTTAATGAAACCGTCGGGAGAAGAACCCTCGGAATAAAGCGGCTTCGGGCGATATTCTTGCCCGGTTATGAATTTATCTTTTAGACGCGGATAACGGACGCGGATTTTTAAATAGCTGTGCAGCTTTAAAAATCCGCGTCATCCGTGTCTAAAAAATGACTTGTAGGCTGAAGGGAAATCCTGCTCGGACACTACGATGTCAAATATCCATTTAAATCACTCTATTTTCATTCCTTTCCGTGCCGTATTTGTTTTTTAGGGTTCTCCCAAAAACTTGAAGAATAGTCCAACTTGAGCCGGAGTAAGTAAGATTGCCTTTTCGCTGTAGCCGGTTTGGGCGAGTGCGGCTTGTAATGCCGTATTTTGGGCAATCCAACTGCGGAGGGTGCGGCGTGCCGAGGCAGGCTGTATGTGAGGCAGATAAAGTGTGGCCAGCTGACTTTTGCTGTAAGTCTGTATGCGGGTAGAGTTTGCCGTCTCCGGCATTTCTTTTGGGCTGACGGAGCTTGCTGTTGTTTCTGTTTTCATTGTCGGTACTTTCTATTATTAGTAGGTGTTCATAATTAGTTTATATCATAATTTAGGCACGGATTACTCCTAAAAAAATAGCCATTAATCAGTGACAGGAACTTATCTGTTTCTTTTAAGTTTATCCTGTGTGAATGCGAAGATACGCTTTTTTATGCCAAGTGGTTCTGCTTTGTACAGAAGCCTCTGTTGGCATAGCTTGTATAGAAATTGTGCCTTTGAGTTGTCTCTTGTGACGAGTTGTCACATTGTGTTCCTCTGCTTTTTTCCTTTCCTATACTTTTGCCTTCGTAATCGGTTACAGATAGAATTTATTCATTAATCATTAAAAAGAAGAAAGGAAAAAAAGTATGCCATTAATTTACAAACCGTATCAGGCAACGCTTGCCAACAAGGAAGGACAGAAACTTTATTATCCCCGTCTGGTGAAATTCGGGAAAATGGTCAATACGCAGAAAATGGCGGAATTGATTGCAGAAAAAGCCTCGCTGACGGCGGGTGATGTTCATAACGTCATTCGTAACCTGATGTCGGTGATGCGTGAACAGTTACTCAATAGCCGCACGGTGCGCCTCGAAGGCTTGGGGACGTTTACTATGATTGCCAAGGCAAACGGGAAAGGGGTAGAGTTGGAAAATAAGGTCAGCAGTTCGCAGATCACTTCATTGCGTTGCCAGTTTACGCCCGAATACACTCGTGCCGCCAACGGAAGTGCTACCCGTGCGTTGACCACCGGAGTGGAGTTTGTGCACATCAAGGATGTAGCGGGTTCGTTTGTGGCCGACGATGCCATTGACAAAGACCCGGATGACGATAATAAACCTGGTGGTGGAAGCGGAGAAGCGCCGGACCCGGCAGCTTAACCGGTAACTTGACTGTCAGCCGGACACGACCGACGGTTGACGGTTGACAGTCAAATCCCAACGGATATATAAACGGATCCCAACGGACATAAAACGGATTATTAACTTTTAAAAAGAAAACGGATGAGACTATTATTGGAGAAGTTGCTGGATATTCTTGAAGCAGTTCTGCGTTTCCGCCACCGGAGAAACGGCAAGGCAGAAAAGGATTAGCTAGCTGGAAAAGGCTTGGCATACCTGAAAAAAAGGTATGAAACGGAATGACGTAAAAACATAGAACGTGCCGTCTGCACGTAGCTCGCGGAACAAGTAAAAAAACGTGTAGCAACTCATAGAGTAAACATAAGTAAGGAGCAAGTAAAGAAGCTGTCTCGAATGGACGAGGCAGCTTTTCTTTTTTTCGTATTCCGAAAATACTTTTTCGGAAATATGGCGGAAACGAGAATTTTGATGATAATTTTTTTAAGACAGAAATATTTCTGAATGAGGCAGCTTTTTTTGTATCCATTTATTTTCTTCTATTCTTGACCGTATTCAACAAAAAAACTCTATCTTTG
>UMFB01010306.1_pt1 | contig 10828 bp, 7 predicted proteins | sample 1964921 | NCBI WGS metagenome assembly UMFB01 (sample SAMEA4836037, study PRJEB28245) | human gut metagenome | biome: gut microbiome; material: fecal sample | place: Denmark | collected 2008
ATATTCTCTTCGTGCAGAGCGATCACGGCATCCCTCCATCCCGTGGCTCCGAAATATTTGGAGAAAGAGTAGACACACAAAGTGTTTTGTGGTAATTCGGCCATCAGTGAGCGGAAATGCGGACTGAATGTTCCGTATACGTCATCTGTAATAATCATCAGGTTCGGATTGTCTTTTTTCACGATATCTACAATCCGTGCGGCAGTCTCGGGACTCAGTGTATAACTGGGCGGGTTACTGGGATTGGTAATGAAGAGTGCCTTGATCTGCGGGTTCCTCAGGCGGTCTATGTCTTCGTCTTTGTATTGCCAGGTGTGCAATCCGTCTGTCGTCATCTGATCCGCAGATATTTCCGTAACGTTAAATTCATAGCGTCTCAATTGAGGAATTTCAATATAAGGAGTGAAGACAGGTACCATCAAGGCGATTCCATCCCCTTTATTGAGCAGGAAGTTTTCTTGCAGAGAGTCGAAAACGTAGCACATGGCTGCTGTTCCGCCTTCGGTGGCAAACAAATCGTATTTGCCTTTCGGCGGACGACGGTCGCACATCTCCTGTGCCAGATAGTCTTGCACAATCATTTCGGTAAATTGCAGAATGCGGTCCGGCACCGGATACTGATCGCCTACCACTCCTTCCGCCCATTCGTGGACAAGGGTATCCGGGTCGGCGGCATGTTCCAGCAACATGTATTGATAAGTCCCTTTCAACAGCTCTGCCCCCGGCTGGCTGTGGTTGGTCTTGAGGAAAGTCTCAAAGCGGGCGGCAATTCCGTCTTTTTGCGGAATACCGGCTATTCCTTCCGGCAGGTACATCACACGCCTACACTCTTCCAATCCGAATTTACCTAAAAGGAAGAACGCTTCGCGCGGAGTGGTAGCAATCCAGTTCGGATTTCCACGTCCGGCATTCAGCATGGTGTGGGCTATCTTCTTGATGCTCTCGTCAGCCATTTCAATCAGTTTGTTCTTCAATTCGAAAGGACTGATGCTCTCCATCTTTTTAGCAAAACTTTTAGTTACTGCTCCGTTGTTTTCATTACTTTTCATCATTATATCAAGAGTTATGTTTAGTTAATATTAAAAATCTGTTTCTACATAAGTAATACGATCACTACTCCCCAGATAATCAGAAGAGTATTCCCGACAGCATACGTCACAGTATATCCCAAAGCAGGTGTTTCGCTTTCAACGGCTTCCTGGATGGCTCCTAATGCAGCCGTAGTGGTACGTGCGCCGGCTGTGCATCCCAATACCAGTGCCGGATGGAATTTAAAGATATATTTTGCCATCAGTATGCCTGCTATCAGAGGAATGGAAGTGGCCAGTGCGCCTACGATGAACAGGCTTAAACCCACTTCCTTGAACCCTTGCACGAAGCTGGGACCTGCAGCAATGCCCACAACGGCAATAAACATGTTCAGCCCCACGTTGTCCAGTATCCAGAGAGCGGGTTCGGGAATACGTCCGAAAGTAGGGTGTTTGCTGCGTAGCCATCCGAAAAATAATCCGCCGATCAAGGCTCCTCCGCTAGTGCTGAGGCTGATGGGGACTCCTCCCATGTGAATGCTGAGTGCGCCGATCAGTCCTCCTATCAAAATGCCCAATCCGACGAAGATCATGTCTGTCTGGTTGGTCGGCCGGTCGGCATATCCCAGCTGCTTGGCTGCCGCATCCACTTCATGTTTGGTACCCACCAGTTCCACCATGTCACCGGCGTCGACCACGGTCTGGGCCAATACCGGTATGTCGATACCTGCCCGTTTGATGCGGCGAATGCTGACACCGTGCATAAATTTCAGGGCCCGGATGGTGCTGACTTTTTCTCCGGCAACCGTTTTGCGGGTGACCATAACGGGTAATACCTCGGCAGGGAAGTCCAGCAACTGCGGGTCCAATACTTCAGGACCGATCCAGTCCTCTTCACCGATCACATACTCGCGCCGGCCGCTCAGTACCACTTCATCGCCTTTCTTCAGTACAAAAGTCGGACTAACCTCTTTTACGATGACTCCCGCCTGGCGCACCCGTTCCACAAACAGGCGTTTATCGTTTTCTTGAAAATAACTTTCAAGATCTGACACCCGTTTGCCGTCACCAAACCAGTCGTTGGCTATTTTATAAGCACGGAAAGTAACGGGGCGGGCGGCTGCCATGAATCCGGGTTGATCCGCTTCGTTATTTCCCATTTTGGCTTCCAGTTCTTTGCAGGCAGCTTTCACTTTATCGAGTCCCCCCAGCAGTCGCGGGCCGAGTGAACCCAATACCCATGCAGAGCCGGCCGTACCGAAGATGTAAGTTACGGCATACGACACCGGGATAATGTTATTATATGCTTCTTTGGTTTCCGGAGAGATGTTCTGTTCGTTAATCGTGTCTCCGGCCACGCCGATTACGGCAGAGATGGTTTGCGATCCGGCCAGTAATCCGGCAGCCTCACCTACATTATACCCCATAATCTTAGCCAGTATCCAAGGGATGATCAGGCAGAATACACACATGATGGCGGCAAACCCCATTTGAGGGAGTCCGTCCTTTTTCAGTCCGCGGAAAAACTGAGGACCGACCTTATAGCCGATGGCGAAAAGAAAAAGCAGAAAGAAAACAGATTTGATAGGTCCGTCGACGGTGATGTCGAGTTGTCCGACAAGGACTCCTACCAGCAATACGCTTGTTACAACTCCCAGGCTGAACTTTCCGATTTTGATTTTTCCAATCCAAAAGCCCACAAAAAGGGTCAGGAAGATAGCCAGCTCGGGGTGTACCCTAAGTTGATGTACAATCCAATCCATAGTTAATTTGTTTAGGTTTAATTTCTCATTAAAAACAGCCTGTGCAAGAAAGTGTTTTGTTAAACGATCTATTCTTGTATCATTGTATACATTATTAACGTTATCTTTGATGCGTTAAATTGTATATTGTTTTGAAGAATAAATTTCGTAATTTGTTTTTGGCCTTTGGCATCCTGGCCGTCATCATCATGCTGTTCACTTTCGATGTGTCCTATGATGAACTGCTGGACAACCTGCGGCGTGCCGGATTTTATCTGCCGCTGGTTCTGGTCCTTTGGCTTTTTATTTATCTGATTAATACGCTTTCGTGGTATATCATTCTTCGTAGTAGCGGTCCGGTGAATTCATTGTCGTTCGCCCGGCTCTATAAATTCACGGTTTCCGGTTTTGCGTTGAATTATGTCACTCCTGTGGGACTGATGGGAGGGGAACCTTACCGGATTATGGAGCTTACTTCTTATGTCGGAGTGGAGCGTGCCACATCTTCGGTCATCCTGTATGTGATGATGCATATCTTTTCGCATTTCTGTTTCTGGCTCAGCTCGGTGTTGATTTATGTCTTTTTTTATCCGGTCGGTTGGGGGATGGGTATTGTCTTGGGGTTGATCACACTCTTCTGCCTTTTACTTGTCACTCTTTTTATCAAAGGCTACCGGAACGGTATGGCTGTGGCATGCGTACGTCTGGGCAGTCATATCCCTTTCTTGAAGAAGCATGCAGTCCGCTTCGCGGAACTTCACAAAGAAAAACTGGAAACCATAGACAGTCAGATAGCACTGCTTCATCAACAGCGCAAAAGTACCTTTTATTCGGCATTGGGGTTAGAGTATACCGCTCGCATTGTGGGGTGTCTTGAAGTCTGGTTGATTCTGAATGTATTGACTACGGATGTCAGTTTTGTCGGTTGTATTCTGATCGTCGCTTTCTCTTCCCTACTGGCCAATCTGCTTTTCTTTCTTCCCATGCAATTAGGGGGTAGGGAAGGAGGCTTTGCCCTGGCGGTAGCCGGCTTGTCTTTGTCCGGAGCATATGGGGTATTTGCCGCTCTGATTACGCGGGTGCGGGAGATGGTCTGGATTGTTATTGGGCTGGTGCTGATGAAGATAGGAAATCGGAGATAGAGTAATGATGAAAGGGTACCTTTGATAAGTTTTTTGATATACAGAGAGATATTCTTTGTTGTAACTATGAATGTAAGCTATGACAGTTTATGTAGATAGAAGTATTTCCAGACTATGAAAGATCAGAGGGCATTAGGCAAATAGTATCGAAGTATGATTTGATGATTAGTTCAGAAAATGAAATTTGCCTCTCGTAGTTATTAGGATGTAGCTTAGAGAATATGAGTTTGTAAAGGGGGAAACTGTTTTGAGTGGCTATATCGGATTCACGTTGGTATAAATATTATCATAGGACTATTCCTTTGTTTATGCTTTTACAATAATGCGCCAATAATCGGATTTGTCCGAATCTTTTATACATAGTCATGGAGAACTTTAATACTCTTTTCAGCGGTTCGTTTAGATTCCCTATTTTATAATAGACATGCCTTCTATTGTTAAAGAAAGTGCTGGTATAACCAAACCAAGTCTATTATTTTTGCTTTTGTTCGACTATAAAATTCTTTTGCAATACATTGTTTACACCGAACTTTTCTTCATTTACAAGATGCTTTTCAAGGGTGCTATTTACTCTGTTGGCTACTTCTTCCGCCGATATTTTACCATTTGCATTCCAGTTCAGATTATAGAAGGTCGTGAAGAAAGAGTGGGCTTCTGTTTTATAACACCGTTCTTTTTCGTGCAAGAAGTTCGGCTGTTTCTCTGTTAGTTCTCTCTTTTGCTCAGACCGGAGTTAAGTTGGGGAACGTGTCGATATGTAGTTCACCATCCATTACAGTCTAGTCTCTGTGAATAAGGTGGCTTGCCAATCCTTCAAAGATAACTTAATCGGAATAATTAGTTAATTTTAATAATGATACTATAAGTATGTCAGATATGTTATCTGGAATTATCAATTTTGACATAAGTAATATTACAGTAAGTGTAAAAAATGGGTAGTCCTTCTGTAAAACCACCCTTGAAAAATTATTTTGTATCCATAATTTTTCTTCTTCTATCTGTAAAATCTCATGTTTTAGCCGGAATTAAGCCAGATTTTTACTTCCTAATAATTTATTATTATCGGAAGTTGCTTCACTATCAGATAAATTATATAAATTTGCTCTCTGATTAAAACATTTTACCCTATAGCTAATTTGAATAGACTGAAAGTAGTACTTGCAGAACAACAGAAAATAGGAAAATGGCTTGCAGGACAAATTAGGAAATCCAACTGCATTGTGAGTAAATGGTGTAGTAATTCAGTTCAACCGGATATTAAGACACTCAACGACATAGGCAATGCCCTTAACTTAATATTGATGTAAAAGATTTGATTGTCAGCAGTAACAAATCATAAACAACTTATTGTCATGGAGGTAAACAAGAAAAAACTTAAAGAACAAGAGATACGCACTCTGTTAATTACTCCTGCACTTCAACAAAAAGGGTGGGCAGTAAGCGTAAATATGCGTGAAGAATACTATTTTACGGACGGTCGAGTACTTGTTGTTGGCAACCAGCACTCAGTAGCAGAGGGTAAAAAGGCTGATTATCTATTGTACCACAACGGTAAACCTATCGCAGTGGTTGAAGCAAAAGACAACAAGCACACTGTTGGAAGTGGTATGCAGCAAGCTATGGATTATGCTTTAATCCTTGACTTGAAATTTGCATACTCCAGTAATGGTGATGCTTTCTTGGAACATGACTTTATCACAGGTAAAGAAACTGAGATTAAGTTAGAAGACTTCCCGACAGAAGAGGAGCTGTACAACCGTTATCTTGCATCCAAAAACTATACTCCTGATGAACTTAATATTATAGAGACCCCATTCTACTATGATGCCCATAGTCATGAGCCAAGATATTACCAACGTATAGCCGTTGACCGCACTGTTGAAGCCATAGCAAAAGGGCAACAACGTGTACTTGTGGTAATGGCTACCGGTACGGGTAAGACTTTTACGGCATTCCAGATAATCCATAGGCTCCATAAGAGTGGAGCAAAGAAGAAAATCCTTTATCTTGCAGATCGCAATATCCTTATAGACCAAACTATGACTCAGGATTTCAAGCCATTCAAGAAGTTTATGACTAAGATAACTTCAGTTGGAGAGGGTGAAGAAAAAATTGATTCATCGTATGAGATGTATATGGCTCTGTATCATCAGTTGGTTGGAAAAGAAGGTAGGCCCGACCCCTTCTTGGAAGTTCGGCCAAACTTCTTTGACTTGATTATAGTTGATGAGTGTCACCGAGGAAGTGCCAAGGACGATTCAGCATGGCGCAAAGTTTTGGAATATTTCAATACGGCTACTCAAATAGGTATGACAGCTACTCCTAAAGCCGATGAAGGGGCGAATAACCTTGATTATTTCGGTGAACCTGTGTATACCTACTCGCTACTTCAAGGTATCAACGATGGCTTTTTGGCTCCGTATAGGGTTACTGCTGACTTTATCAACGTTGACCTGCAAGGCTGGACTCCTGAAGAGGGTGAGATAGATTTGTTAGGTAAGGAGATTGAGCAGAAATTATATCAAAGACAAAATATAGGGCGTGACCTTGCTATTAAGTTAAGACGCAAGGTTGTAGCAAACAGAATTACCAAAATGCTGCATGACATCGGTCGTATGACAAAAACGATTGTATTCTGTTCTGATATTGAGGAAGCAGCAGAAATGCGAACTTTGCTTATCAATATGAATAGCGATTTGTGCAAGAAATCACCTTACTATGTAACACGCATTGTCGGTGAAGATAAGGAGGGTAAGAAACAATTGGATAACTTTATTAGTGTGGATGAGCCTTATCCAGTGATTGTAACCACCTCCGAACTTCTTTCTACTGGTGTGGACTGTAAAACCTGTGGCTTAATCGTCATAGACAAAGAAATTGGGTCTATGACTGAATTTAAGCAAATTATAGGGCGTGGTACACGACTCAGAAAAGATAAGGGAAAGTGGCATTTGGAAATCCTTGATTTCCGCAATGCTACTGCAAAATTCAAAGACCCTACATTCGATGGTGATCCTGAACCTCCTAAGGGAGGTGGTAAAAAGCCCAAACCATATAAAATAATTGATGGTCCATCAACCGTAGTTTCCGAGCCTCATGAAAAATATATTATCAATGGAAAGGATATCCGTATTGCCCATGAGATAGTATCTGTGTTAGGCGAAGATGGCAAGACGATGAGAACAGAAAGTATTCAATCATTCGCAAGAACGCAATTATTGCGTCATTACCAAAGTCTGAATGATTTCATACAGACGTGGACAGAAGCTGAACGCAAGCAAGCTATAATGGATGAATTAAAGGAGTATGCCATCCTGATAGACGCTGTCCGTGAAGCAAATCCGGCATTAAAGGATGCCGACATATTCGATGTGATATGTCACGTTGCGTTTGACCAGCCTCCATTAACAAGGAAAGAGAGAGCAAATAATGTGAAGAAGTGTAACTACTTCGGAAAATATGAAGGTAAAGCACGTGAAGTGTTGGAGGCTCTTCTTGAAAAATATGCAGAGAATGGTATTCTCGACTTTGAAAAAGCAAACATCTTGGAGATACCTCCATTCAATAGCATAGGAAAACCAACTAAAATTATAAAACTATTTGGTGGCATTGCCGGTTATGAGCAAGCTATCAGAGAATTAGAGTATCAGATATATAAATTGGCATAAAAATGGCAGTAAATAACATTATAAAGCGAATCCGGAATATCATGCGTCAGGATGCAGGTATCAATGGTGACGCACAGAGAATTGAGCAAATGACTTGGATGATCTTCTTGAAAGTTTACGACACTCAAGAAGAAACATGGGAATACAAAGCATCCAGAGAGAGTAAAACATATCAATCTATTATTCCCAAAGATTTGCGTTGGCGTAATTGGGCGGTAGATGAGAAAGACGGCGAAGCATTAACAGGTGAAGCTCTACTTTCCTTCGTCAATGAAAAGCTATTTCCTGCATTGAAAAATCTTCCCGTAGATGCCAACACACCACGAGCTAAGAGTATTGTCCAGGAAACATTTGCCGATTTGAACCAGTATATGAAGAATGGAACGCTTTTGCGTCAAGTAGTCAATATTGTAAATGAGATTGAATTTGATGATGCTGACGACCGTCACACATTCGGAGATATTTACGAAGGGATATTGAAAGACCTGCAATCGGCAGGGAACGCAGGTGAGTTCTATACTCCACGTGCTTTGACTGATTTTATTGTAATGATGCTTGACCCGAAGTTGGGTGAGACCTTTGGTGACTTTACCAGTGGTACAGGGGGCTTCCTTACCTCTGCCCTCAATTATATGGGAAAGAGTGTACGTTCAGCCGAAGATGGAGAAAAACTGCAAAATGCAGTTGTTGGTCAAGAATGGAAGCCGTTACCCTATCTTTTGAGCATCACAAACTTGCTGCTTCACGATATTGAGGCACCAAACATAGCTAACTGTGATTCGCTTGGAACAAACGTAACGGATTTCAAGGAAACCGATAAGGTTGATGTTATCGGTATGAATCCTCCATACGGAGGCAGTACGGAAGATAGCGTAAAGAACAACTTTCCATTGCGCTACCGTTCAAGTGAAACTGCTGATTTGTTTATCGCACTTATCATGTACCGTCTTAAAGCAGGTGGCAGATGTGGTGTGATTATTCCTGACGGTTTTTTGTTTGGTACGGACGGAGCAAAACTTGCGCTTAAAGAGAATCTTCTACGCAAGTTCAATTTGCATACCATCATTCGTTTGCCGGGTTCTATATTCTCTCCATATACATCTATTGCTACCAATATCCTCTTCTTTAACAATGAAGAAGCAGAGGGTTGTGAAGAAGGATTCAAGACCAAAGAAACATGGTTTTATCGTCTTGATATGCCGGAGGGGTACAAGCACTTCTCAAAAAACAAGCCGATGAAGGTTGAGCACACTCTGCCCATTCAGGAATGGTGGAATGACAGGAAAGAGATTGTCAGTAGTGAAACAGGAGAAAAGAGCCGTGTGTTTACTGCTCAACAGTTGCTTGATTTGAATTGCAATTTTGACCAATGCAAATTTCCGAAGGAAGAAGAAGAGATATTGCCTCCGGCAGAATTGCTCAAACAATATTTTGAGAAACGTGCCGCACTTGACTATGAAATAGACAAAACACTTTCTGAGATTCAAAAGATTCTCGGCATAGATATAAAATCGTGTAACTGATAATTGTAGAGTGATATGAAAGATTTAACAATTTCGAATATTGAAAGACAGAATGTGCTTAACAACCGTTTTGCGGTTAGTAAAGTGCAGAAGCATCTTGATATTGAAGGAATACTCTTTGAGGGGGAATACCGCTTTACAAAAAAAATGGTTGCAGATTTTTATGAAGTAGAAGAGCGGACAATAGAACGCTATTTAGAAAAATATTCAGATGAATTATCGGCTAATGGTTATGTTTTATGTAAGGGTAAACATTTGAAAGAGTTGAAATTACAATTTGCTCCCGTCATAAATGTCGGGAGCAAAACGACTCAGCTCGGATTATTTAATTTCCGCTCATTCTTAAATATGGGTATGCTGCTTACAGAAAGTGAGCAAGCCAAGAAAGTCCGCAGCCTTATTTTGGATTTTGTAATTGTCACTATCAATGAAAAAACGGGTGGTGGAACAAAATACATTAACCGTAGGGATATAAACTATCTTCCTGCTGCAATAACAGAAGAGAATTATCGTAAAAACCTCACTTCCGCCATCAATCAATATGTGGATGGACACCCCACATACAAGTATTCTCAGATTACAGATTTTATCTACAAAGCTGTTTTTAAAGAAAATGCAAAGGAATACAGGGAGATATTGAAGCTCGATTTAAAAGACAATGTCCGGCACACTTTATATGCAGAGGTACTATTGGTTATCTCTTCATTCGAGAATGGCGTGGGTGCAGCCATCAGTGAACGCTTTAAGGAGAATGGCGGTAGAATGCTTACCATATATGAAGTTGAGCATATTGTAGAAGAGCTTGCCGAGCATCCCATGCAAAAGCCTTATCTGAATGATGCCAGAACAAAAATGACATCAAGAGATTTCAGTTTTCGAGAAGCATATCACGGCAATATAGCGGAATACCTGCAAGCTGTCACACCCGAAGAGTTTGAACGGTTCATTGGTGATCAGTCTATTGATTTTGACCATATCTTAGCTGACAACAAAGATGTGCTTAAACGCTTGAAGCAGGCGGAAGATGAGTAAGGAGATTATTTACATAGACTACGATGAAGCTTTAAACATCTATGGCAAAATGATTGATGCCAGCGATGGTGGCTTTGAAGGAGTGCGTGATGAAGGTGGGATACGTGCTGCGCTTGATTTTGTGCAGAATGATTTATACTATCCAACCTTTGCCGACAAGCTAACCTATCTGATGTATAGATTCTGTTCGGGGCACTTCTTCAACGATGGGAATAAGCGTATTGCACTGACTTTGGGTGCATATTTCTTACATAAGAATAACTACTACTGGCAAGCTTGCATTTGTATGCGTACATTGGAGTCTATCATTTATCATGTGGCAGCATCCAATATTGACCAAGATTTGCTGCTACGCATCGTTAATAGCTTTATGATGAGTAAAGACTATGACGAGGAATTAAAAATAGATATAGCCAATGCCATGAGCAAGGGTGAATAAGGAATACAAGAAGAGGATTACGAACAATGAACGGAAAGCAATTAAAGAACAGCATACTCCAATGGGCGATACAGGGAAAACTTGTACAGCAGGACCCTAATGACGAACCGGCATCGGTGCTTTTGGAACATATTAGAGAAGAGAAAGCTAAGCTGGTTAAGGAGAAAAAAATCAAGAAAGATAAGAACGAATCAATCATTTACCGTGGTGACGATAATTCCCGGATATGACAAAGCCATCCTGACAGAAGCGGT
>UMFB01014766.1_pt1 | contig 10790 bp, 9 predicted proteins | sample 1964921 | NCBI WGS metagenome assembly UMFB01 (sample SAMEA4836037, study PRJEB28245) | human gut metagenome | biome: gut microbiome; material: fecal sample | place: Denmark | collected 2008
TTGCATGAAAACCATTGCTTTTCAAGGCTTATTTATTCTGTAGCAAAAACTGCTGTTCATCCATATTCATAATACGACATGCATTCTGATAATAGACTTTTCGCAAAATTTCATCCGATAGACCGATTCCATAGATTCGCCATCTCCCCTGTCCCGGAAGCTCGCCATTTGGCTGATATGGAAAATATTCATCCATGGTTTCCAGAAACCGGTAATAAATAGAATGCTGTCCCAGATCCAGCGGACAGCAATCCGTTCCGAATACAATGCGTTCTGAATACGTTTCAAAGAATGCTTTACTGGAATAGGGCACTCTCCCCAGCTCTGCTACACGCGCCGCCATATCCACATACATATTATCGTATCAATCCAGACGCAGTGCAACATGCTTCAGATTTTCCGCATAGCTGCCGAAATGTGCAATTATAAAGGTTGTTTGCGGGTGGTTCTCCACCATACGATCCTGCATATCCATAAGTTCTTCAAAGCACAACTGCCCCGGTTTGCCAAACTGCCAGTCAGGATGACAGTTCAATTCCTCAAAGCGTTCATTATGACGATCAGCAGGCTTAAAAAACGCTACTGGATCCGCAATATGAATTAAAATTGGCATGTGCAGTTCCGCTGCTGTTTGATACACAACATCCAGACGCGAATCATCTGTTCGAATATACCTGCCGTACGTATCCCTGTATTCCAGTGAAATGACCTTCCACATCTTGATACCGCGTGCTCCCTTCCGATAAGCTTCCATCAAATGATTACGCACCCATTGCTTGAAATCCGGATCATCAATTCTGGATACATCGATCCATACAAATGTAGTTATATAATTCTCAAAACCCTCCGTCTTACGAATCATGGCATCAAGCTCATTTCCCCAGACACCATCAAGATTCACGATATGTGCAACGCCAGCATCCTGCAAAGCTTCGACATAATCCGCAGTATTATACAGTGCCGCATAACCGGGGCCGGGAACCAGATTACCCATATGTGTATGCATATCGAATACCGGAAATTTCGGTTTGCATATCGGATGCTGTGGTGTTATACATTCTGCATACGGGTCAAACTGTGATAAATAGAGATCGTTCATGAATGAATTGCCTCTTCTGTTTCCGGATCAAAGAAATTCATACGGTTCGCATCTATCGTCAGTTTCAGCATCTGATGCGGCTGCAGCTCCATACGCGCATTTACCTTGGCAACCATCGGCGTATTACCGATCGTCCCATGCAGTATATATTCATTTCCCAGCAGTTCCTTTACATCCAACTGATAGTCTATGACAGATTTTGGATAGGTCTGTGCTACGATTTCCTCCATGTAGATGTTTTCCGGACGGATTCCCATGATAATTCTTTTATTCTCATAGGTTTTCAGACTCTCCTTCGCAAGATTATTTACTTCAATTGAATGTGCATCAAAGCAGAACATACCTTCCTTATACGTTCCCTCGATGAAATTCATAGCTGGACTTCCTAAAAAGCCTGCCACAAACATATTAGCCGGATGCTCGTAAATTTCCTTCGGTGCTCCGATTTGCTGGATATACCCATCCTTCATAACAACAATGCGGCTCGCCATCGTCATAGCCTCTGTCTGATCATGAGTAACATAAATTGTCGTCGCTCCGATGCGTTCATGCAGCTTTATGATTTCAGAACGCATCTGCACGCGCAGCTTGGCATCCAGATTAGATAACGGCTCATCCATCAAAAACACCTTGGCATTGCGGACAATTGCCCTCCCCAGAGCAACTCTTTGCCGCTGTCCGCCGGATAGTGCTTTTGGCTTGCGTTTCAGATATGGTTCGATTTCCAAAATTCGCGCTGCTTCGTGAATACGCTTATCTATTTCATCCTTTGGCACCTTTTTGATTTTCATGCCGAACGCCATATTATCATAGACACTCATGTGCGGATATAGCGCATAGGATTGAAATACCATGGCGATATCACGGTCCTTACTTGGCACATCATTTTCCAGTACATCATCAATATACAGACTGCCGCTGGATATTTCCTCGAGACCGGCAATCATGCGAAGCGTCGTGGATTTGCCGCAGCCGGACGGACCTACAAAAACAATGAATTCCTTATCCTTGATTTCCAGATTGAAATCAAAAACAGCCTGTACCTTATTATCATATATCTTATTTATATTCTCTAACCTTAAATTTGCCATATCTGCTCTCCTTTATTTCATACCTGTCATCGCGATACCCTTGATGAAATGCTTCTGGAAAATCATGAAAACGACAGTAACCGGCACCATAATCAATGCAGAAGCAGCCATTGTTGCGGAAAGGTCAGCCATATGCTGCGATGCGAAGAAGGACAAAGCCAACGGCAACGTCATTTTCTTAACCTCATTCAGCATAATCAGTGGATTCAGATAATCGTTCCAGTAATTCAGGAATGTGAAGATAGCCAATGCACCAAGTGCTGGTCGTATCTGAGGAATAATGATTTTCCAGAAAATCGTGAAATCTCCTGCCCCGTCCAGCTTAGCACTTTCAATAAGCTCTCTTGGTATCTCATCACAAAACTGCTTGCATAGATATATACCGAAGGCGTTTACGAAGGAGGGTAGAATCAAAGCGCCTGCACTGTTATACAATCCCAGTGAATTGATCAAAAGGAATGAAGGAATCATAGTTGTCTGTGCGGGAACCATCATACTGGCAAGCAGGATGGCAAACAATAGCTTTTTGCGTTTGAATTGAAATTTTGAGAACACATAGCCTACCAGTGCGCTGGTGAACAGAATAATGACGGTATTTGTCACCGTAATAAATGCACTGTTTTTAAACCAGGTGAAGAACGGGGATTGTGTCAATACCTTTTCATATCCGCTGAGTGTTGGCTCCAGCGGCAAAAGATGTCTTGGATTAACTAGAATCTCCTGTGTGCTTTTGAAAGAATTAGACAGCATCCAGAAATACGGCATGATGAAGAAAATTGCAAGGATCGCAAGACCGATAAAGATACTATAGCGGACAGCCTTTTGTTTCGTCATTTTATGTTTTTTCATATCAATACTCCCATTCTACCTTATTAGCACGCTGCTGGATGAGGGAAACAACCATAATAATCATGAACAATGCCAGAGAGATTGCCGAAGCATATCCCATGTCCTTAGTTTCAAAGGCTGTCTTATAAATATAGCTGGTCAAAACCAATCCTGAATTCTGCGGGCCATTACGAACTGCCATGACAGCGAACTGCGCAAATGCCTGAAAGTGAGAAATCAGTGTCATAATGGTCACAAATGTAAAGGTTCGCTTCAGCAGAGGCAATGTGATATGACGGAATTTCTGCCAGCCGCTGGCGCCATCCAAATCAGCTGCTTCATAGGATTCACCAGGGATTCCATCGATACCTGCCGTAAAGAGGATGATGTTGTAGCCGATATCTGCCCATATAGAGAATACAATGATGGACCACATGAGCACATCAGGGTTTCCAAGCCAATTCACCTCTGCTAAACCAAGGGTACGCAATGCCATATTGGCCAGTCCGTTTGTGGTAGGTAAAATCCTCTTTGCCCAAACTACACTGGAAGCGACCAAGGGGGCAACACATGGCAGGAAGAAAATCATACGGAAGAGACTTCGGGTCTTGTTAGATTTAAACATACTGATCAGCTGTGCGATTCCCAAGGATATCACGATATTCAGTGCAACGGTAATCACAACGAAGAACAATGTGTTTTTCGTTGCTTTCCAGAATACTGGATCCTGTACAAGACGGACAAAGTTATCTAAACCTACGAAATGGTTATCGGATCGTAAAGGATTATAATCGAAGAATGATATCGCAAGACCTCCGATAATGGGACCAATCATAAAAATCATAAGATGGAGAAAGATTGGAATCAGGACGATGAGAACGAATTTTTTGTTTTTCAATGGGTTCACCTTCTTTTAGATTAGGGAAGAGCGATGTCCTCTTCCCTATACTGGCATTATTTTTTTATAATACCGTTTAATTCCTTCTCCATAGTAATTAGTGCCTGATCAACATTTTTAATATCACCGCGTACCAGCTTTTGGAAGGTTGCATTCACCTTTTCCTTAAACTGATCTGTATTGAAATGACCAATGAATTGCGACTTGTCAAGAATTTTTACAAGTGGTTCGGCATATGGCATCTGTTTGATAAATTCCGGATTGGATGCGACAGATTTTTTCGGAGGAATTTGAGAGCATGCGATATTATGTTTCATCAGCACATCATCCTGGAAGAAATATTTAAGAAATTTGAATGCTGCTTCCTGTTGCTTGCTGTTTCCATTAACCGCCATAGACCATCCAGTTTCTGCAGCAAATGCCGGCTTATCACCAAACCATGGCATAGATACATAATCAAAATCTTTTCCATATTCCAGGCCGAAGGAGGTGATGCCCTCCGCAATTGTCCACGGACCGCGCGGAACCATAACAACATTTCCTGCATACAGCTGCTGATATCCTTCCATATCACCGCCTCCATCAAGACCTTCCATTGTTGTGACACCATCGACCTTCACCATATCATACAACTCCTGCAGTGCTGCCTTTGCCTGTGGTGTCTGCAGATTGAAGCTACCGTCCTCGTTTTGATAGGTGCCTCCAGTGGACAGAATCATGGACAGGAACATATATGGTACAGAATCCCAATTCACAAAATCAAAGCCCTTGATTGTAATGGTGTCCCCATCCTTTTTCGTAGCTTTTTTCGCTGTTTCTCTTAATTCCTTCCAGGTGGTAGGAGTCTTTAAATTATGTTCACTCATCAATTTCTTATTGACAAGCATAGCACCATTTTCAATATTGAATTCCATTGGCAGACCATACAGCTTGCCTTCATATTCCAAAGCGCCAATCGTAGATGGGTACACATCGTCATGAATGGTCTTTGACAGATTTTCCGGTATCTCAGCAAGCGCTCCGGTACTGGCGAAATCCAGACCCCAGCCGCCCCATAGCTCGTAAATATCCGCTCCGCCTTCCTTGGAAATCAAGGATGTTTGGACCTTGGATTCAAATTGATCATATGGGAAGAATTCGATATTGATATGAATATCCGGATTCTTTTCCTCAAATTCTCTGGCAATTTTCTGATAAGAAGCTGCCCATGGTTCATTCTGGTGTCCCCAGAAGGTCAATTCCACCTTATCCCCATCAGATCCCCCGGAAGATGAACTACAGCCGAACATCGTTGCACTTAACAGCGCTGATAATCCACAGCAAACTAATTTTTTCATCGATTTTCTCCTCGCTTTGCTTTAATGTTTTGATTTACTCCCGTCTTAATCCTTTAAATCCAGTGTTTTGAAATATGTCAGATAGTCTTTGTTTTTATGCAGCATTTCCTGTACCATATCGTGAATTTCCTGCATACTCAGTACACTTGCCGTCAATGGATCAAAGAGTATCGCCTCAAAGATCAGCTGTGGATCGCCGTTTAGCGCTCCTTGTACAGCAAGCTCCTCGATGCGAGCAGAATGATCCACCATCAGAGCCAGATGATCCGGAAGCGTAATCTGCTGAATGGAATGAATCCCCTTGCTGGTCGCAACAACCGGAACCTCCACACAGGCATTCTCCATAACGTTTCGAATATAGCCTTTGTTTCGCAAATTGCCGTTGAAGAAATACGGTGTGTGATCTCCGAAGATGGCATTGAAGATATTGGATGCATATTCATCTCCCCGTTTCAAATCAATGTCTCCTTGATTCACCCAATCACGGTACTCCTGTTCCCAGGTATCCTCACGTTCCAGATATTCATCCAGAATATAGGCATATGCTCCCGGATTCCAGCCGGTTCCATGCGTACAGTAGGTTTCAATCAGATCCTTGCGTTTGCGGAACCAAGGATTATATTCGGAATTGTGCCCACTGGATTCGGTTGGAAAATACCCCAGATGCCGGTACATCTCGATTCGAACCATTTCCTCATTGGCAACCTCTTCTCGCTGAATAGCATTCTGAATCAGCGGATAGGCATCTTTCCCCTTCCATTCGTAATTTAGATAGAAGGCCTGATGATTGATACCGGCACAGGTATAGGAAATCTCCTTTGGATCGGCTCCAATCCAGTTTGCCAGCATTTCTGCTGTTCCCTGTACACTGTGGCACAAGCCAGTGACATTAACTTCTGTCTGCGTTTGCAGATAGCTGACCAGCATTGCCATAGGGTTTGTATAATTCAATACAATGGCATTCGGACAAAGCACCTCCACATCACGAATGATATCCAGTAGAACCGGTGCCGTACGCAAAAACCGAAAGATGCCAGATGGCCCGCGTGTATCTCCGACACAGATATCAACTCCATATTTCTTTGGAATTTCGATATCATGCCGCCAGACTTCAACACCTCCCTGCAAAATAGTGATCAATACACCGTCAGCATCCTTTAAAGCCTCTTTGCGATCAGTTGTCGCATGAACGACTGCAGGATACTTTCCTGCCTCCACAATGCGCATAACACCATCCTTGGCATATTTCAGACGTGTTTCGTTGATATCCATCAGCATGATTTCACAGTCTCTGAAAGCATCAAATGTCAGGATATCCCTTACCAGTCCTCTGGTAAAGTCAAGAGAACCGGCTCCAATAAATGCAAATTTCCTTTTCATAAACAGTTTCCTTCCTTTGTTTACTAAACATTTGTTTATTGTTTAGTTGATTACAACCACAGTATACCGCAACACTTTCTGTTTGTAAAGGCTTACAGACAATATTTTTACTAAATTATTTGCTTTTTCCCTAATTTTGTTCTATAATGTTTAGTAAACAGAGAGGAGATGGTTATATGTCAACACTTCGCGATGTCGCTAAGTTGGCTGGTGTATCCCTTGCCACTGCATCCCGTATCCTATCCAACGATGAATCCTTCAAAGCGACAGAGGCTACACGAAAAAAAATTGAAGATGCAGTCCGTGAACTGAACTACACCTTCAAAAGCAAAGCCAAGACCAGTAAATACAATATCGGCTGTATCATGGCAGTTACTTCAGAGAAATACGGTGATCCCTTTTTCAATTCTATTTTAGCATCCGCGGAGGAGGAAAGCACGAAATATGGGATGACAATTTCTTCCATAAAAAATTACAATGAATTAAAAGATCCCGCTATTTTATCGGAAATGTGCAGACAGAATCTGGATGGACTGCTTTTAATGGAGGATTTGCCAAAGGATACCTTCGCAGCTTTAACAGCATCCATTCCTTACATCGTAGGAATCGATCCATACTGCTGCGACTATAACAACGTCGGATTTGATCATATTGAGGCAACCTTCCAGGTGATGGATCATTTTCTAGCCTGCGGATGTCGCAGAATCGCCTATATCGGTGGCGGAGCGCCAAATACCTGCTTTTTAGATAGCAAGCGGATGATCGCATATCGTGAATCTCTGCGCAAAGCAGGAATTCCCTATGATCCCTCAATCGTGATTGATTGCGATTGGGATATTGAAAAATGTGTGCAGGAAACCGAACAGCTGATGCTGCAGGAGAATCGCCCAGACGCTATTTTCGCGGGAAGCGATACACTCGCATCCGTCATCCTTGGAAAGCTGTATGAAATGGATATTCGCTGTCCAAGAGATATTTCCATCATCGGTTTCAACAATCTTTCCACCACTGCACATATGATTCCACCGTTATCCACGGTGGATGTACCAACACATGAAATCGGAAAACGTTCGGTTCAGCGGCTGTATCAGCTGATACACGAGCATGATGAGACGATACTCAATATTCTGTTACCAACAAAATTCATCGAACGAAACTCTACAGCACGAAAGGATATGAAAGAATGAACTATTATTTGGGAGTAGACGGGGGAGGAACCAAGACAAAATTCATCATCTGTGATGCATTTGGCAGAGTACAGGCGCAAAGCATACAGCCTACCTGTCATTATCTGCAATGCGGATTGGATGGTGTCACCAAAGTCATGCAGGACGGCATGTATGACTGCCTGAATAGCAGTGCGATAAAGGTAGAGCAAATCGCCGCTGCGTTTATCGCCTGTGCAGGATATCGGGATATAGAAAAGGACAGTCCCGCCATCGAAAGGGCTGTCAAAAAAGCTTATCCGCAAATACCGCACATGCTAGGCAACGATATGGAAAACGCACTGGCAGGATCCCTGGCTGGAGCTGCAGGAATCAATGTAATCGCAGGCACCGGTTCCATAGGACTTGGGAAAAATGAACAGGGGCAGATGTGCAGAAGCGCAGGATGGCACCATATCTTCGGCGGTGATGAAGGCAGTGCCTACTGGATCGCCTGTCGGCTGATTCAGCATTTCACTAAACAAAGCGATGGCAGAGAACCAAAAACTGCATTATATGAAGCTGTGAAAACACAATATCATCTACAGGAGGACAGTGATATCCTAACCACTTGTGTTGTGAATTGGAACTTTGACAGAACCAGAGTTGCCGCGATGTCGCAGACAGTGTTTACACTTGCAAAGCAAAATGATCCTGTCGCAATGAAAATTTTTCAGGAAGCCGCAAAAGAGCTTGCTGATATTTATCTAGCGATTTACCGGCAGCTGCCCTTCACTTCCAAGAATATCCCTGTTTCCTATAGCGGAGGCGTATTCAAAAGCGGTAGCTATATTCTGGAGCCGTTAAAGGAATATTTGTCCATCGAACCAACATTAACGCTCACTGCGCCAATCCTTTCTCCCGATGCAGGCAGTATCATACTTGCAATGCAGTACGACAACCGCTTGATAGATGAGAAAATCATTCAAAATTTACGCACCTTATAGCTGATTTTCATCCATTTCTTCGTATAAAGAAACACACTTTGGAAGCCTTATGCTTCAATACATGTGTACAAGCTGCGCTGTTCACATACAGAAAAGCTGATACCTCCCCTGTTAAAGTACGGTATCAGCGTTTTTTTCAGTTTATAATAGGAGATATTCATGTGGCACTTATTGGAAATAGACGTATACATGAGCCACCATTTATAAAAAACGCATTATCCTAAGAAAATGTGCAGTCTGCGTATATGCTCAAATAAGCTGTTTTTGTTGTTGAAGAGACGATTTTCCCTGCCTTCCTCTACATAAAATATTTCCTTTGCCAGACCCTGTGTATATGAAATGCATCATCCATTAACATCAAATCCGCATCATAGCCAGGCTCTATTGATCCTTTTTTCCAGCCATACAGCCTTGCGGGATTATATGCCGCCATACGCACCGCACTTTCCACACTGCAACCGGTATATCTGCACATATTGCGCAGGGCAGTATTCATTGCCAGCGTGCTTCCTGCAATTCGCCCGGTTTCCTTTACCGTAGCTTTTCCATCCTGAATGACAATATTCTTGCCGCTAAACGGATATTCTCCATCCGCTACCGCCTTATATGGATTGGCGTCACTGATGAGTATGATGCGATCATCCCCTAAAGCACGATAGGTGGCATGAACGACATCCGGATGTACATGAAATCCGTCCACAATCAGCTCGCACATCAGATCGGAAAGCAGTGCACCTGTCACCACACCGGGATTACGGTGCTCATGCTGACTCATCGCATTATACAGATGGGTAATCCCCTTTGCTCCGTTTCTCTGAGCCTGCATCACCTGCTGTGCATCTGCCATGCTGTGTCCGATATTCATGACAATGCCCTGCCTTGTCCCCTCCTTGATCAGTCTTTGCGCATCAGGCAGCTCCGGTGCTATCGTCATTGAGGAAACATGGGAAGAAACACGCAGAAACTGTCGAAATTCTTCAATATTCGGCAAACGCAGAAATTCTTCCTTCATGACAGCCTTCTGCTTCGGATTCAGAAACGGTCCCTCCAGATGAATACCGAGTAAGGAATCCGTTACCTGCGAATCCAGCAGCTGCAGCCGCTCCATCGTCATTGCATGATTCTCCACAACCAGACTGGCCAGAAAACCGGTGACCCCTTCCGCATGCTCCAAAGCGATGATTTCCTCTATTGCTTGGGCAGTACACGTATTAAAATCAAAGCCGCCGATTCCATGCGTATGTGTATCCAGCAGTCCCGGTGCCAGATACAATCCCTCTGCATCAATAACCTGCTCGGCATGAGGAAGCTCACATTCCGAAGCGATATCCAAAATCGTGCCATCTTCGATCAGAACGGCTTCCTCCTTCACACACCGCTGTGCATGCATAAGCACCCGTGCATTTATTATCATTGTCTTCATTTATGTTTTTCCTTCTTTCATAAAGAACACGGGAACCTGCCATGCAGATCCCCGTCTCTGTTTATTCTTCCTCTTCTTTCTTATGCTGTGCAATAATACCGTCCGCAATATTGGATGGTACCGGCTCGTAGCGGTCAAAGCTTTGTGTATATACTCCGCGTCCCTGTGTCATCGCACGCAGCTCGATCGGATATTTCTGTACCTCAGCCAGCGGTACCTGTGCTGTGATTTCCTGATAGCCGTCAACCATACCCATGCCCATGATTGCTCCACGGCGCTTATTGAAATCGCCGATGATCGTACCGGTGAATTCATCCGGTACCTTAACGGTAATATTCACGATCGGCTCCAGCAGGATCGGCTTCGCTTCCGGAATACCTGCCTTATAGGAAAGACGGGCAGCCAGCTTAAACGCCATCTCACTGGAATCGACATCATGATATTTTCCATCCAGCAGAGTTGCCTTGATATTGACTACCTTGTAGCCTGCCAGCAGACCATGCTGCATACATTCCCGAAGACCTGTTTCCACCGCCGGGAAATACTGACGCGGAACGGCGCCTCCGAATACCTTTTCCTCAA
>UMFB01010092.1_pt1 | contig 10706 bp, 5 predicted proteins | sample 1964921 | NCBI WGS metagenome assembly UMFB01 (sample SAMEA4836037, study PRJEB28245) | human gut metagenome | biome: gut microbiome; material: fecal sample | place: Denmark | collected 2008
GTGAGGAAATTCGGTGCGGGAATGAAGAAGATGTTCGGCGGTTTTTCACTTCACGGAAAAAGCAGTGAAAACGGACTAAGCTCCTTTCAGGCATTGGCAACAGCTATTGCGGCACAGGTAGGTACGGGAAATATTGCCGGTGCGGCAACAGCCATTGCATCCGGAGGTCCGGGAGCTATTTTCTGGATGTGGGTAAGCGCCTTCTTTGGAATGGCAACCATTTACGCAGAAGCAGTTATGGCACAGCATACCAGAGTAAAAGAAAACGGTGTTGTTGTGGGAGGACCTGTTTACTATATTAAATATATTTTTAAAGGCAAATTCGGAAAGTTCCTTGCAGGATTTTTCTCTGCTGCAATTATTTTAGCGCTGGGATTTATGGGAAACATGGTACAGTCCAATTCTATCGGAAGCTCTTTCTATAATGCCTTTGGAATTAAACCGTTCCATGTGGGAATTTTAGTAGCTATTGTAGCGGCATTTATTTTTCTTGGAGGCATTAACCGAATTGCAAGAGTTACAGAAAAGGTTGTTCCTTTGATGGCGCTTATTTATATTATCGGATGTCTGATTATTTTGTTTATGAACGGAAGCGGAGTAGGTACTGCATTCCACGATATTTTTGTGGCAGCATTTGCACCGGAAGCTGTTCTTGGCGGCGCTCTTGGCGTTACCGTACAGAAAGCAATGCGTTTTGGTGTGGCAAGAGGTCTTTTTTCTAACGAAGCAGGTATGGGTTCTACACCTCATGCTCATGCAACAGCAGATGTAAAACATCCGGGTGAGCAGGGCGTGATTGCCATGATGGGAGTATTTATTGATACTTTTGTAATTTTGACTTTAACGGCTCTCGTAATTCTTTCCACAGGAGCATTATCAAGCGGAGAGACAGGCTCGGCGTTGGCACAGATTGCGTTTGACGCTGCCTTTGGTTCTTTCGGTAAGATTTTTATTGCTATTTGTATGTTATTCTTTGCATTTACGACAATTATCGGATGGTACTACTTTGGGGAAGTAAATGTGCGTAGCCTTTTTGGTTCAAAAGCAGTGAAGATTTATGCTTTTCTGGTAGTTATCTGCGTTTTGGTAGGTTCTACTTTAAAGGTTGATTTGGTATGGAATATGTCTGATATGTTTAACGGACTTATGGTAATTCCGAACCTGATTGCGATTTTGGCATCTGTTAAGATTGTGAAGAAGCTCAGTAAGGAGCATGAATTTATGTAGAAAAAGAGTGTTTACAAATATTCCTGAATATGTTAGCATAATTCATATATGTAAACACAGTGACGGAGAGAGTACATATATTTAACATTTTACAGAGAAATTCCCATAGGCTGAGAGGAATAAATGAGAGTATATGGAAGATGGCTCCTGAGAGGCGCACCGAAGCAGAATTGCCAAGGCTGCGACAGGGTCCGCCTGTTATAGCGGCAGGGTATTAAACAGATACCCGTTGAGGTTTGTACTGCGAGGTACAGATAAACAGAAGTGGTAACGTGGGTTATAGGCTCGCCTTCTTAATATGGAAGGTGAGTCTTTTTTTGTGAGCGTACACAAGGAGGAAAGAAAATTGGATAAGAAAAAATATTATATTACAACAGCCATTGCCTACACATCAGGCAAGCCACACATTGGAAATACTTACGAAGCAATTCTTGCAGACAGTATTGCCAGATTTAAAAGACAGCAGGGATATGACGTGTTTTTCCAGACAGGAACAGATGAACACGGTCAGAAAATCGAATTAAAGGCAGCAGAAGCCGGTGTTACCTGCAAAGAATTTGTAGATAATGTAGCAGGAGAAATTAAAAATATCTGGGATTTAATGAATACTTCCTATGATAAATTTATCCGTACAACAGATGATTATCATGAAAAACAGGTACAGAAAATCTTTAAAAAGCTGTATGACCAGGGTGATATTTACAAAGGATATTACGAAGGTATGTACTGTACACCATGTGAGTCTTTCTTTACAGAGTCCCAGCTGGTAGACGGCAAATGTCCGGACTGCGGACGTCCTGTAACACCTGCAAAGGAAGAAGCATACTTCTTCAGAATGAGCAAATATGCACAGAGACTGATTGACCATATCAACACACATCCTGAATTTATTCAGCCTGTATCCAGAAAGAATGAGATGATGAACAACTTCCTTCTTCCGGGACTTCAGGATTTGTGTGTATCCAGAACATCCTTTAAATGGGGAATTCCGGTAGATTTTGACCCGAAACACGTAGTATATGTGTGGCTGGATGCGCTGACAAACTACATTACAGGTATCGGATATGACTGTGACGGCGAGAATACAGAGCAGTTTAAAAAAGACTGGCCGGCAGATTTACACTTAATCGGAAAAGATATTATTCGTTTCCATACAATTTACTGGCCAATCTTCCTGATGGCTCTTGATTTACCGTTGCCAAAACAGATTTTCGGACATCCATGGCTTTTACAGGGTGACGGAAAAATGAGTAAATCAAAGGGAAATGTGCTCTATGCAGACCAGTTAGTAGATTTCTTTGGAGTAGATGCAGTGCGCTACTTTGTTCTTCACGAAATGCCATTTGAAAATGACGGTGTGATTACATGGGAGTTGATGGTAGAACGTTTAAATTCCGAACTTGCAAATACTTTAGGAAATCTGGTAAACAGAACAATCTCCATGTCTAATAAATACTTTGGCGGAGAAGTAAAAAATACGAATGTATGTGAGCCTGTAGATGAAGAATTAAAGGCAGTTGTACTGGGAACAAAAGCAAAAGTAGCAGCAAAAATGGAAGAACTTCGTGTGGCAGATGCTATTACAGAAATCTTTACTTTATTCAAACGCTGCAACAAATATATTGATGAAACAATGCCATGGGCTTTGGCAAAAGAGGAAGATAAGCAAGACCGTCTTGCAACTGTTCTCTATAATCTGGTAGAGGGAATTTGTATTGGAGCATCTTTATTAGAGTCCTTTATGCCTGAAACAACAGGAAAAATTCTGGCACAGTTAAATGCGCCAAAACGTGAATACGAAGAATTAGAAACCTTTGGCTTATATCCTTCCGGAAACAAGGTTACAGAGAAACCGGAAATTTTATTTGCACGTCTGGATGTAAAAGAAGTTCTGGAAAAAGTAGAAGCTATGAAGGAAGAAGAAAAAACAGAGGAAGCAGCAGAGGAAGAAGCTCCTGTTGTGGATATTGAAGCCAAAGAAGAAGTTACTTTTGATGATTTCATGAAAATGCAGTTCCAGGTGGGTGAAATTATTGCCTGTGAGGAAGTGAAAAAATCCAAAAAACTTCTTTGCTCTCAGGTGAAAATCGGAAGTCAGGTAAAACAGATTGTATCAGGAATTAAATCCAACTACAAACCGGAAGACATGGTTGGCAAAAAGGTTATGGTTTTAGTAAACTTAAAACCTGCCAAATTAGCCGGTGTTGTTTCAGAGGGTATGATTTTATGTGCGGAAGGGCTTGACGGCGAATTGGCTCTTATGACTCCTGACAAGGATATGCCCGCAGGTGCAGAAATCTGTTAAATAAGGGGTTGACAGCGTCAGGCATATCGTTTATAGTTCTCTTTAATAAAAGGGAGTAGCTGGCACCCACGGGTGTTCACGATAACGTCAATCTCGATGGAAAGATTTCCGTCCGTGTCGTGATGAAATGGCAAGACTTTTATTGCATGAAAAAGTGCAGTAGGAGTCTTGCCTTTTTCTGTTTCACAGGAAAGAAAGAGGGACTTTTACAACGCACAATAAAAATCAGGAGGAAAAAGCATGAAAGAGTATTATCAAATGTCAAGAACAGAAGCTCAAAAAGCTGTAAATGGCAGTACTCATCCTCTCAGCGAGGAACAGATTAAGAAAAATCAGGAAAAGTATGGACCAAATGCTTTAGTAGAAGAAAAGAAGAAGTCCATTCTTCAGATTTTTTTGGAACAGTATAAAGACTTTTTGGTTATTATACTGATTGTAGCAGCAATCGTATCAGGATTATTGGGAGAAACAGAAAGCGCCATTGTTATTCTGGTGGTAATTACCATGAATGCGATTTTAGGCACTGTTCAGACCATTAAGGCAGAGCAGTCACTGGACTCTTTAAAAGCCATGTCAGCTCCGGAAGCAAAGGTTTTCAGAAACGGAGACGTTATCAAAGTTCCGTCTGCTCAGGTAACCGTAGGTGATATTGTTATGTTGGAAGCAGGAGATTACGTTCCGGCTGACGGACGTATTCTTGAAAACGCCAGCTTAAAGGTTGACGAAAGTGCACTTACCGGTGAAAGCCTTGGTGTAGAGAAAAAAGAAGAAGAAATTGAAGGTGAAGTTCCTTTAGGGGACAGAACCAACATGGTATATTCCGGAAGCTTTGTTTCCTACGGACGTGGTTCTTTCCTCGTAACCGGAATTGGTATGGAAACAGAAGTGGGAAAAATTGCCAAGTTATTAAAAACAACTTCTGAAAAGAAAACACCGCTTCAGATGAACTTAGATAACTTCGGTCAGAAATTATCCATTTTAATTCTTGTATTTTGTGCCATTTTATTTGGTATCAGCGTATTTCGTGGAGAAAGCATCGGAGATGCCTTCCTCTTTGCAGTTGCTCTTGCGGTAGCCGCTATTCCGGAAGCGTTAAGCTCTATTGTTACCATTGTACTTTCCTTTGGTACACAGAAGATGGCGAAGGAACACGCCATTGTAAGAAAGCTTCAGGCAGTGGAAGGTCTGGGAAGTGTTTCTATTATCTGTTCTGATAAAACAGGAACTCTGACACAGAATAAAATGACAGTAGAATATTATTATGTAGAAGGAAAAGAAATTCCGGCAGAAGCTATCGACTTAGGTGATAAGGTTCAGAAACAGCTTCTTCGTCATAGTATTTTATGTAATGACTCTACCAATAAAAACGGTGAAGAAATCGGTGACCCGACAGAAACAGCCCTTATCAATCAGGGCGATAAACTCGGTTCTCCTGCTGAAGTAGTAAGACAGAAATATCCAAGACACAGCGAAGTTCCTTTTGACAGTGACAGAAAGATGATGTCAACCCTTCATACTTTAAAAGAAGGCTCTACTATGGTGACAAAGGGCGCTGTGGATGTTCTTTTGGGACGTGTGACACACATTCAGAAAAACGGCGAAATTGTGCCGATTACAAAAGAGGATATTCAGGAAATCGAAGCACAGAACCAGAAGTTCTCACAGGGCGGTCTTCGTGTTCTTGCTTTCGCATATAAGCGTGTACCGGAAGGCACAACTCTTACAGTGGAAGATGAAAATGACATGACCTTCTTAGGCTTAATTGCCATGATGGACCCGCCGCGTGAGGAGTCAAAGGCTGCTGTTGAGGAGTGTATTAAAGCCGGCATTAAACCCATTATGATTACCGGTGACCATAAGGTAACTGCGGCTGCCATTGCAAAACGTATCGGTATCTTGAAGGATGAGTCAGAGGCATGTGAAGGCGCTGTTATTGAAAACATGTCTGACGAAGAATTAAGAGATTTTGTAGAAGGCATTTCTGTATATGCACGAGTTTCACCGGAGCATAAAATCAGAATTGTCAAAGCATGGCAGGATAAAGGAAATATTGTTTCCATGACCGGTGACGGTGTAAATGACGCACCTGCTTTAAAACAGGCAGATATCGGTGTTGCTATGGGTATTACCGGAACAGAAGTATCCAAAGATGCTGCATCTATGATATTGACAGATGACAACTTTGCGACTATTGTTAAAGCAGTAGAAAACGGACGTAATGTATATCGAAACATTAAGAGTGCAATCCAGTTCCTGTTATCAGGTAACTTTGCCGGAATTTTAGCAGTATTGTATGCTTCTATTGCAGGACTTCCTGTTCCTTTTGCACCGGTTCATCTTCTGTTTATTAACTTACTTACAGACAGCTTGCCGGCTATTGCTCTTGGACTTGAGCCACACACAAAAAATGTTATGAACGAAAAGCCAAGACCAATGAACGAATCTATTTTAACAAAAGATTTTCTTTCCAGAATTGGAATTGAAGGTCTTGTAATCGGTATTATGACAATGGTTGCCTTCTATATTGGATATCAGGAAAGCCCGCTTTTAGCATCTACACTGGCATTCGGAACTTTATGTACTTCTCGTCTGGTACACGGATTTAACTGTAAATCTTCTGAACCTGTGTTGTTTACTAAGAGATTTTTCAACAATATCTACTTAATCGGCGCTTTTGGACTGGGGCTTGCTTTGATTACAGCAGTTATGTTAATTCCTGCACTGCACAGTATTTTCCAGGTACAGACATTAAATCTGACACAGCTTTTGATTATGTTTGGCCTGTCACTGGCAAACCTTCCGATTATTCAGTTTATTAAATGGATACGTACAAAAATCGGTAAATAAAAGATTTTTGGAGGATATGTATGGATTTGAACAAGAAAAACATGAAAAATATTATGCTGCTCATTGTATTTGCTGTTTTATTCTACGTAGGAGTACAGCGGATAGAAAGTGTGGCGGCAGGATTTTCCTTTGTGGTTAGTATTGTTTTTCCGTTTTTGCTGGGAGCAGCTATGGCATTTATTTTAAATGTTCCCATGAGCTTTATGGAAAAAAGACTATTTTCGAAAACAAAGGGAAAGGCAAAAAAACTGAAACGACCAATTTGCCTTGTGCTGGCTATTTTATTTGTAGTTGCTATTTTATGGATTGTACTTTTGGTGGTTATTCCTGAGGTAGCAAGTACGGTTGCCAGTTTAAGTGTAAATATAGAGGCGGCGCTTATAAAGCCTCAAAGATGGACGATGGACATTTTTGAAGATAACAAGCAGATTGAAGTTTGGATTGCCAGTCTGCAGTTTGATTGGGACGGAATTATTCACACCGCATTCGGATTTTTGAAAAACGGAGCCGGAAATGTTTTAAATTCCACCATGACTGTGGCAAAGACTGTTATCAATTCTGTTATGAACTTTTGTGTTGCTTTTGTGTTTGCATGCTATATCCTCCTTCAAAAAGAGAAGCTTGCTGTACAAATCCGAAAGATTTTATATGCCTTTTTTTCTAAGAAGGTGGTAACAAAGGTGCTGGACATTGCGTCTTTAAGCTATAAGACCTTTGCTAATTTTGTTACGGGACAGTGCTGTGAAGCTGTTATTTTAGGAACAATGTTTTTTATTTCCATGAGCATTTTAAGATTTCCCTATGCACTTTTAGTAGGCGTTTTAATTGCATTTACCGCATTAATTCCGATTTTCGGTGCGTTTATCGGATGCTTTTTAGGAACTTTCTTAATTCTGGTTGCAGACCCTATGAAGGCGATTGCCTTTGTTATTCTGTTCCTGGTATTGCAGCAGGTTGAGGGAAACTTGATTTATCCTCATGTAGTGGGAGGCTCTGTGGGACTGCCGTCTATCTGGGTTCTGGTTGCTGTTACAGTGGGCGGAAGTCTGATGGGAATTGTAGGTATGCTGATTTTTATCCCGATTTGTTCTGTGCTGTATGCGCTGTTTCGGGAAATGGTATATAAAAGATTAAAGGAGAGAGGAATTCATGATATTTGACACCCATGCACATTATGACGACAAGGCATTTGATAAAGACAGAGGACGAATGCTGGAGCATGTACATGCCAACGGAGTGAGCGAAATTATAAATGTAGGCGCTTCTTTTAAAGGAGCAGAGGACTCCGTAGAATTGGCAAAGAAATATCCTTTTGTTTATGCGGCAGTAGGTATTCATCCGGATGAGGTAGGCGAGCTGGATGAAGAAAAAATGTGCAGACTCAGACAGCTGTGTGATGAAGAAAAAACAGTTGCCGTAGGGGAAATCGGATTGGACTATTATTGGAATAAGGAAGACCATGAAACACAGAAAAAGTGGTTTGTAAGGCAGATGGATTTGGCAAAGGAAACAAAGCTGCCGATTATTGTTCACAGCCGTGATGCTGCAAAAGATACTTTAGATATTATGAAGGCAGAAAAGGCTGAGAATTTATCAGGAGTTATTCACTGTTATGCTTATTCCAAAGAACATGCAAAAGAATACATGAATATGGGATATTATCTGGGCATTGGCGGTGTAGTTACTTTTCCGGATGCTAAGAGGCTAAAAGAAGTGGTAGAATACGCACCGTTAGATTATCTGCTTTTAGAGACAGATGCTCCGTATTTATCACCGGTACCACGCAGAGGAAAAAGAAACAACTCTCTTCAGCTGGGGTTTGTCATGGACGAAATTGCCAGAATAAAAGGCGTTTCCTTCAATAAGGTTGCAGAGGTAACAAGAGAAAACGCCAAAAGGTTATTTCATATTTAGACTTGAAGGAAGGAGGAAATCTCTTCTTTTAACAGGAGAAATTCACTGTCCGAAGGATTGACGTAAAGTACGTAATTGATTTTACTGTTGAGACTTTGGAGGTAGTGAGTTTCTCCTTTTTTGTATTCAATGTGTGCAAGGTGGTCTTTTAATCCGAACTTTTTAATGTAGTAACATTCCTGCCGGATACGGCGGCGATATTCTTTTGATACTTGCAGCTTTTGATTGACTACAATTCCGGTTACTTCCTGACGATTTTTCTGTGAACATACGTGAGTCTTCTCTGAATTTAAGGAAAATCCTAAACGAATAAGAAAGGACTGTACTTTTTTCTTCACAAAAAGAAAATAAAAAATGAACAGTTGATTTTTTATATACCGATAAGTATAATTGAAGGTAGAAGGGCGGTGAACAGAATGGACAACAAAGAGGTGCTTTTGCAAGTAGCACTGGATTTGTTTCACGCAAAAGGATATGATGCGGTGGGAATACAGGAAATCGTTGATAAAGCCGGAGTGACGAAGCCCACCTTGTACTATTACTTTGGAAGTAAGAAGGGACTTTTGCAGTATCTTTTAGAAAGCGGCTACAAGATTTTGCAGGAGGATATTGCGGAGGTTGTGCAGGTGAATGAGGAACTGCCGGAAATCCTATATCAGATTGCTAGAAGATTTTTTAACTTTGCATCTGCTCATGAGAAGTTTTATCTGTTTATGCTGTCACTTTTCTATTCAGGGAGAGAAAACGAAGCCTTTCAAATGGTGCTTCCCTTTATAGAAAATTATTACGGATACATTGCAGGTGTCTTTGAAAGAGATACTTCTCTAAAGGGAGATACAGCTCAGAGAAAAATGTATGCGGTGGGATTTACAGGTGTTTTAAACCATCATATTATGACTGCCAGCTACGGGATGCTGGAGAATGAAATGTTTAAAATTTCAGATGAAACGACAAGGGAAGTTGTTCGTCAGTTTCTGTATGGAATTTATTCATAAAAGGAGGAGATTTTTATGGGCGTTAATATGAAAATTACAGAGTTGGACCGATATTTGTTCGGGGAGGGAACTCATTACGAAATTTATAAGCTGTTGGGGGCACATGTGGGTGTGAACAGAAAGAAGGAAGGCGTTTTCTTTGCAGTATGGGCGCCTCATGCAAAATCAGTTTCCGTAGTGGGAAATTTCAATAACTGGGATGCAAAAGCAGACATTATGAAATGCGATAATAATATGGGGCTTTATCAGCTTTTTATTCCGAAGGTAAGAGAAGGGGATTTGTATAAATTCTGCATTACCGCCCAAAGCGGCGAGTTGTTATATAAGGCAGACCCCTATGCAAATTATTCCGAGCTTCGTCCGGGAAATGCTTCAAGGGTTGTGGATTTAACCGGCTATAAATGGTCAGACAGTGTCTGGATGAAAAAACGTCAGGAATTTGATGTGGACAAGGATGCCATGTCTATTTACGAGGTGCATCCCGGCTCATGGAAAAAACATCCGGCACAGGGAGAGGATGATCCCGGTTTTTATAATTATCGGGAGCTGGCACATGAACTGGCAAAATATGTGAAAGAAATGGGCTATACTCATGTGGAGCTTATGGGAATTGCAGAACATCCTTTTGACGGTTCATGGGGATATCAGGTAACCGGCTATTATGCACCTACTTCCCGCTATGGTACACCGGAAGATTTTCGCTACTTTGTCAATTATTTACATAAGAATAAAATCGGTGTTATTCTGGACTGGGTACCGGCACACTTTCCAAAGGATGCTCATGGGCTGGCAGACTTTGACGGCGCTCCGACTTATGAATATGCAGATCCCAGAAAGGGAGAACATCCTGATTGGGGAACAAAAGTCTTTGATTATGGTAAAAATGAAGTGAAAAACTTCCTCATAGCCAATGCGCTGTTTTGGATTGAGGAATTTCATATTGACGGTCTGCGTGTAGACGCAGTTGCATCTATGCTTTATCTGGATTACGGACGCAGAGACGGAGAATGGGTTCCGAACCAATACGGAGAAAACAAGAACTTGGAAGCCATTGAATTTTTCCGTCATTTGAATTCCGTTGTTTTAGGGAAACATAAGGGCGTTGTCATGATTGCCGAGGAGTCTACCGCATGGCCGATGGTAACAGGCAAACCGGAGGACGGCGGACTGGGATTTTCCTTGAAATGGAATATGGGATGGATGCACGACTTTTTGGAATATATGAAGCTGGACCCGTATTTCAGAAAATACAATCATCATAAAATGACATTTTCCACCTCTTATGCGTACAGCGAAAGATACGTATTGGTGCTTTCTCATGATGAGGTAGTACATCTGAAATGCTCTATGATAAACAAAATGCCGGGGCTTGGACAGGATAAATTTGAGAACTTAAAAGCCGGATATTCTTATATGAT
>UMFB01040141.1_pt1:0-5000 | contig 10606 bp, 6 predicted proteins | sample 1964921 | NCBI WGS metagenome assembly UMFB01 (sample SAMEA4836037, study PRJEB28245) | human gut metagenome | biome: gut microbiome; material: fecal sample | place: Denmark | collected 2008
TGGGGCTGTGTCTCGATTTTATACGTGCGAAGAGGGACTAGTTCCTATGGGGATCCCCTTGGTCTAATTCCACGCCTTATGACGAAAAGGGAGTCGGCGTGGCGTAAAGTGAAGATTGAGGGAAGTAGAGATAAATTCCCTTTTGGGGTATTCCGAAGGTGTAACCTAGGCAACGAAAAAGGGACCCGATACTTCAACTAGAGGAGCGACCAGTTGGTTCACCAAACCCCGACCCAGCGTCACACGTTTTCCAGGTCCGAAGGGATCCAGTGCCCAACTACCGACTCCTCCCGGAATTTCGTTATCGGAGCCGAGCCAGGAATGGCCGTTAGTGGGCATCCACCACTTTTCACCGGTTAGAGAGGCCCTCTTTAATACATTAAGAAAAGATGTTCACAGGGGCCAGAAAGACTCGGTCATAGGAACTTAGACCACCTACGCGCTGGTAAACGAAAACCACCTCGACCAGATCAGAGTAAACAACAATGTCGAATCAGGCCGCCCCTTGCCTTGAAAGAATGCCACCAGCTTTCCCAAAATAAGAGGAGATCTGCTGCTTACTGCTCACGAAAACATTCGACCTATACTTATAGTCAAGTCGTCCGCCTATCTTTCTGATCTCCTATCCTTCTATTCAGAAGATTTTTTGCTTTGACCCTGAAAAAAGGGGTTGGCTAAAAAAGGGGGAGAGAGGAGAGCTTTGGGATACGCTCACTTCTGCATTTTTGTGCGCGGTTATCGAGATTATCAATCGCTCTTTTTAATTAACAAGTAGAACTACGAGAAGGAAAAAGTACTAACTCTTCGCCTTTCAAAATATTGCGTATATAGAGATAGTCAGTCTTGACTTATCTCAAGCAATGTCCAAAGACTCCCATGCCTTTCTTGGTGGAAAAAACCACCGGCGATTTCCTAAAAGTCTTTATTGCATTTTTAGAGCAAGAAGCAGAACTACAAGAAAAATAAAAAAACAAACATGGATACATTTATTTCGGATAACATCACTACACTTGGGATCGCACTCATTCTTTCGATAGCTATTTTTGGTGCCGTTAGAGCTGGTCAGGTTATGGAACGAAATCAAATTGAAACAAAAAACCCAATCAAAACTAGAGGTGCTTTGGAAAGATTATAGTGATACAAATGGAAATCTACAATTACCTGAAGAACTTTATTTCAAACACATAGTAGAAAATGTCTTTATTATAGACGAGTCTTTGCAAGAACAAATTCTCGGACTAAACAAAATCTATTTAGATCTCATTAGTCATGGCACAGACAGTCGTTACTTTATTGACATTCTGAATACGTATGGCCCTTTTGTAGGTATGTAGTTAGGACTTGGTTGGGTTTTCTGTTTTCTTTTTGTTGTTCAGGTCGATCACTGGTTCATTTTTTGACTAAAAAAGAAGGAAGAATAGATAGCATGGCCCAAATTCTCTACTATTATTATAAGAGGGCCCTCTAAAGCTATTGGATAAACCTATCTATGGGTTGCTCCTCTGTCCAGAAAACATGAGGGAATCCTCTACCGCCTGAAAATGGGGATTTAAAACATGGTTGGGCCTGATCAATAACCACTCTTATGTAATTGAAACTCCCTCATCTTTACTGTTTTTTCTATCTCGCATATAGTTTTTGAATTCAATTCTGTTGTCTGTTTTCTCGGATCATCATATGTACTAGTAGAAAAGAAAAATAAAAGCAAAGTTTTTCAATCTTCCAACTCTGCTAAACTTTTCTGAATAACAGAATTTTGCAATACAGTTCTCTTATACGGAACTACTAGATTGGCGAGACAAGAGAGAAAGCTTATAAAGTAGTAAGGTGTCTGTGGGGCTTGCCTTACAGGTAGTGACTAGACCACTTACATATCGAACAGATCTTACTCTCAATGGAGTAATTGCGAGATGACCTAGGAACAACCAGAATACCGAACTTGGATAATCGTTAGACTGTTAGGAGAATGATTGGCGTCATCATTTGGTTCACTGCGGAGAACCCTTTCTACGCTACGTTCCCAATAGAAAGCCGTCATCCTTCTCTGTTATCCCTACACCAGACAAAAAATGTTAGTTAAATATGGCGTCCTCTCTCCTACACTGCTTCTGATTCAAATTAGCTTAGATGAAGCGGAACAGGGCCCGTGGATACCTTGACCAGAAAAGGATGCCTTTTCGCAACCAATCCAAAAAAGTAAGAGAGGTCGTACCGTGTAACTTTTGCTAAAAGCTGTCTTCTCCACAAGGATTGGCTGTGATGGGACTTTCTGAGATGCCCAGATCATCTCCGCTGCTTGTTGTTCAGCCCCGAGCACTAAAGTCTATTTAGTCTCCTGTGTCAGTAAAGGCAGGCAATACAGCGGTAAGCTATGTTAACCGGATAAGGAAAATGCAAGTCCATTCTTTCTTAACTGTGTGCTTCAAGTGCTTACTTTCATTTCCAATCAAGGATTTAAAAGACTTTTCAGAGCTAAGGCAAGGGGAGGACAAGCCTAAGACCCTGCCAAGAACTTGCAATACGGGCTAAGCCGTCCCAAGTAAAGGTAATAGGGTAGGCTTGAAAATTTCTTTTTCTTTTTTGATTCATATAGAAAGCCGGCCTTCCTCATACTCCTCCCTTCATTCATTGAGTTGGAGGCCCGCCCGTTATGCATTGCATGAAAGAACAGTCACTCACATCGGTGAGGGCTGCGTTATGCCACCTGCCCTTATCCTGGTAGTACTGCTTTAGCAAAGCGAACGGTAGGTCAAAGAGGTCTGGGACCATCCTTCCTTTCATAGGCTGGAGCTGCCTTTACATAGCGGTGCCCTTTAGTTGCATGTTCAATGACGGCAAGACCCTACTTGCTGGTTTTTCCATCATCCAATCCATAACAAATCGGGTGAAAGCCTGATACTTCTCACCTACTCAAACGATATTGAAAACTACCATTCCGTCGAATCGGAAAAGGTTTCGAAGAGCGCGGAAGGTCAGTTCGGTGGTAAGATCTGAAGGGGAGATTCACGGGTCAGAGGGTGGGGAAAGAAAAGCTGGTGCGGTCAAACGCCCTCACGCAATGCCGCGCACAAGGAAGGGTGACAAGTGGGAGAAGAATTCCTCCCCTTTCAAGAAGGGTGTGGATATGGTCTATCGCCAAAAGAAGAAGTCAAATCAGAAGCAACTGGGCAAGCAAATGCCGTTAAGTTAAAGGGCCATAGCGTAGCTCGAGCCAGAGCTTTTGAGTTTTCCAACTAAGTTCCAGTTCGCCAAGGAGTGTGAGTCTTGAGCGGAGGCATAAAAAGCCGAATCATAAAGACGCAGCACCACCTACTGTTTCAACCTATGAGTCGACCAAAACAGAAGCCTTAGGCGAGATAGACAATGAAAGAAAGCACTGGACTTTATTTTCTTTCTCAAATACAAATCTTTTGTAAAACAAGGTTAAATATCCTTTCAAAAGTAAGAATAGGTCGAGGATTTTTTTTTACCTTGAAAAGGTAAGAGGTCAACTTAGAGCAAAGCAAGCTTGCGAAGCAACCGAGGCAAGAGCGTGAAGCAGCTTTTCCCGAACCAAAGGATCCAGGTTCTCTTGAAAGAAAATATCTTGATTCCTCAGCATCAGGCGATGTTTCAGCCCACTCCACTTCATTGACCGAGACTTTCTATTCCGAACCGGTTCGGTTAAAGACCTAGCCACGAGACCAACTCCGGGCTGTCGTAAAAGATCAATTCCCAGATGCTCTTACTCGACGCCCACAGGCAAGCTTGTTTAGAGAAGGAGACTTTTTTTCTTCTTCATCAGGGAAACTGCTCAACCTCCACTATTCCCATAGGCATGATTATGCACTAGCAGACATAAAGTGCCAAGAAGAGAAAACGCATAACTCATAAGCCAAAGATGTATTCGATCCTGAATTTAACGTAATCTTGGCCGATTGGTTTTCAGGGGTTAGGTTTTATGAGCAGCATCCTCAACTCCCAGTCCCGGGTAACTAAGAGGCTTTTGAAAGGTCTTTCAAAAGTATCACATTAACGAATGAAAACGGAAACGAGTCAAGTTCATCCGCAGGGAAAGAAAATCTAAGGAAGAAGAGTGCTTAGCTTAGGTCGACTAACCGGTTAGATAACTTTCTTAAAGATTGGCTGTCCTACTTACCATGCTTTCCATGCCATGTGCTTCCTCCAATACTGGAAAGGGGCTGCCTTATATAGTCAAGCCCGTTCCTCAACAAGCTAATTAAGGGCGGGCAGTCTCTGTCTGTTAAAAGAATTCGAGATCTCGGGCGAGGAAGTAGCAATAGTCGAAGTCAAAGTGGAAGGAGAACTCAATTCGAGTATTAGGCAAACTTTTACATGCACTTGCTCTGGCTTCTTAAGAAAGATTGAGACTTTTAGACCAAGCTTTCAGCAAAAGCAGTGGGCAGGCACTAGTTCCGGAACTTAAACTCTCGTTTGAGCAGGTGAGTCAGGAAGTGAAAGGTCTAAAGCGATAAGGCTGACGGCTGTGGTATCTCTTCAGATATGGAGTAGGTACCGAACCGGAGTCAGAGTCAGCAGCGGCATTTCATTCAGCCAGCTAGCCTACCTTACTCCTTAGCTGTGGATGGATAGGATTAATAGAACAGAAAGAGGAAATCGAAGATTCTCGGAGAAGAGGAGAGCTTTGGGATACGCTCACTTCTGCATTTTTGTGCGCGGTTATCGAGATTATCAATCGCTCTTTTTAGTGGGGAGGAATTAGGTTCTCTGACGAGGGAATCATTCCTCTCTAAATAAAAATAGGCTAGAATCGAGAAAACTTTCACGTCTGCGCATAGAATAGTTTTTTTCCTTTCTATTCCGTTCTTGCCATATCGTGGGCAGTTGGATCGGAATCCGTGTGATGGTTCGAGAGTGGTTTCCAATATTCTTCGCATCCATCTTCGGTCTTGTGTTATAAGTCCCGCGGGACTGAGTTAGTGGTCGAGTCGTTTTTGGTAATTGACATCCGTCGCATTAGTTTCAATTCATATGTTACC
>UMFB01043862.1_pt1 | contig 10514 bp, 10 predicted proteins | sample 1964921 | NCBI WGS metagenome assembly UMFB01 (sample SAMEA4836037, study PRJEB28245) | human gut metagenome | biome: gut microbiome; material: fecal sample | place: Denmark | collected 2008
AAATTTTTGCCATTGTTTCGCTCCGGCAGAGAAATCGGATATGACATTATGGGAACGATGCTCAGTGTATTGCTGTTCACTTTTGGAAGTGGATTAATTCCCGGATTTCTCATTCGAATGAACAATGATATTTCTTTTTTGTCTAATATACGATATCACATTCCTTTTGAAATCTGCCGTTTTCTGATTGAAAGCATTGGGATTGTGCTGGCAATTCCGATTTCTATTTTTGTATCTGCAGTTTTGTTAAAGGTACAGGTTAGGAGGAAAAAATGACAGGAATACTTGTATTGATATTATTTCTTCTCATGGTGGCAGTGGGAGGAGAAAGAGGTGCAATCGCTGTTTTAGTCCTTTGCGGAAACATCCTTATTCTGGCAGGAACGATTATTCTGTTAGCAAAGGGATATCCCGTGTTTCTCGTTGTTTTTCTGGCAGCGGTAATGATTGGTTACATAACTTTGATAAAGCAAAATGGAAAAAATCTGAAAACTATTGCGGCATTTGCGTCTGTAACAGGAACTATGTTTGTACTGAGTCTTTTGATTTATTTGGTGGTATGGAAAGCACAGGGCGGAGGCTTGAATGAAATACAATCCATGCAGGAGGATATTATGTACTTTTATGAGTCCGATATCCATATCAGTATGTTACGGATTGCAGTGTCGGTAACCATATTAAGCGCTTTGGGAGCGGCAATCGATACGGCATTATCGGTGACCTCTGCGGTTTATGAGGTGAAGCAGCATCGTCCGGAGCTATGCCAAAAAGAATTGTTTGCATCCGGTATGCAGGTGGGAAAAGAGATTATCGGAACTACGGTAAATACCCTGCTCTTTGTGTATTTAGGTGACTCTATGCTGCTGTTTGCTTATTTGAGGAAGGGCGGCTATACCATAGAAACCATTGTAAATTCTCAATTTCTGTTTCAAGAATTATCTGTGATGCTTTTTGGGGCAGTTGCCTGTGTACTGATTGTTCCGTTTGCTGCGTATTGCATAGCTTATGTCCTTTCAAATGAAAGTGGATTAAAAAAATCTAAATTTCTTCATAAGAATTGACAAAAATAGTAAACTTATGCCATTATATAATCTGGAATAGGTTGAAATGAAAAAGAAGGTAAAAAAATGAGCGAACAATTACTGGAATTAAAGAATATTAAAAAAGGATTTGGAGAAACCGATGTTTTAAACGGAATTACCTTGTCCATTGAAAAGGGAGAATTTATCACCTTTTTAGGGGCATCGGGATGCGGAAAGACTACAACCTTGCGTATTATTGCAGGTCTGGAAGCGCCGGACAGCGGAACGGTATTTTTAGACGGAAAGGATGTAACGGCTGTTCCTCCCAATCAAAGGGACGTGAATACGGTTTTTCAAAATTATGCGCTGTTTCCTCACTTAAATGTAGAGGGAAATGTGGGATACGGATTGAAGATTAAGCGAGTACCCAAGGCAGAAATTAAGAAAAAAGTGGCAGAAATCTTAGAATTGGTACAGCTGACAGGATATGAAAAGCGTATGCCTTCTGAGCTTTCAGGCGGGCAAAAGCAGAGGGTTGCCATTGCAAGAGCGCTGGTAAACAGCCCCAAGCTTTTGCTTTTGGATGAGCCCTTGGGTGCGCTGGATTTGAAGCTTCGCCGTACCATGCAGCTTGAGTTGAAACGATTACAGAAAAAGCTGGGTATCACCTTTTTATACATTACCCATGATCAGGAAGAAGCCATCAATATGTCCGACCGAATTGTGGTTATGAAAGACGGCAGATTTGAGCAAATTGGAACGCCGGATGAAATTTACAATCATCCGAAAACCAGTTATGTGGCAGATTTTGTAGGAAATGCCAATGTGATTTCCGGCGTGGTGCAGAAGGTAGCAGATACAGAAGCGCAGGTACTGATAGAAAATCAGATGATGTATGCAGAACCCATTGACGGAATTTGTGAGGGTATGCAGGTAAATCTGGCAGTACGAAGAGAAAATTTAAAGGTTTGCACAGAATGTAAAGAAGGTCTGGATGCTGTTTTAGAAGACAAATCCTTTACAGCAGGGCAGCTTCATCTCACATTGAAACTGAAATCCGGAAAGACCTTGGTGTCCTGTCGATATGGTATGGATGCGGACTTAAAAGCAGGGGATAAGGTCTGCGTGGGTTGGAAGCCAGAGCATGCGGTATTTGTGGATTTAGAGTAGGAGGCGGGAAGATGAAAAAGAAAAAATCAGGTTTGTTTCTTACTGTTCTTCCTCTTTATCTTTTTACCTTATGCTTTGTAGTAGGACCACTCCTTTACATGGTGGCACTGAGCTTTGCTACCAATGGAAGCGGTTCTTCCACAATATGGAGTTTTACGCTGGAAAATTATAAAAAGATTGCAGAGCCTGTATATTTAAAAAGTTTTGTGCAGTCTTTCCAGCTTGCCATTACCAGTACCCTGTTGATTGTACTTATGGGGTATCCTTTCGGGTATTTTATGGCGAAGCTTTCTGCTAAATGGAAAAAGCGTATGATGCTTTTGATTATGGTGCCCTTTTGGACAAGCTCTTTAATCCGCATGTATGGCTGGATTTTAATTTTGCAGGCTAAAGGCGTTTTAAACGGTTTTTTAATGAAGCTGGGGCTTATTGAAGAACCGCTGAAAATCCTGTATTCTTATCCTGCGGTGGTTATTGGAATGGTCTATGCTCTCTTGCCTTTTATGGTGCTGGCGGTGTATTCCAGTGTGGAAAAGATGGACTGGTCTTATGTGGAGGCGGCAAGAGATTTAGGCGCAAACGCCGTAAAAGCGTTTTTTACCGTTACCTTTAAGCTTACCTTGCCGGGGCTTTTGACAGGTGTTATTCTCACCTTTATTCCTTCTATGGGACTGTTTTTTATTGCAGATATTTTAGGAGGAAATAAGATTGTACTGGTGGGAAGTGTGATTCAGGACCAGCTTACCAGAGGAAGCAACTGGCCTTTTGCGGCAGCCCTTGCAGTGGTTCTGATGCTGCTGACATCTCTGATGATGTTTGTATATAGAAAGGTTACTCATGTAAAGGATTTGGAGGGATTATTTTGAAAAAGAAATGGAAATGGTCAAATTTATATTTGGCAATTATGATTTTACTGATGTATTTTCCCCTTGTTATGGTAGTGATTTTTTCCTTTAATGAGTCCAGACTTTCCGCTAATTTTACAGGCTTTTCGCTCAAATGGTATGAGACCTTAGCCAATGACAGAGATTTAAAGGAAGCGCTTTTTAACAGCATTTTGCTTGGGGTTTTAAGCTGCGGAATTTCTGCGATAATCGGAACCTTAGGGGCTGTGGGAATGGCAAGAGTGAAATACAAAACAAAGGGAATGATGGAATATCTTTCTACAATTCCCATTATGATACCGGAAATTATTCTAGGAATGGTTTTTCTTGTGTTCTTTTCCATGTTAAATCTGCCCTTTGGTATGACAACACTGGTAATTGCACATACTACCTTTTGTATTCCCTATATTTTTATGATGGTAAAGGCACGCTTAGTGGGAATTGATAAATCCCTTGAGGAAGCAGCAAGAGACTTAGGGGCGGGACCGATAAGAACCTTTTTTGACATTACCATGCCTCTTATTGCACCGGCTGTTTTATCCGGAAGCTTACTGGCGTTTGCCATGTCCTTTGATGATGTGGTCATCAGTATTTTTGTAAACGGTCCAAGGCTGAATACTCTGCCGGTAAAGGTGTATGCACAGCTAAAAACAGGGGTAACACCGGAAATTAACGCTCTTTGTACCATTATTTTAGTAGTAATTACAGCAGTTTTGCTTCTTTCCTCATTTTTGAGTAAGAGAGCAGAAAAGAAATATTAATATTTAGAAAGTGAGATGTGAAAATGAAGAAAAAAATAGTTTCTATGATTTTATGTGCGGCGTTGGCAGGAAGTATGCTGACAGGCTGCGGAGAAAAAAAGACAGAGGACGATAAAGAACTGGTGCTCTATACCTGGGAGGGCTTGTTTCCTCAGGAAGTTTTGACAGATTTTGAAGATGAAACAGGTATTCGTATTATCAGCTCGAACTTTGACTCTAACGAAACCATGTTAGAGAAAGTGCAGCAGTCTGATGGAAAAGATTATGACCTTGTAATCGGTGATGATTATATTATTGAGCAGATTGTAAATAACGGACTGGCAAAAGAGCTGGATAAAGAAAAGCTGGAAAATTATGACAATATCAATCCACTGTATCAGAGCCAGTTTTATGATCCGGAAAATAAATATACTATACCACACGGAGCAGGCATCCCTTTGATTGTATATGATCCGGAACAGGTGGATTTTGAAATTCAGGGATATGAAGACTTATGGAACCCGGCGCTGGAAGATAAGATTGCAACTATTGCCAGCTATCGTGCCGTAGAGGGTATGGTACTTCTCACTATGGGAAAAAGCATGAATGAAGAAGATCCTGCGGTGATTAAAGAAGCAGGAGAAAAGTTAAAAGAATTAGCGCCGAATATTCGTATGATACAGGATACAAACACACAGAATGCTCTGTTAAACGGAGAAGCTTCCGTAGGTATTTTATATACTTCACAGGTCATTGCGGCATTGGCAGAAAATCCGGATTTAAAAGTTGTTTATCCAAAAGAAGGATTGGGATTTGGAATTATGAACTTCTTTATTCCGAAAAATGCACCGGATACAGAAGAAGCTTATGCATTTTTAGACTATATTTTAGAGCCGGAAGTAGCAGCAAAATGCTTTGACTTTGTAGGATATTACTGTACAAATAAAGCGGCAGATGAACTGGTAAATCCTGATTTGGTTGTTCCGGACTCTGTGACAAAAGGAGAAATTATTCAAAATGTAAGTGAAGAGGCAGAAGAAGTATATAACCAGAACTGGACAGAATTTAAAGCAGCCTGCGACTAAGCTTTCGGAGGTACATAAAGTTGGAAGAATGTAGAAAAGAGGGTGCTTTGGCATCCTCTTTGCCGCCTTATGCTTATTCTCCGTGGAAAGCAGGGCGAAGCAAAGAGGAGCAAAGAGAATTTACAGAAATAGAAGAAATTGAGATACCACAGGGAATTGAAATTCTGGGAAAATATACCTTTTATGGATGCAGAAATTTAAAAACCTTAAAGCTTTTTGATGATGTAAAGGAAATCGGAGGAGGCTCTTTTACTGGCTGTTCCTCCCTTAGAAATCTAGTCATGTTTTTAAAAGAAGAAGGCGCTTCCTGCATCAAAGATGTTGTCAGTGAAACCTTTCACGAGATGTATGTAAGTATTATTTTTCTCAATACGGATAAAAGAGCAGAGCTGATTTTTCCTGAATATTATGAAGAAGGTGTGGAAAATACCCCAGCCAGAATTCTGGAAACACATTTTCATGGGTGCGGCTATAAATACCGTCAGTGCTTCACGGACAAGAAAGTAGATTATAAGCGGTATGATAGTTTATTTTCCACAGCCTTGGTGTATGAAAAAGAGGAAATTTTAATTCCCATGGCAGTGGGCAGGATTTTATATCCCTATCAGCTTGCCGAAGAAGCAGAAAAAAATTATGAAGATTATGTGAGAAAAAATCTGGAAAAATGTGCACGTTTTTATCTGGACAGCCCTAATTGGCATGAAGTGTATGAGTATTTCAGCAGAGAAAATTTCTGGAGCAGAGAAGCTTTAGAAAACATCATAGAGGAGGCTTCCAGAAAAAAAGCAGTGGATATTGCCGGGTATCTCATGGAAGAAAAAAGGAAAAAATTTGCAGGAAAGGAGAAACGGTTTGAGCTATGAAAAAGAGAAACGCATAGAAGAAATTAATCTGAAAATTCTGGTATCAGCCAGAAATGAGTTGTATCTTCACTTGCGGTTTTTAGATGTTGCTTTATCTACTTTGCACTATCAAATGGATGTAGAAACAGAGACCATAGGAACAGACGGAATTGGACTTTATTATCATCCGGCTTATCTGGGAGGACTGTATCGAGACGGCCGAAGAGAAGTAAACAGAGCTTATCTTCACGTGATTTTACACTGTATTTTCGGGCATTTATGGAAGAAAACAGAGCATCGAAAAAAACGTGCGTGTAAATATCTGGACAGAGAAATCGTGGACATCCTTTGGAATACAGCCTGTGATATTGCAGTAGAGTCTGTTATAGACGGCCTGCCTTTTCATTGTGTGAAAAAGCCCATGAGCAGGGAAAAAAAGAATTTATATGCGTGGTTAAAAAAACGGAGAAATGTGCTTCATGCAGAAGGGATTTTTCAGGAACTGACAGAGAAAAAACCGGATATAGAAACTGCAAAAAGGTGGGAAAAGGAGTTTCATACAGACAATCACGGACTCTGGGAAAGAAGGAACAAAAACCAGCCTCCCAATGAAAGACCAAAGGAGAATTGGGAAGATATTCGTGATAAAATGGAGACAGAAATGGAAACTTTCGGACAGGATTTGTCAGAGGGTTCTCCGGGTTTTTTAGAGCAGATTAAAGTAGAAAACAGGGAAACCTTTGATTATAGAAATTTTTTGAAGAAGTTTGCCGTGGTAAAGGAAGAAGCGCATTTAGACCCGGATGCCTTTGACTATATATTTTACAGCTATGGGTTGTCTGTCTATGGAAATATGCCGTTGATTGAACCGCAGGAAACAAGAGAAATAAAGAAAATAGAAGAATTTGTCATTGCCATTGACACCTCTATGTCCTGTTCCGGAGAGGCAGTGAAGAGATTTTTACAGGAAACTTATGGAATATTAAAGGAAGAAGAAAGCTTTTTCAGGAAGGTTAACATTCATATTCTTCAATGTGACGAAAGAATTCAAAAAGATGAAAAAATCACTTCAAAAGAAGAGCTGGAGGACTATATGAATAATCTGGAGCTGGCAGGACAAGGAGGTACGGATTTTCGCCCTGTTTTCTCCTATATTCAGAAGCTGCAGGAAAAAAAGGAGCTGACAGGATTAAAGGGACTTTTATATTTCACAGATGGGCAGGGAATTTTTCCCAATAAAATGCCCCCGTATGACACTGCTTTTATTCTTATGCAGAAGGATTACCAGGAAGTAGAAGTGCCGCCTTGGGCAATGAAAATTTATATACAGGAGGAAGGAGCAGAGTATGAATATTAAACGTGCAAAACAGGAAATCAAAGATACCATAGAAGCATATTTATTAAAGGATGAACGGGGAGAATACTGTATTCCGTCTATCAGACAAAGACCTGTGCTTTTAATCGGACCGCCGGGTATTGGAAAAACACAGATTATGGAGCAGATTGCCAGAGAGCGTAAGATTAATCTGGTATCCTATACCATTACCCATCATACAAGGCAAAGCGCCATGGGATTACCTTTTATTCGAGAAAAAGAATATGGGGGAGAAAACCGTTCTGTAACAGAATATACCATGAGTGAAATTATTTCTGCGGTGTATGATAAGATGAAGGAAACAGGGATAGAAGAAGGTATTTTATTTATTGATGAAATTAACTGCGTATCAGAAACTCTGGCTCCTGCCATGCTGCAGTTTTTACAGTGTAAAACCTTTGGAAATCAACAGGTGCCAAAAGGCTGGGTGATTGTAACAGCAGGAAATCCTCCTGAATATAATAAGTCTGTTCGTGAATTTGATGTAGTGACTTTAGACAGAATAAAAAAGATAGAGGTGCAGGAAAACTTTAGTGTATGGAAGGAGTATGCTTATGAAGCAGGCATTCATCCTGCAGTGATTTCTTATCTGGATATTCGTAAAGAAAATTTCTACCGTATGGAAACCAGTGTAAACGGCAGAATGTTTGCTACTGCCAGAGGCTGGGAGGATTTATCTGAGCTTTTATATGTATATGAAAAGCTTGGAAAAACAGTAGATAGAGAAGTTATCATGCAGTATATCCAGCACTGGAAAATTGCCAAGGATTTTGCAAATTATCTGGAATTGTTTGAAAAATATCAGACAGATTATCAGATTGATGCAGTTCTTGCAGGAACTTTCGCAAGCTTTGCAGTAGAAAAGCTTCGTGTGGCAGCTTTTGATGAACGGTTCAGTGTGGTTGGACTTCTCATTGGAAAATTAAATGAAAAATTCCGAAACTATCATGACAACGAAGTATATATGGAAATGTTATTTGAGCTGCTGAAAAACTGGAAAGAAGCGCTTTTGGATGAGCGGAAAGCCTCAGTCTCCATGGGAGATATTCTGGATATGGAAAATCAGGCACTGGAGGAGAAGAAAGTTGCAGGACAGCTTACAAAAGAAGCAGAATATATTTGGTTAAGAGTGATTGAGTGTTTCAGAGATTATAAGGAGACTGCAGATACACTGGATATTGTAGGAGAGAGTAAAGAAGTCATTTTTGATGCGGTAAAGGAAAGATTTCAAGAAGAAAAGGAAAAAAGAGAAAAAGATATTGAAACTCTCCATGATAATCTTCAAAATGCCTTTGACTTCCTGGAGGCGGCTTTTGCAGACGGACAGGAAATGGTTATCTTTGTGACAGAGCTGAATACCAGTCCATACAGCTTAGAATTTATCAGTGAATACGGATGCGACAGCTATTATAAATATAATAAAAAGCTGTTATTCCATGAGGAATATACGGAAATTTTAGATGAATTAAATGAGATTGAGCAGGAATTATAAAGCAGAAAGACCGCATTTTACAAATAGCTGTAAAATGTGGTCTTTTTTCTGTTTTTTAGACAACTTTTCTTGAGGAAAGAGATAAAATGAACTATAATTCAGATAAAGAAAATATGAAATGTGTAGGTTTCTTTATTAAGTAAATGAAGTGGGGGGCGTAAAATATGATAGTGATTTGGATAATAATTGCCTTATGCGGCATTTGCTCACTGATTTTATTATCAGGACGAGGCAGTATTTTTATTGCCGGTTATAATACCATGTCAAAGGAAGACAAGGAGCAATATGATGAGAAAAAACTTTGCCGTATTACAGGAGCGGATATGCTGGTCATTACCATACTTACGGCAATTCTGGAAACTTTTGGTGAAAAGATACCGGATTGGTTCTGGATATTCTATGCTGTTTTGGTCATCCTTATTGCAGTAGGAATTATGATTTTGAGTAATACAATCTGTAAGATAAAAGAAAATACAGGAAGTAAAAAGAAACGCTATAACAAAGTAGTTATTTGCGTTATAGCAGCATCTATGGTGTTTTCCGGTTTGATTATGGGCATTGTTTTCAGTAAAGGCAAGATTGAAATTACAGTATCAGCAAGTCATCTTAACATTGAAGGATATTGGTGGAACGATTATGAGATAAAAACAGAAGATATTGAGAAAATAGAACTTACAGAGAATTTTCAGGCAGGAACAAGAACCAATGGATTTTCCGGTGCGACTTTGCTGCAAGGGGAATTTGAAAACGAAGAACAGGGGGCATATACTCTGTATGCGTATAAAGACTGTAAAGCGTACATAATCCTGCACACAAAAAAAGGAGATGTGGTAATAAACGAAAAAACAGAGAAGGAGACAAGAGAACTCTATCATGAAATAGAAAAAACTTTAAAATAATGGTCTCTTATTGTACAATGGCTTTACCCAAAGAATTATTGAAGTAGAGATTGTGCTGCTATGCACCCACAGAGTTAAAAGAAATGCGGGATGGGGCACACCCGCCAATAATTCTTTGGTTAAGCAAATATAGATGATTGATACCACCGAATAATTGGTCGGTGGTATTTTATTTCATAGAAAATTGCGTCTTATGGAATAAAAACTATTCCGCAAGGATTGCACTGCGGCGGATGGGTATCATGTTGCCAGAGCAACCCGCCGCAGGCGGAGAATTCTGCAAAGCAGAATTCCTTTTCATTTTATTGATTTTCAGCCGGCTTTTCAATTTCATCAATAGCCATGCGGAAACCATTCTGAGCAGCTTTCATTCTCCAAAAATCTGCTTTTTCCAAGTCTTTTTCAGTTCCTTCTCCATAGCGGTATAAGACAGAAAGGTTGTACTGAGCAGCCGGAATATTGGCATTTGCTGCTTTTTCAAAAAGCTGAAAAGCTTTTGCAGGTTCATAGGGAACAGGATTTCCTGTAAGGAAATATCCGCCCATACAGCACATGGCACGAAAATCACCTTCAGCAGCAGCTTTTTTGTACCAGTCAAAGGCTTTTGACAAATCCTGCTTTACACCAATTCCTTCTTCATAACAGCGTCCTACATTATACAGGGCATTAGTATTTCCGGCTTTTGCAGCCTGTTCCATATAAGAAAAAGCCTTTTTCTCATTTTTTTCAACACCTGTGCCTTGTGCGTAGAGAAGAGCCAGATGCATGGCTGCTTCTGCGTGACCTTTCTTGGCAGCTTTTTCATACCACACAGCAGCTTCAGGTAAATTGACAGAGGTACGAATACCATTTTCGTAATAATATCCTACGGCATAGATAAAATCCTTCTGGCCGTTTTCTGCAAGAATTTTTAATTCTTCTACTGTAAAATTCAAATTTTTAATATCCATAAATTAAATCTCCGTATTTCATAAATTTTCAAGCCGTGGTTGCCGGTATAATCCG
>UMFB01010518.1_pt1 | contig 10447 bp, 10 predicted proteins | sample 1964921 | NCBI WGS metagenome assembly UMFB01 (sample SAMEA4836037, study PRJEB28245) | human gut metagenome | biome: gut microbiome; material: fecal sample | place: Denmark | collected 2008
CGCCCCCCAACAGTGTTAGCCGCACCGTTGGGGGTCTCCATCGGGTAAATAGGTCGAGAACCTTTTACCGGAGGGGAGGCCCTTAAAGAACCATCCCATGCCGGGGGTCAGAGTGCGTCAACACTCTGGCCCTTTCTGTTTTGAAGAATAAGGAGTTCCGGGGAATTTGGCAAGTCACGGTTTGGCTCGAATGAGACAGCGGACGTAGATATGATCTGGAGCCGTTTCGGACCCACCAGTATAGTCCGTAGGATCACCACCTCCTGCGTCGATGACTCCGCTCACGCTCCCATTTCGCAGATTCCCCGAAACAGAGCTGGCGTTGGCCGTTCCGCTTATAGTACCCGAGGCAGTCCCAGAAACGCTCCCTCCTCCTGTGCTTCCCCATATTGAACCACCTGATGTTACACCGCCCATCGTTTGGGCTTTTGCTCCTGAAAACGGAACGTAGCTGGTTGTCACTGTACTCCTATCCCCACCTGAGCCGCTACTGTACTTGGAATAAAAAACTCCATTATTTTCAGTAATAGTGATGCCCCATGAAGCTGTTGGCGGCGTAGCAGAATAACCGGGAATAATTCCATCTGGCCCATAACTATTAGTGGTTCCGGTGTCATGGCGAAAGGTCACGTATCCCCCGGAACTACTTGACGTACTCCCCTGATAGGAAAAGCTCTGCCCACCCGCTCCTCCGCTCGTGATGGATTGTCCAGCAGCCCATCCGCTGACTCCGAGATTTGCCGCAGAAGAGAATGATTGCCCCGCCGCTGTGCCGCTCAGGGCCGTGCTGACGAGCTGCCCGCTGAAACTGTGCGTGTGTGTCGGCTGCGTATGGTTGTGGCTCTTGATCGAGTTGGCCACGGTCTGTCCGACGCTATGCCCGGACTGGAGGCCACGCAGAAAACGTCCCCGGTAATCGGGCACTCGGCTGCCGACAACCCCGACCAGTTCCGGATATACTGGTGGCAGGTCGAAAATGGCTTGCTGTGCCTTGATTTCCGGGGAGTATGTCGTAGGATAGCGAAGTCCCGCAAGGGACAATACGGGGCCTCCTCTCCGCAGACAGGCAGGGATGGAAAAGAGGCTAGTTGCCAAGCAAACGGCGGATGTACCATCTGCTCAGGCTGGTGACGAAAGCGGCCCCCAACAGTGTTTGCCGCACCGTTGGGGGTCTCCATCGGGTAAAGTGGTGATAACCCTTTAGCCGGAGGGAGGCCCTTGAAGAACCATCCTATGCCGGGGGTCAGAGTGTAACCGCACTCTGGCCCTTTCTGTTTTTTAGGATGAGGAGTTCAGGGAATTTTGGCAAATCACCTTGCCCGGATGAGATAACGAACTGCGCGGTTCACCGGGCGGACTTCACCAACAACCGGAGTTGAGCGAGACGCATAAAAGTTCATTGCACCTGATGGCGCCTTACCCGCGTCATTCATCCATTGATTACGCCCTTCGTTCCAAAAGGCCAGTGAACCGAACTGTCCCACTTCTCCATCACGGCTTCGGGGCAGATAAGAAAGTTCTCCCCATATTTCTCGTATTCCATCCCCTTGCAGCTAGCCTAAACACACTGCGCGACAGCCGGAACCGGAAGCAGGAAGCAACGGTTTTACAACCCGAACCTAAAGCCCGCTCCGCCCCCAACGCCAGCTCCGACACTTGAAAAATGCCAAACCGTCCTGTTAGCTCTTGCCAAGCTGGATGCCCACAAGGCGGACGCCTATTATCAGGCTCAAATCAAGCCCTACATGGAATACTTTGCCGAGTCGGACGATAAGGCCGAAGACTTTGTTTTTTGCCGGGAACGGATGGAGGCGGACATGACCACAGAAGCCCCCCGCCTCAAAGAAATGAGCCGGGAACTTTCCGAAAAACTCCGGCGCTTCGGTGGAACAGGGACAAAACGGGCTGCTCTGGCCCAGGAAGCTATGAACCATATCCGCCTTGACCGGATCGCGAACAGGCCTTTGCGGCCATTACAGGCGAAATGGACAAGACTTTGGAAAGAAGTCGGGGCCTGGGACGGTAGCATATTACAGCTTGGTCAATGCCCGGCGCACAAGCTCGTTTACCAAATCTTGAGCTGAACACTCTTTGGGTGGCTTGGTTTATGTCAGGTAGATTACATGCGTAGCTGGCTCGTCATCTGCTGGCCCCAGGTTTTGAGGGCCAAGCCCCGTCAAAATCCATTCAGGATTAATACCCTTGAGGCGTAGCAACTTAACAAGCCATTCCGCCGGAATGGCATTTCTTTTTTTAGCGTCCGAAATCGAGGATTGCCTGCTCCCTAACAAGTCAGCCAGATGGGTTTGTGTGCGACATCCTGTGATATCGCACAGCCTATTGAATGAATCTTCTCTAGCTTTGCCTTTCATACCTCTACTGCACTTTTTCTTATAGTAATTGGCATATCGATAAAATAACAATATACGTATAATCATACGGATATTGTGTCAAGTATTAGGCTATTTTCCACCTATGGAAAAGATACCTGCTCTGAACTGGGCTGTAGCCGAAGTTATTGATGATTTGCGGAAAAAGGCCGGACTTACTCAAGGGCAATTAGCCGGTCTCGCTGGTTTGTCTGAAGATTACATATCTGCAATGGAACGGGGTATCCAAAGTGGCTCGTTGACGGCCATGGTTCATATCGCAGGCGCCCTACAAATCGAGGTTGCAGTATTAATCAAACATATAGAGACAGCGATGAAAAGTAACCCAAAACCACCAAGCCGGGGTTCAGGTAAGCCTAAGATGAAAAAGTAAACGTCTCTCCAAGGATACTTTAATGAAACGCATACTTCTAAGCCCTGATGCTACAAGACTTGGGGATGTTCTTAAGGAAAGCCTATCCTCAGCAGATTGGGGTACTTTTAGGGCCGCAATAGCCTTTGTAAAATATTCCGGTGTTAAGCATATATATGATGAGTTAAAGCAGTTTGTTCAAAACAAATCCGTTAAGATTTCTGTTGGAGTGGATACGGGGGGAACATCTTACGATGGTCTTAGTGGATTATTCTCTGCTCTTGACAATAAAGGTGAAGTTTGGGTTTTCCATAATCAAGCTCCCTCGACATTCCATCCAAAAATTTATCTGTTCTTTAATAATGAGAAAGCCTCTCTTATTATAGGATCTGGAAACTTAACGGAGGGAGGCCTATTTTCAAATTATGAAATAAACCTACAGGTGGAACTCGATCTCAATAATGAAGAAGATAAAACTCTCTTTTTAGACATTCAGAATGTTCTTGATGAATGGAGTTCGCACCAGGATGGGTTGTGCCTCAAGCTTGATGAAGGACTTTTGGCACAGCTTGAAGATGAAGGCCTCATAATGTCTGAAGCAATAGCTCGGGCTGATAGGGATAGAGCACCATCGTCAGTTGCGACTAGTTTTTCCGATGCAAATCAGACGCTTTTTTCATGGACACCGGTAAATCCTGCACCAAGAGCTAGCAGTACTAGAAAAAGAAGCACTCAGGCTAGTTCTGGAGGGATAATAGAGGAGTTTGGCGGAAAAGTCAGAATTTTTGCCATGACTTTGCAAAATACCGATGTGGGCAAAGGTCAAACAACTCCAGGAACTTCAAGGCGGTCACCGGAAATTTATATTCCACTTATTGCTAGAAATTTCGCGCCAGATTTTTGGGGCTGGCCCAATAAATTCATTGAAGACCCCAAAAAACTGGGAAAGTGGGATAGAAGTGGCGTAGCGATGAGACTTGGCACTCAAATTATTAACGTAAACATGATGACATGGCCGGATAAAAGTGACTTTCGACTTCGTAGTGAGGCGTTGAGAAGTGCGGGCAATATAAACGACATATTGGTATTGGAACTGTTGGGAGAAGGAGCGCCTGCTGAATATAATGTTGAGGTGATTATTCCCAGTTCACAAGAGTATGCAAGATACCTTGCTATATGTAATAATAGTGTAAAGGGAAAATCTCTCAAAAAATGGGGTTACACTGAGTAGCCGCTTTTTCGCAGGAAAAGTATTTTTTCTGAAATCATGGCATTGTTTCGATGAATATCGCGGGAAATTAGAATTTCCATCGGAATACAAGGCTCTACTAAAAAGCCAACTAACGCTGCAATTTCTTCTAGTAAATCAGCTGTGTTGATTTCAATGCGTTGGCCCCCAGCTACGGTATGATTGTCTCCAATAACTATATAAGCGGATGAACCAGGCTTCAGACAGTAATGAATCCCTTGAAGTACACTTTTCATATCAAAAAAGTATTTTGCTAAAAGCGCGGAAAGATTTTTTCTTCTGAAGCCTACAGTTCCTTTTGAATTTAAAGAATCAATTTTCAATATGAGATCTTTTACGGATTGAGGTAGCTGGTCTTTATTTTTATGAAAATTATCGATATATTTAATTCTAGTCTTTTCGTTAATTTCTCTATTCCCGATCATATTTTGATCGAGTCTTCTGTGTTGAGGCCTTGATAACATTCCCAAAAAATACAAACTTAGCCTGTCTGTATCGAGATATGGTAAAGCAGTAGCATATGGAGGAGATGTTATAACTAAATCAACAGAATCTCTTCCCCAAATATTTCCACAGTTACGCGCATCATTCTCAGAAACTGAATAATCAATATTTATCAATGGGCCATGCTCATAAAGAAAAGATAGAATTGAACGGACAGTACGCCCTAATTCTTCTAAAAATTCTTTTTTGGGGTCGATTTCCGCATCAAGCCGGACATCTTTCCTAACTCGCAAGTCTGCATCTTTTTGCCATGATACCTTTCGTATTATATTACTTAGGCAAACAATGAACAGATTTTTAATTATCGGCTCTTTTACTGACATTACTCTAGTTATGATATCATCGAGTGATGTCAAAACATCTGGGGAAAACCACTCACTCAAATATTTCTGGTCGCAATCGTCTAAAGTTTTGAAGTAATTCAGTTCTTTTTTATCTTTTTCATTTAATAAAATATTTCTTAGCGCAGAATATTCATAAGCAAGATCATCTGGAGCAAGAGTAAGGATCTGAGCTTTAACTTTTGCAATAAAAACAGACAGTGGATTCATGTCCACAGCTAGACATTTTTTACCAGATACCAGTGATTCAACAAGTGTAGTGCCGCTACCTATCATTGGATCTGCAACAGTAGCCCCATCTTTGATTCCTGAGATATTAATGAGAGAGCGCACTAATTGAGGGAAAAATTTACCACGATACTCATGTATTCCATGAGAAGCATATCTAAGGCACCTGCGCCGAGGAAGCGGTATATCTTGTTTAAATGGCAAACTTATTTTGATATCATCAATGCTTATTCCATTACGCGTAATATTAGTAGTCGCTTCTAACCTGGATTGTTTTGTATAGAATATAGTATCGCTATCTAGCACATATTCCCAATATGCCAGCTTATCCGCTATTTCTTCTGGTTTTAGCTCTGTCGCTAAAGAAAAGAATCCATCTACATTTACATCTACATTGGATATACTAGAGACTCTCTCAAGTTCCATGAACGCGAGGCGTTTTTCAAAAGGCTGAATATAATCTTTTATTTTTAGTTTTAATGTATTCATTACAATGCACAATTCTCAAGTATAAGAATATTTTCAGTTCTAATTTTACCAATTGTAGGATTAAAAGATTTTTTTGTTGATTGGAGTACGCGATCTAATCTAGCGACTTCTTTGAATCCTGCCTGTTCGCCAGCTCTAGAAATTAAATCAGCATTATTAATAACTTTTCCTTTGAGGGTTGAGTTTCCCACCACAAAGCAGGCATATTTACCTTTCTTCATTTTTAATGATAGCCAGCGCATAATTGCTGAAAACTCATCAAGAAAGGTTTCTTCTGTTGCTCTATTTTTCCCGGTAAGACTGTATTTCCTATGGCTACCTATTTCATCTTTTTTGAATTGCGGTTGATCCATTTCAAGCCAAATCATTCGTGTCATATGATATAGGTGATAACTGAATGCATTTGGGTATGGAGGAGAACAAACCATCAAGTCTAACGGCTCAATCTCTGGGGCACTCAACAAAGAACTTTCAACAACCACAGAACTAAAGCGTGGCTCAACAAACATAGAAAATTCGGAGGCTGACTGTATGGCCGACTCTAAACTTTTTATAAACCGCTTGAATGTATCCTTAGGCAAAATATTTTTAGTTCGGCGGACGTATCGCGTATCTGAATCTTGGTTAGACACAGCAACAACGATTGCTGAAAAAGCACATAGAGCAAGTAATTGAGCATTCCCATCTTTGACGCACCTGCACAGGCCTAATATTTCGGCTAGCTCCTCAATGACATGTGCTTCAAACCAAAAATTCAACTTATTGTAGTCAGGTCGCCAAGATTTAGACTTAAAGTTCAATCCTATTTCTGGCATTTTTTCCTTTACTACACGTATTAACTCATATAGCTCATTAAGCGAACTCGCAGTCTGCTGTGCAGTTTTGGCTTTTGAAATCAAACAGGCCAATGGATTTGCATCCACTCCTACAGCATTTCTTTTTAGAGTCAGTGCTTCAACTAAAGTAGTACCACTTCCACAAAAAATATCCCCGACAGTATCACCTACGCTGGATAGCTCTTGAATCAGTGCATTAGGTATCTGGGGAATAAACTTTGCCGGGTAAGGGTGCAAGGAATGGGTCAGATAATTTGTTTTGGCATCAGTAAAATCCCAATCAATTCCAAATAAATTTTGAATGTACGGGGAATAATTAGCAATTTCGACATCCAAAGGCTGCTTTTGGGCAAAGCGAACAATTTTATCTGCCTGCGCGATTGTGAAAGTACGCCATCCATGTCGATCTCTGCTAGGTTCATCAACCAGCCCAGATTTAAGCCACCTCAATAAAGTGGCTTTGTGTATTCCTGCTTTTTGTGCTACTTCGGCAGCGCTCAGTGTGGAATCATAAAGAGTTAATTTCATTTGCGTATACTTGCATATATTCATAAAAAAGTAAATAGTACAAACTTATTGATTTTATATATATTTATAGTTTTACCTGTAGAATTATTGTGTCAACCCATAAATTCATCCGTTTCCACCCAATTATGAGAAAAACTCTGACAATTAGGCCAACGCCATTGGCACAATTAGGCGTGAGTTAAGTTTTACCAACGACATTGGCAAAATTAGCGACACGCTTCTCTGCTTACCCGATTGGCCGATACAGTCCGATAAAGTACGCTCCAACATATTGTATTCGTAGGTATTAACAAAATATAATCGTCATATATCATTCAATTGTAGATACTTATTTACACCTACACATCCCCTTGGAACGCCAACTCGAAACAAAGGCTGTCGTTTTTTCTACTACTAGGTAGGAAAGGCGACATGCCAAGACAGTACCCTTCCTTTTTAAGGTGACAGAGAAATATCCCGCACACACCGGGGTCTTCTCTGTCGCCTCTTTTGTACCGAAAAGGATCGGCTGTAAAGTGCGTACGTGCGTCACCCGTCAGCTCGGGCGGACTCGCAATGCGTAGACCCCGCCCCAATCTCCATCCCCTCGTCGCCAGACACACCGGGCGGACTTCACAGACCACAGGGGTAACACGCGACACATCAAAACTGTAGCGTCTGGTTATAGTCATTGCCTTCTTGCACACCTGCATTCCCGGCAGGCCAAAACGCTCCACTTGATCCTCCTTGATTATTGTGACCAGACCAGTCGCCCCCTACAAACGTTCCCCAAATTGTCCTTATTCCATCTCCTTGGAGTTGGTCGAGTGCTGCGCTGTTATGCGTCACGTTACCGTAATGTGTGCTTGTTTGAGCTCCTAGGCCACGTAGAAAGATGCCCCGGTAATCTGGCACCCGCGAACCCACTAGCGTGACCAGTTCCGGATACACTGTAATGACACGGTATTTAACTATCATTTCGCACGAATAAGATAACGAATGGCTCTATTCACGGGGCGTATTTCTTCAGCAACGGGAGTGACACGAGAGGCATAGAAATCAGCACTTCTCTTTCTCCAGCCATCAGTCTTATTGGTAGCGTGGCCACCATTGGACGATGAAGCATCATACGCCATTGCCCTATATGCTGAAGACGCCCCCGGACTGATCAATCTAGATAGCTTCCCCGTACTTCTCTTATTGCATTCCCTTGGAGTTGCCCCAAGCCTGCGCTGGAATGAGCCACACAGTCTCGTAGACTGTGGATACCTGTGAGCCGTGGCCACGCAAAGATACCTCGATAATCTGGCACCGTTGCCCCCACCAGGACGGGTTGTTCGTATCTTGATATAATGGGTAGAGTCGTGTAATTTACAAGAAGGGATTCCTTACCTTGTTGCCATCGAAAGCGGACAAGTAATTTTATACTATAATTTGTAATATCTACATTAGATATGGATAAGGAGCCTTCCGATTCTTAATTGATAAGTCTTACAACTTAGTAAATTATATATAAATTACCATCAACTACTAATTAATAAAATACATTTATGCAAAATCATATTGATATAGTGAATAATCAACTTTGTATTATAGATAGCTGTAATCCAGAAAAAAAATATTTTTCTGAAAAATTGGAAAGTAAAACCATTACATGGTGATCTTATTGTCGACTCAATAGTAAAAAATAAAAAATTAAGTAATATCATAATTACATTATATGATATAGAACCAAAAATAAACGATAACGAAATATTGGAAATAAATTATGCTCCGAGCATTGATAACAAAACATTTTGTCTTCTTGAAAATGGATGGTCTCCAATCCCTTTTGCAATAAAAAAAGCGAGAATATTATTAGACCGTAATGCCGCGACTGAAATTAAATCTCGCTTCGAAGATGGAAAAATAAAAAATGGAAAAGATGATGATTCAATAGCCTGTTTAGTTTGTGATTCTAGCCATTTATTTTCTTGTATACATTATGGATTTGAATCTAATACAGGTGATTTTTTGACCGTAGAGGAAATACGAACTGAAATTATAAAATTAAGAAATAAAATTGAGACTATATTTAAAAAAGTTCCTTTTGTTTATGATTTAGAACATGAAATAAAATTAATAGAATCTTTGATAAAAGAACAAAGAGAGTACACACAAAAGAGAACGTCATTTTTAATAAATTCAATGGAATATATTTCGAAAAATACACCTTATAATAGAAGAAGAGAAGTATGGGAAAAAATTTGTTTAGAAGCTACAAAAGCAGGACTACCTAAAAGCGATATTATAGTTCTTTGTGCCCTTGGTGCATCTACAGCACCTCAATGCTTTAATATTGGTAAAAAAATTATTAAACCATCAAAAAATTATTCACGTAAAGATGCTTTTAATGCTGTATGCGACATGGCACTTTTTGAGCTTTTATTTAATTTTCACAAATACACAGATGAAAATATTGTTGTTTTTACCAAAGATAAATATTTAGCAATATTTTATTCTATAATTTATAAAATAAAAGTAAAAAGAGAATCATCAGAGTGTCTATTGATAGATGGAACAATACCTAAATATTTTTTTATTGAAGATCGGGTTGATACTCAAGAAAGAGACCAAAAAGATTTAATTTTCTTAAATAACGTATTGAAAAATTAAATACCATAAAAGATATATGTATTATTTTACTCTAGTTGATGGCGAAGCAGTTCTGTGGAGCGTGCTTTCCCGTCTGGCAAGCTGGCTCATGGGTAAAATCCTGAGCTAGAAGCAAGCCCGATGGAATGAAGCGACCCCCAACAGTGTTTGCCGCACTGTTGGGGGTCTCCATCGGGTAAAGTGGTGATAACCCTTTAGCCGGAGGGAGGCCCTTGAAGAACCATCCCATGCCGGGGGCCGAGGTGTTAGCTGCATTCTTGGCCCTTTCATGTTTTGAGGATAAGGAGTTCCGGGAAGTTTGGCAAGTCACCTTGCCCGGATGAGGTATCGAACAGCGCGGTTTACAGGGCGGACTTCCTGAGCGACGGGCGTTACCCATGAAGCTCGGAAATAAATGCCATAGTCTCCCCCTCCTCCATCTCCTCCTTTACCGATTTCAGCCGATCTAAATGCCCCTGAAAACTTAGAACCTTCTTCCACGGCTCCTGTTAGAATCTCCCCCCAGATTTCTCGGATGGCATCACCCTGAAGCTGACCAAGCGCCGCGCTGGAATGCGTCACGATGCCGTAATGTGTACTCGTTTGTGAACCTTGGCCGCGCAGGAATATTCCCCGATAATCGGGTACTCGGCTGCCGACAACCGCGACTAGTTCCGGATACACTGAATCTGTAATGTTAATACCTCAAAATATAAGGACAATGACGAAAGAATTTCTATCGGCATTGTCCTGCATTTTGTTATATACAACTACATAAATATATAATTACTGAAATACATATGATTGCGGAAAGCGTTCTCTGAACAGTTGTACTGTTTCAGGGGGACTGGCCGTGACAATAACCTGATCCCCATGATCAAGAACCGCTTTGGCCAGGCTTTTCCCAAGACCGGAAG
>UMFB01029608.1_pt1 | contig 10386 bp, 9 predicted proteins | sample 1964921 | NCBI WGS metagenome assembly UMFB01 (sample SAMEA4836037, study PRJEB28245) | human gut metagenome | biome: gut microbiome; material: fecal sample | place: Denmark | collected 2008
AAAGCTGGAAGTCATCGCGGAGGTATCGCAGGAAGAAAAGCAGAAGATACGCGAATGCCTGGAACGGATTGGAATCGAGATAAGAGCGCTGGAGGACGGCGATAAGCTGGATATCCGCATGACGGGAGAAGGAAACGGTCATACGGCGTTTGTGCGGGTGGCAAAGTATCATTCCAATATTGTGAGGATAGAGAAGGACGGAGCTGTTTTGCTGGAAGCAGCAGAGGAGAACGCGCCGGTTTCTGAGAAAAAAGCGGACAGGAGCGGACTTTGCATTGAAAATATTGTTGCATTCGCAGAAAGGGCAGAGCTTTCGACAGTCAAGGAAATGCTGGAACGTCAGATAAAATATAATTATGCGATAGCGCAGGAAGGTCTGGAGCATGAGTGGGGAGCGAATATCGGAAATGTTCTTTTAAAGAGCAGAGGGAGCGATGTGAGAAACCGCGCGGTAGCACTGGCGGCAGCCGGTTCCGATGCGCGCATGAGCGGCTGCGAGCTTCCGGTAGTGATCAACTCGGGCAGCGGGAATCAGGGCATCACGGTTTCGGTCCCTGTTATCGAATATGCAAGACATCTGGGTGTTTCTCAGGAATCGCTTTACAGAGCGCTTCTTGTGTCGAACCTTATCGCCATTCATTTGAAATCCGGAATTGGTCCGCTCTCAGCCTTTTGCGGGGCAGTGAGCGCAGGCTGCGCGGCGGGCTGTGGTATCGCGTGGCTGTGCGGCGGCGGGCTGGAGGAGGTTTCCCATACGCTTGTCAATGCAATAGCGATAGTCTCGGGAATCGTCTGCGACGGGGCAAAGCCGTCCTGTGCGGGAAAGATAGCAGCATCGGTGGATGCCGGGATACTGGGTTATGATATGTACTGTCAGGGACAGCAGTTTTTGGCGGAGGACGGAATCGTTTCAAAGGGCGTAGAAAATACCATCCGCAATATTTACCGCCTCGGCGCGCGCGGGATGTGCGAAACGGACGAGGAGATAATCCGCATCATGACGCATTGTGACTGAGAAGGATTTTATAAGAACAGAGCAACAGCCATCCTGAGCCGTAAGGGAAAAGGATGGCTGTTTTAGTATGTGGCACGCCCGGAGGGCGCACTACGAAAAAATCCCGGAAAGCTGATAAAATCAACCTTTCCGGGATTCTCTATACGAGCTGCTGACGGGAATCGGACCCGTGACCTCCGCACTACCAATGCGACGCTCTACCGACTGAGCCACAGCAGCTTATGCCCTGTTGTGTGTTTTGTGCCTCACAACGAATCAAATTATATCATGAGAAATTCCGGGTGTCAACAAAAAAAATCATATCATGAAAAATATTTTTCATGTTTTGTCGGAAAAGAAGGAAAATACTATTTGTTTGCGCACATTCCGGTCCGAAACTGAAGCGGTGTCTGCCCGTAAGCTTTTCGAAACTGGCGGCAGAAGGAGGGAGAGTCGGTAAAGCCGCAGGAGTAGGCAATATCCGTAATGGAGCGTTCTGTTTCAGCGAGAAGACTGCAGGCCTCCCGCAGCCGAAGGAGAAGGAGGTACTGCTGGATGCTTTTTCCGGAGCAGGTAATGAAGGTTTTATATAGATAGGAACGGCTCACACCGACATACCGGGCAAGCTGCTCTATTTTTACAGGATAGCTGAAATTATGTTTCAGATATTCTGTTGCCTGATGAAAATAGAGCCTTTGAGCAGAAGAAGTATTTTTACAATTGGTTTCAAGGATGCAGGCATTTTCCGGAATCATGGAGCCTGTGCCCGGAGTATCCGTATGCATACAGGAAAACAGAAGATAAAAGTGACCAAGTATTTCCAGAAAATTCAGACGTTGATCATGAAAATGCGATTCGAAGATTTCTGCCTGGCGGATCAACATGCTTCCTTTTGTATCGTCATCCGAATGAAAAACCGGATTATTATTAGAAAAACCGCAGCTTGCAAGCAACGGTTCAGCGCCTGCACCGTCGAAAGCTATCCAGGTATAGTCCCAGGGGTCTTCGGAATCGGCCATATATTTGGTGGTTTCACCGGGCAGAATCAGGAAGGCGTCTCCCTGTTTCAGAGAATATTCCATTCCTTGACGCAGATAGATTCCTTTTCCGTTTCGGATAAAATGGATCAGATAATGGGAGCGGATTGCCGGACCGAAGGAGTGGTTTGGCGTGCAGGACTCGCTTCCGCAGTAGTACAGCCGTACCCCTACACCGGTTTCCGATTCCTTCAGCAGCCGGGTGGTTTCCCGGGAGGAGCCTCGCTCTGTGTTGATATATGTATTTTCATTTTCCATGGGAATCAGCCTCCTTTCTGGTATAAAGCAACATAAATACAATGAAATGAAACAATAATTCTAGCAGAAATCGTCTTATGTTTCTAAAATATATCTTAACAGGAATATTTTACAGGAAACATAATTCTAATGCAATAACAGGAGGAGTCAGTCATGGTAAAAATTACATTTATGGGAGCGGGGAGCACTGTTTTTGCCCGAAATGTATTGGGAGATTGTATGTGTACGCCTGCGCTTCGCGATGCAAAGATTGCTTTGTATGATATTGATGAAAAGCGTTTAAAGGAGTCGGAAATCATTCTGAAAGCGCTCAATCACAATGTAAATGAGGATCGGGCTTGTATCACAACCTATCTGGGGGTGGAAAACCGTAAAGATGCATTGAGGGATGCGGATTTTGTGGTAAATGCGATTCAGGTGGGAGGCTATGAGCCATGTACCGTAACAGATTTTGAGATTCCAAAGAAATACGGCCTTCGTCAGACCATTGGGGATACACTTGGAATTGGAGGAATCATGCGGGGCTTGCGCACTATTCCGGTTATGGAGGAATTCGCAAGAGATATGGAGGAGGTATGCCCCAATACGCTTTTCTTAAATTACACCAATCCCATGGCAATTTTGACCGGATATATGCAGCGGTACACAAAAATCAGGACAGTGGGTCTTTGTCATAGTGTTCAGGTTTGTACGGAAGGGCTTTTGAAAGGTCTCGGAATGGAGGACAGACTGGAGGGCGCCACCGATTTGATTGCAGGAATCAATCATATGGCGTGGCTGTTAGATGTGCGTGACCGTGATGGAAAGGATCTGTATCCGGAGATTAAAGCGCGTGCGTTGAAGAAAAATGCAGAAGAAAAGCATAGCGATATGATCCGATATGAGTATATCCGGAACCTGGGCTATTATTGCACAGAATCCAGCGAACATAATTCGGAATACAATCCGTTTTATATCAAGAGCCGTTACCCGGAGCTGATCGAGCGTTACAATATTCCGCTGGACGAGTATCCCAGACGATGTGTGAATCAGATCGCAGGTTGGGAAGAGGAGCGGGACAATATCCTGAAGGATGGAAAGATTACTCATGAGCGCTCCAGAGAATATGCTTCTTATATTATGGAAGCGGTGGTAACAAATAAGCCATATCAGATTGGAGGAAACGTGCTCAATACCGGTTTGATCGACAATCTGCCTGCGGATGCCTGTGTGGAGGTTCCCTGTCTGGTCAATGGAAACGGAATCAATCCCTGTCATGTGGGACGGCTGCCGGTTCAGCTTGCGGCTATGAACCAGACAAATATCAACGTTCAGCTGCTTACCATAGAGGCTGCAAGAACCCGTGACAGAAATCATATCTATCAGGCGGCTATGTTAGATCCGCATACGGCGGCAGAGCTGTCTGTGGATGATATTCGAAGCATGTGTGATGAGCTGATCGAAGCGCATGGAGCATATATGGAGATGTATAAATAATTTTTTAGAGGGGTGAAGGAGAGTGCATATGTACTTTCTTTCGCCCCGTCTTTTATATTTCAAAATAAAGATCATGCTGAGCGGACAGGGGAATGGACAAACCCGTGGTAAACGGCTATACTGATAATTGGAAATTTCAGAGATGACCGGAGGAATCAGATGGCTTATCATATCGCAGTCTGCGACGACAGCAGGACGGACACGGAATATACGCGGCAGCTTTTGGAAAAATGGGCAGAACAGAGGAAGACGGAAATAAGGCTGGAGACGTTTGTATCTGCGGAAAGCTTTCTGTTTGAATATGAAGAGGACAAAACGTGGGACATCCTGCTCCTCGATATCGAGATGGGACAGATGGATGGCGTGGAAATGGCACGCAGGGTGCGCCGCGAAAACGGGACGGTGCAGATTGTTTTTATCACGGGATATTCGGATTATATTGCGGAGGGCTATGATGTTGAGGCGCTGCATTATCTGATGAAGCCCGTTCATGAAGAGCGTCTGTTCGCGGTGCTCGACAGGGCGGTAACAAAGTTAAAACAGGAGGAACGCTGCCTGAATCTGGAGCTTTCCGGGGAGATGGTACGGATTCCCTTTTATGAGATACGCTATCTGGATGTGCATCAGAATTATGTGACGGTTCATGCCGGAGAGGATTACCGGGTCAAGCGGACGCTGAGCGAGTTTGAAAAGGAGCTGGATAGCAGGTTTGTGCGTGCGGGCCGCGCGCTCATCCTGAATCTGAAATATATCAAGCGGGTGACAAAGACGGAGGTGTGGCTTTCCAACGGTACGGTGCTTCCGCTGCCGAGAGGGGCGTATGAGCCGCTGAACAGGGCTATCATCGAGGCGGAATGACGGTTGCTGTGAACAGCAGCGATGACCGGTCAATGAGTAAAGAAATATTTTGACATTATGGTGCGGAATGGGTATAATATGCTTAACAAGAGAGCCGTTGGTCAGTGTACACCTGACCGTCGGTATGTAGAGACTTAAAAAGTAGCGCCTTACTTTACCAGAGCAGGGGCGCTACTTTTTGCGTGTCGTGTAGATAACAAGAGTTATAACAGCGCAAAGCATTGTTACAAAGGTAAATAATCCCTCATAAGTAACCATAAGCACCAACCTCCTTTCGCATAGCGTCCGGCGGCTGACATAGCACCCCAACGGCTCCCTGGATAAGCATATTATGTGTTTGTAAAGAAAGATATCATATTTGGGGCGAAACAACAAGGAAATACAAAATATTATTTCATGAAAAAACAACAAAACGATAATCGTACAGGAAGGATAAGATGAAGCTTTTTACAAAACAGATAAACCGCCAGCTGGACGAATACCAGCGGGAGCTTATCGATACCCACTATCAGGAAGTGGAAAATATGTACCGGCAGATGCGCGGCTGGCGGCACGATTACCGCAATCACATCCAGACCATCAAGGCGCTGGCAGAAAACGGCGATATGGAAGCTGTCATGCAGTATCTGGACGGTCTGGAATTGGATCTGAATACGGTGGACACGGTGATAAAGACGGGAAACGCCATGGCAGATGCGATATTAAACAGCAAGATTTCGCTGGCGCGTTCAAAAAATATCGAAGTGCATGTGGACGCGCATATTCCGGTAAAGTTAAAAATGTCGGAGCTGGATTTATGCGTTATTCTGGGCAACCTGTTCGATAATGCGATAGAGGCGAGCATGAAGCTGCCGGAAGGCGGCAGGATGATACGCGTCTATATGGATATGAAAAATACGCAGCTCTATATTTCCTTTACGAACTTTACAGCGACCGGCAAGCTGGAAAAGGTGGGTAGGCTGTTCCGCACGAGCAAGGGCAAGGGACACGGCTTCGGGCTGATACGTATCGACGCCATTGTTGAGCGGCTGGGCGGATATTTAAGCCGCAATTCGGAAGAAGGGGCGTTTACGACGGAAATCCTGATTCCCCAGACCTGACAAAAGCAGGAAGATTTTTAATGCGTGCAGTTCGTCCCCAAAATCAAACGATTCATCCCCCGGAACGTGCCGGGGGATTTTTTTGTGGTATGGTAAGGATGCTTTTAAAAGAAAAGAGGAAAGAATAGCTGACTGAGAGCGGAATGAGAGGGAAATATGGGAGAAAGTAAGACAAAAAAAGAAAAACAAAAATATTCCATCTGGCAGAATACCGCCTACATGCTTAAAAACGCATGGCATATCGAAAAGAGCGTGATATGGCTCTGCATCGCGGTGGCTGTTATCGGCACGGCAAAAACGACGGCTGAGCTTTTTATCGCGCCTGCGATATTAAATAAGGTCGAACAGGCGGCATCGCTTGCAGAGCTTATGGGTGTGATAGCGGTGTTTGCGGGGACGTTGTTTGTATTGGCGGGACTGGAAGGATATGTAAATGAGAATACGATATTCGGAAGGGTACAGATACGGACGCAGATTTTAAATGAACTTTCGCAAAAGAGGGAATCCACTTCCTATCAGAATCTGCTGGACACAAGATTTCTGCAAAAATATGACATGGCGCAGGGAGCGGCTTCTGGAAATACCTCTCCGACGGAGGCGATTTGGGATACGTGGTCGGAAATTTTAAAAAGTGTGTTCGGGTTGATTATTTATCTGATGATGATGGCGGTTCTGAGCCCGGGGATAATTTTGGTTTCAGCGGTGACAGCGATGCTTTCGTTTGCCATCGGAAAATGGGCGGGGGAGGAGAGCTGGAAAAGAAAAGAAGATATTGAAGAAGCAAACAAAAAATTACGGTTTGTGTCACAGAAGGTAAGTGACCGACACAGCGCAAAAGACATTAGGATGTTTGATATGCAGGGCTGGATGGAAAAAATCTGGGACGAGGGAATGGCGGTCCGCGGACATTTTCACGGAAGAAAGGAAAAAATCCTGTATGTCGGGGATTTGGCTGTTGTACTGATACATTTTGTACAGAATGTGCTGATATATGGATATCTGATCGTTATGGCACTGAACGGGAAGATATCGGCATCGCAGTTTCTTTTGTATCTCGGCGTTGCAAGGGGGATAGGCACATGGGTAGATGGGATTTTGACTCAGTTTAATGAACTGCATAAGCAAAACGGCAAGTTAAACAGCGTCAGGGAATGCCTGGAATGGAAGGAGCCTTTTTTGTTTGAAGAGGGCAAGCCGCTTTCCAAAAAACAGCCTGCCTATGAGATTCGGCTGGAAAATGTTTCCTTTCGTTATCCGGAAGCGCAGAAAGATACGGTCAGTCATATGAATCTGACGGTCAATTCCGGGGAGAAGCTTGCGATCGTGGGCTTGAACGGAGCTGGTAAAACGACTCTTGTGAAACTGCTCTGCGGATTTTTAGACCCGACAGAAGGAAGGGTTTTATTAAACGGGCAGGATATCCGTCAGTATAACCGGCGGGATTATTATGAACTGTTTTCTGCGGTATTTCAGGAATTTTCTATTCTGGACTGCAGTGTGGCGGAAAACGTATCCCAGAAGCCGGGCGACGGTGACCGGAAAAAAGTACAAAAATGTCTCGAGCAGGCGGGGATTTGGGAAAAAGTACGGTCTCTTCCGAAAGGGATGGATACGCCTCTTGGAAAAAACATATATGAGGACGGTGTAGAGCTGTCCGGCGGGCAGACCCAGAGACTGGTGTTGGCGCGGGCGCTCTATAAAGACCCTGGAATCCTTGTGTTGGATGAGCCGACAGCGTCGCTGGACCCCATTGCGGAAAATGATATTTATCAAAAATATGAAAGCATGACAAAGGGAAAAACGTCTCTGTTTATATCCCATCGTCTGGCGTCTACACAGTTTTGCGACCGGATTATATTTTTAGCGGACGGACGGGTCGCAGAGGAGGGCACGCACAAAGAACTGCTGGAGCTTGGAAAAGAGTACGCGAAGTTGTTTGAGGTGCAGAGCCGCTATTACAGGGAAGGGGAGCAGAAGGATGGAGAATAAGAAAAAAATATCAGCCAGGGAGGCATGGAATTATCATTTGCGTGCATGGAAAATTTATACAGAAATGAAACCGGGGCTGTTTCTTTCTTACCTGTGCGAAGCAGCGCTTGCGGCGGCAGTCCCCTATGTAGACATATGGCTTTCGGCGAGATTTGTGGATGAATTGGCAGGAAACAGGGATGCCGCGATGTTGTGGAAGCTTGCGGCGGCGCTTCTTGTGACGGAGATGCTGCTCGGGATGTGTCTTTTTGCGGCAAGGCACTGGAAAGAATATTATAAAGAAGGACTATTATTTTGTCTCGATGAAAAAATTTATGTAAAAAAATTTCTGGAGATAGATTTTCCGGATATGGATGACCAGCATACGCATGAACTGTACAGTCAGATTGGGCAGAACAGGCAATGGATGGGATGGGGAACGGTAAAGACAGTGTGCATCGGCATGGAACAGGTGTTGGGAGCCGGATTCCAGATTCTTGGCGGCATCGGTCTTTCGATAACCCTGTTTACCAAAAAGGTTTCAGCAGGAAGCGGTCTGGAATTTTTGAATCATCCGGTATTTATTCTGGTAACTGTGTTTTTGCTGCTTTCAGTTACCGCTCTTGTTCCGTTCTGCACGAAAAAGAACATGTCTTATTGGGTAAAATATGCAGAAATGGCCAAGTGGGGAAACAGAGTATTCGGCTTTTGGGGCTTTGAGGTGCCGGATTCGGAAAACAGGGCTTTGGATATGAGGATATATCGCCAGGATGAAATAGGACGATATTATCTGAATCTGGACCATTCCTTTGCGCCGGCCTCCCAGATAGCATGCTGGGCGAGAGGGCCGATGGGATTGTGGGGAGCGCTGGCAGGCGGCGCGTCTGTATTTTTGACAGGAGCGGCGTATCTGTTCGTCTGCTTAAAGGCATGGGGCGGCGCATTCGGCGTCGGCTCGGTGACGCAGTATGTAGGGGCGCTTACAAAGCTGTTTTTCGGGATTTCAACGATGATGTCGGCAGTCGCGGATATGCAGGCGAATGCAGAATTTCTGGAGACCAGCTACGAATTCCTCGATATTCCCAACAACATGTATCAGGGCAGCCTGACGACGGAAAAGCGTTCCGACCGCCAGTACGAGATAGAATTTAAAGACGTTTCCTTCCGCTATCCGGGAAGCTCCGACTGGGCTCTGCGTCATGTGGACATGAAATTCCGTGTTGGGCAGAGGCTTGCCGTCGTCGGGGAAAACGGTTCCGGAAAAACCACATTTATCAAGCTTTTATGCCGCCTGTACGACCCGCAGGAGGGGGAGATATTGTTAAATGGCATCAATATCCGCAAATACCGTTATGACGATTATATGGCATTGTTTTCCGTGGTATTTCAGGACTTCTGGCTTCTGCCGGAGACGCTCGGGGAAAACGTGGCGGGAACCGCAGAGTATGACAGGAGCCGCGCGGAACAATGCTTAAAGGAAGCGGGCTTCGAGGAGCGCCTTCAAAAAATGCCGAAGGGGCTGGATACGCACCTGTATAAGACCTTTGATAAGGACGGCGTGGAAGTGTCCGGCGGCGAGGCGCAGAAGATAGCCATTGCGCGTGCGCTTTACCATGACAAGCCTTTCATTGTCTTAGATGAGCCCACGGCGGCGCTCGACCCGGTGGCGGAGGCGGAGATTTACAGTAAATTTAGCGAGATAGCCGGAGATAAGACGGCGGTGTACATCAGCCACAGGCTTTCTTCCTGCAAGTTCTGCGATGAGATAGCGGTGTTCGATAAGGGACAGGTGGTGCAGAAGGGAAGCCATGAGGAGCTTTTAAAGGACGAGGAGGGAAAATATCACGCGCTCTGGAACGCGCAGGCTCAGTATTATGTGGAGAAGGAAGCATAGGAGAAGCGTAGGAAGCGGCGGCAGACGGGAGGCGATAGGCTTTTTGTTTGCCGCTTTCCTGTTTTGCTGGAGACATGCTCAGAAGTAAGTTTTGTATTTTTTATGTACCCGGCATGACAACTTGTGGTATACTATGGAAAAGGAAAGCGGGGCAAAAGAAAAGGAGGGGACAGGAGTGCTTGATATAGAAGGGCTGAGAAGAATCAATGTGCCGGAAAGAATAGCGATTACAGAGCATGCGAGAATCAGGCTTTTAGAACGCGGCATAACGGTAAGGGATGTGATAAGCTGTATTGCAAACGGAGAGATCATAGAACAATATGAGAATGACAAACCATTTCCAAGCTGCCTGATTTTAGGAATGGCATTGAAAGATAAATATATACATGTGGTCGTAAGCAGTGATGGAGAATTTATCTATCTTATTACCGCATATTATCCAAGTACGGAAAAATTTGAAAGTGATTTAAAAACCAGAAAGGAGTGTTGAATATGAAGTGCTATACATGCGGAGCAAGCACAGAAAAAGGATATACGACGAGTGTGACAGATTTGGGGACCTGTCTGGTAATCGTGCGAAATGTGCCCTGTTATAAATGCACAGAGTGTGACGGGGTGTTTTATACAGGTGATGTAGTGGAAAAACTGGAAAAGATTATCGAAACGGCCAAAAAGATGATGCAGGAGATTTCGATTATCGATTATTCCAAAGCAGTTGCAGCGTAGAAGGAGATAACTGATAATCAAAATGAAGGAAGCATAAATTCAGCGGCAGACGGGAGGCGGCAGGCTTTTCGCCTG
>UMFB01036808.1_pt1 | contig 10281 bp, 9 predicted proteins | sample 1964921 | NCBI WGS metagenome assembly UMFB01 (sample SAMEA4836037, study PRJEB28245) | human gut metagenome | biome: gut microbiome; material: fecal sample | place: Denmark | collected 2008
ATACATGGCGCAGCCGGATATCGATGGTGCACTGATCGGTGGCGCAAGTCTGAAGGCAGACAGCTTCATTGAAATCATCGAGAAAACAAAATAAGCTGCAGATAAACAGTATGTAAGGGATCAAATATATGGAATGAAAAATACGTCCGATTTCCTAAAGGACGTATTTTTTTTCTGCATTGCTTTTAAATCTGATCTGAATGCGTATCAGATAGGGGTATTATAAGGGATAATGTGGATGCCTCCACAATGTAACCAGACCGGCTGGTAAAGCATCATACAGATCATGTTGAAGGAATGAAGTAGGTAAGGCATACTGAAAAATCAGATCAACGGTATATCTTAAATTTTTGTTATATTTAACTGCATGTCTTGCGTATGCATCTGTTTTGTTTTACAATAAGGCAACAAGGTGGTGAGCGTATGAAGAAGAAAAAGAACATGGGAATCCGCATTCTCTGTGCATTGATTTTTCTGGGGGTCTGCGGTTCCGTTATGTTTGCAATCTACTCGTTATCGGCAGAGGACGGACAGATGTCCAATGCACGAAGTGAGATTGTAACGGAAAAAATCAAGGAACAGGTGAATACCAGACTGGAAACCACCGAAGAGGGAATAGCATTAAGTGAACGCATCAAGTACTTCGTTATTCTGCACTCTCCCTATGGCAGTGACTGGAATGCCAATATCAGAAAGCTTGCCCACTTTTCCATTTACTTTACACTGGCTGCCGGTATTTATATCACACTGGCGATTTTGGGAGTCAATAAATTCTGGCGTTTTCTGCTTACTGTCGGTATCTGCTTCTGCTTTGCTTTCGGAGATGAATATCATCAGAAATTTACCGGCCGCACATCATCGATGAGTGATGTGTATCTGGATACATTCGGAGCACTGGTATCCACCTGTATCTGGACGGTGATTTCCATCATATACAGCGGAATACATCTATTAGTGAACAAGGCCTATGGGGACGCTTAGTTCTTACAGTATTGAAAGATGACTGCGGTCATCTTTTCTTTTTCCTTACGGCTATTGTATAATGGGTGAGAGGCTTACAGCATCCCAAGGATGAAATATGAAATGCCTCCATTTCATTTTAGGTGTTATAAAGCTGTTGTTCCTATATGAAACAGAAAAGAGAGGAAATGCGTATGTATACGATTTTAATAATTGAAGATGATGAGGCAATCTGCAGAGAACTGCAGATGCTGCTGCAGAAACAGGGGTATGAGGCGATTTGCTGGAATATGCAGGAGGATATCAGAGAGCTTGTGAAAACGCATGATCCACACATTATCCTGCTGGATATCAATCTGCCGCAGATGGACGGCTTTACAGTTTGTTCCCAGCTTCGCAGCTTTTCCAAGGTTCCTATTATTTTTGTGACGAGCCGGAATACCGATATGGATGAGCTGTGCAGTATGCAGATGGGCGGTGACGATTTTATTACCAAGCCATACAATACAAGTATTCTGCTTGCCCGTATTGCGGCACTACTGAAGCGCTCCTATGAATGGAAGGATCAGAATCTGACACATCATGGTGTTCTGCTGGATGTCGCAATGAGCCGTATTGAATATCAAAATAATACAAGAGAACTGACAAAGAATGAGGTGAAAATCCTGCATTACATGTTCCAGCATAAAGGGGAAATCATTCCGCGGGAGGATCTGATTGACTATCTGTGGGATAATAAGCTGTTTATCGATGATAATGCCCTCAGTGTCAATGTTACCAGAATCCGCAATAAGCTGCGTGAGCTGGGGGTGGAGGATTTTATTGTGACACGTCACCGGCAGGGATATCAGATATGAAGCTGCATGAATATCTGGAGGATCATGGAATTCTCATGGCCGGTATGCTGCTGGTTTTTCTGCTGCAGTGTGTACTGCTCGTTTTCTTAGGCATGCCTGCAGGACTTGCGATTTTGCTGTGCGGAATGTGGCTCCTGTTTTTCTTATTGTATTTCATTCAGGATTATCACAGAAAAAACAGGCGCAGAAAAGAGCTGTGCGCAATTATCGATTCCATGGAAAAACGCTATCTCATGCATGAGATGCTGCCCAAAGGGGCAAACCATGAAGAGGCATTTTACCGGCGGCTGTTGTATCTCGGTAATAAATCCATGCTGGAGGAAATCGGTACTGTTCAGCGCTCCCGCCGGGAATATCAGGATTATGTCGAGCAGTGGGTACATGAAATCAAAACACCGATTGCAGCAATGAAGCTGTCCATCGAGAATCAGCAGGGGGAACGAAAACGACAGCTGTTTCAGCAGCTGGAGCGCGTGGAGCATTATGTGGAGCAGGTGCTGTTTTATGCGAGAAGTGAATCTGTGGAAAAGGATTTTCGTATCCAGCAGGTATCACTATCCTCCTGCATTCAGGAGGCACTGCTGCAATGTAAATATCTGTGTACACAGGCTTCTATGTCGATTCGTTTTCCCGAGCAGGATGCTCTTGTCTATACAGATGAAAAATGGCTGATTTTTCTATTGAATCAGCTGATTGAAAACGCAGTGAAATATAGGCGTAAAAAGGGTGCGGTTTTAAGTCTGGCAATACAAAAGGATGCGCGCCATGTTGTGCTGACGGTAAAAGATAATGGCATTGGAATTCCGGAACATGACCTGCCAAGAATATTCGATAAGGGCTTTACCGGGGATAACGGAAGACTGATTCATTCGCATTCCACAGGCATAGGTCTGTATTTATGCAAAAAGCTCTGTACATCACTGCAGATCGATCTGCATGCGGATTCAGATCAGGAGGGAACCGTGATGAGTCTGGAGTTCTCCCATGTATAAAGTTACAGAACTGTCATATTCCTGTAAGGAAACCTCCTACACTTACCTGGGCATATTTTGTATACTTCAGGTAGAGAGGACGTGAAGTATATGAGTGTTGTTATAGTTTCCCACGTGGAAAAATTTTATGGAAATCAGGGGAATATCACACAGGCATTGAATGATATATCCTTTGCAGTTGAAAAGCAGGAGTTTACAGCGGTTATGGGAGCAAGCGGCAGTGGAAAAACCACCCTGCTGAATGTCATTTCAACCATCGATGCTGTAAGCGCAGGAAATATAGAAATCAACGGAAACAGTATTTGTGAGCTGCGGGAAAATGAGCTGGCTGAATTCCGTAAAAAGGAGCTGGGATTTATTTTTCAGGATTTTAATCTTCTGGATACTCTGACCCTGCAGGAAAATATCGCATTGCCATTGACTCTTTTGAAGAAAAGGGCGGAGCAGATTGATCCACAGGTAAATGCATTGGCAGAAATTCTTCAGATTCAGGATATACTGGAAAAATATCCGTATCAGGTAAGCGGTGGTCAGCGTCAGCGGTGTGCCTGTGCAAGAGCGATGATTCATGATCCGAGTCTGATTCTGGCGGATGAGCCGACGGGTGCACTGGATTCACATTCCTCCTATCTGCTTATGGAACAGTTTCAGAGAATGAATACAGAGCTTCAGGCAACAATTCTGATGGTTACACATGATGCGTTTTCAGCATCTTATGCAAAGCGTGTTTTGTTTTTGAAGGATGGAACTATCTTCAATGAAATCTATCGCGGCTCCCTGACAAGAAAAGCATTCTTTCAGAAAATACTGGATGTGATGCAGCTGCTGGGTGGTGATGTGCATGCTGTACGTTAAACTTGCACTTCGCAATCTGAAACGAAGTCTGAAGGAATACAGTATTTATGTTTTTACAGTGACGATTACGATGACACTGCTGTATGCGTTTTTCGCGATTGCCTTTTCCGGTGAAATGCAGGATCTGGTTACAACCTATGACAATGTCAAAAGCATCATGATTATGGTCAGTATTCTGGTAACCCTGATTATCGCCTGGCTGATTTATTATATATCGAATTTTATTCTACAGAAACGAAGCCGTGAATTTGGTATGTATCTGCTTTTGGGGATGAAGCGAACACAGGTTAGCCGTATGTTCCTGTTTGAACAGCTGGCTCTTGGGGCTGTCGGTTTTTTTATCGGCTGTGTTCTCGGTATTTTTGTCTATGAGATATTGCACGCAATACTGTTGAATATCTTTGGTTTTGCATATGCATTTCAGCTTTCCTTCTCCTGGAGCGCATGCGGTGCTGCATTTCTCTGCTTCCTGAGTATTTATCTGCTGGAGATGATCAGGGAAGGGATTGCTTTGAAAAAGCAGAGCATTCATACCATGCTGTATAATGCGAGCAGGAATGAAAAAACAGCAAAGGGTTCTCGTTTATCCGGATTCTACTTCCTTGCAGCTGTCCTTCTGGCAGTAGCAGGATTATATGTGACACAGCAGTATCTGAGAAGTATGGTAAACGGCCAAAGCTCAGATTCCATGCTGCTCATGCTGGGGGTATTTGCGATTATCGTATCCGTCTATCTGTTCTTTTATGGCATATCGGCAGTGCTTGGGATTTTTCTGAATCGTCACAGAAAAATCAAATATAAGGGAAACTGCATGTATCTGTACGGGCAGATAGCGGGTCGCTTGCGTTCCAACCGAACGGTGCTTGCGACTCTGTCACTGCTGACACTGCTGACGCTGCTGTTTCTCTGTATTGCATTGAAATTCAATGAGGTGAAGGAGCTGAGTAATGCACGCTTTGTACCATTTGATATCATGGCAAGCAGCAGTGAAAAGCTCAATATGAAATCAATTGAAAGCTATTTGCAGGAACATAAGATTTCGTATCAGTCAGCGGATATTCATTACTATCAGAAGGAAGAGCGTGATGATTTCTATTCTGTAGTAAAGGGGAAAAGCTATTATACCGAGGATGAAAAGCATTCGGTTTATATGAAGCAAAGCGATTTTAATAAGCTTCGTTCCTTAAAGGGAAAACCGTCTGTAACGCTGAAGGCTGATGAATATTTGATCGTATGCGCAACAGATATTAAGGATAGCCTGCAGGAATATGGCGCACAGCATACTCTGCATCTGCAGGGGAAGCGTCTGCAGCTACGTGGTGTAGATGATACGGAATATGGACAGACACGGAACAGTGGCTATTATCTTATCGTTGCGGATGAGCATGTCAAGCATGCCAAGCCGTATTTTCGAGAATGGGTGGCGAATACGGATCCTAAGACGGAGGTGTCCTGGTATCAGGATACGGTCAATCAGTTTTTTGACGATAACAAAGAGCAGGTAGGGGACAGCTTTTACAGCTATGCCTCCTATCGTGTGAAGGCAAAATGGTTTGAGGAAAATGCAGTGGGCTTTGTCAGTATCTGCTTCTCCCTGTTCTATCTGTCTTTTATCTTCATCTGCATCAGTGCAACCATACTCGCCGTGCAGCAGCTTTCCGATGCTCACCGGCAGCGGTATTCCTACGCAATGCTGCATAAAATGGGGGTGAATCAAAGACAGCTTCATGCATTACTGGCTAAGCAGATTGCGGTTTATTTCATCATTCCGCTGGTACTTCCTATCGTGTATCTGCTTCCGATTATCCGTATGCTTGATGAGCTTTTCGAGATGACCTATGCCAGTGCGAATATGTTTATTTATCTGGGGGGAAGTATGCTGTTCTTCCTCGCTGTTTACGGCTGTTATTATGTGATGGCGTATCTTGGCTGCAAGAGGAATATCGATCAGATGTAATCAGAAACAGGGATTCTATACAGGAATCCCTGTTCAGTTAAAAATACCTGGCAAGACGGTTTGCGCCACGGATAAGGGTTACCTGCTGTTCCTGCAGGGGTGACATTTATGAAACTTGTAATTCCTTCAAAATATGATATACTAACACTATTCTATTGGAGGAATGTTTATGGATATTCGTGGTTTTTTTGCTAATCTGATCTATATACTGCCTGCGGTTGCGATTGCACTTTCCGTGCATGAATTCGCACATGCATTTGTTTCCTATAAGCTGGGTGATATCTCTCAAAAGCAACGTGGCAGACTTACCCTAAATCCCCTAAAGCATCTGGATCCGTTTGGAACTCTGTCCCTGATTTTCTTTGGCTTTGGATGGGCAAAGCCGGTACAGGTGGATCCATATTTTTATCGCAATAAGAAAGACGGTATGATCTGGACCGCAATGGCGGGACCGCTGATGAATTTCATCGTCGGCTTTCTGATGGTCATATTGTATATGCTGTTCATACGCTTTGGATTGCTGTATAAAAATGAATTCACTTATTATCTGTTTCAGGTAATCGGCACAACGGCATCCATCAATATTGGTCTTGGAATTTTCAATCTGATTCCGATTCCACCACTGGATGGCTCCAAGATTCTAATGGGAATCTTAAAGGAGGAAACCTATTTCAAGCTGATGCAATATGAAATGTATCTATCCTTCATCATGATATTCCTGTTAATGTCAGGTGTTTTGGATGGCCCGCTGATTCATGCCAGAGAGGCTATTCTGGATGTGTTCGTCAAAGCGGCAAGCATGATCACTGGCCTTGGCTAAATGAAGCTGTTGTTTCATAAAGCATCACCACAGCATGCAGCGCCCTTAACAGCCCTGCAGCATGTCTGTACGGATTTCTTACTTGCAAAGGGGATTCGCCAATGGACCTATATGTCGGAAGGTGATGTTATAAAGGAGCTTCCGTTTACCTATGTGCTTTTGTCAGACCATACCGTGGTTGCTTCCTTTTGCATAAAGCCGTATGAAAAGGATACAGCGTATGCAACCCGTATTGCTGTGCATCCCGATTATCAGGGAGCGGGCATAGGAAAGGCAATCTGTACCTGGCTGAAAGGCTATGAACAGCCTGTTTATCTGGATTGCTGGAACGGTAACGAGAAATTGAAGAGCTTCTATAAGGAAAATGGCGGACACATAATTGGCGTGTTTCCGGAAGCAGATTATGAAATTTGCGTTTTTTGTTTCTAAAAAAGGGATCGTGGCGGAAATCAGCGTTATGATCCCTTTTCGCTGAAAGGAGAACGAAGGACTTCTAAGACTGATATGTTTCCTATACCGGCAATTATCTGCATATCAATCCTTTGGGGATAATGAAAAAAAGCTTCATCCAGATTTGCACATAAAAAGGGCATTTTCCATGCCCTCTTTTCTATATTTAACCGCAGATGTGCAAACGTGTGTGTAGTATCAGGAAATTGAATGTAAGCGCACATCTTACGTTAAATACCTTATTCTACAGTGACAGACTTTGCCAGATTACGCGGCTGATCGATTTCACACCCGCGCAGCCTGGCGATTTCATATGCCATCAGCTGTAAAGGGATTACCGTCAGGATTCCCTGAATCAGCTTATCCACCTTTGGTATCACCAGCACATCATCATAATAATCCGAAGCGATATCAAGGTCATCGCTGATTAACAGCACAACATAAGCACCGCGTGCCTTAACCTCCTTGATATTGCTGATTGTTTTCTCATATAAATCCTCATCGGTCGCAAGTGCAATCACCGGTGTTCCCTTTTCAATAAGGGAAATGGTTCCATGCTTCAATTCTCCGGCAGCGTAGGCCTCGGAATGGATATAGGAAATTTCCTTCAGCTTCAGACTGCCCTCCATGGATAGTGAATAATCCAGACCGCGACCGATAAAGAAGACATCGTTGTGCTCATATATTTTTTTAGCAAATGCCTTGTACTGGTCGGAATCGATCAGCTGTTGCATATGCTGCGGCAAATCCTTTAGTTCCTTCGTAATGCGTGCCGCTTCCTCTGCATCAATATTTCCATGAACATAGGCCAGATTACAGGCAATCAGAGATAATACGGCAACCTGTGTACAATATGCCTTTGTAGTCGCTACACAGATTTCCGGACCTGCCTTTGTATAGATAACAAAGCTCGCCTCTCTGGCGATTGTAGAGCCGACAACATTGACAATTGCCAGAGTATCCACACCGTGCTCTTTCGCAAGCTGCAATGCCGCAATCGTATCGGCGGTTTCTCCGGATTGGGATACCAGAATAACAAGAGTCTTATCCGTGAATATCGGATTTGCATAGCGATACTCACTGGCGCACACACAGTCCACATGAATCCGTGCTCTGGTTTCAATCAGAGATTTTGCAATCATCCCCGCATACATGGCACTTCCGCAGGCAACTATGTGAATATCGTTGTACTTTGCCAGATTCGGCATGGTATTCAACAGGTCCTTCATATCCACCTGCATTAAAGAATCAATCGTTTTCTTAACGACCTCCGGCTCCTCATGAATTTCCTTCAGCATGAAATGCTCAAAGCCATCCTTTTGAATATCCTTTATATCCAAATCGGTCACAAGGATATCGCGTTTCACAAAATCACCGTCCAGTGTCTTGATAATAATGCCTTCACTGCTGCAGCGGGCAATTTCTTCATGCTCCAGAAGCAGGTATTTATTCGTATACTTCAGAAATGCGGAAATATCACTTGCAAGGAATGCCTTGTCACTTGCAACACCAAGTACAAGCGGAGAATTCTTTCGCATGGCATAGATGACATCCGCCTCATCCGCAAATATAATGGCAAATGCAAAGGAGCCGCGGAAATGATGATAAGCACATGCAAGAGCCTGCTGCTTGTCCTTTTTCAAAAAATAACAGTAGTCGATATACGCGCAGGCGATTTCACTGTCAGTGTCACTCTTGAATGTATAGCCTGCATTTTCCAGTTCTTTTTTCAGCTCATTATAGTTTTCGATAATACCGTTGTGAACCAGCGTGGTATTGCCGCTTTGATGCGGATGGGAATTGATTTCGCTCGGTTCACCATGTGTTGCCCAGCGCGTGTGTGCGATTCCCACCTGACCGCCGGCTAAGCCTACAGCCTCCATTTTTTCCTTTAGAAAGCTGACCTTGCCCTTTGCCTTAACGACCTGAACCTCGCCGTCATGTACAACGGCGACTCCGGCAGAGTCATAGCCTCGATACTCCAGAGCCTCCAGACCCTCAATTAAAACACTATTTGAGATATTGCATAATCCCGCATAGCCTATGATTCCACACATAAATTGTCCTCCATTTTCGTTATTGTTAATTTTATGATGAAACTGCATACTAAAAAAATGTGTTTGTATACGCATGTACTGCAATACGTATACGCAAATTCGTAAAAAGCATGATAAAAAAATGAAAAGTCTGTTGTATGATATATAAATGTGTGATGAAATCAGTTTTGTAGCAGTATGATCTTGCTTTTGTCTGAAATCTTTCGATCCACACATAACCGTAACAGTACCCGCCGAATCTTTCGATAACTGTTATCCTCGTCAACCACGTAGGTCCTGGCGCTCATTACTATATTCCTCATGTCCCTCCCTGAAACATAATAACTGTTACTAGTATACTATACTTTTATGAGAATGCAACTTAAATTTTTTATAAATTTAGCTTCTCAAGGAAGGATTTTAAAAAAGAAGGTGTCGAATATAACAGGGATTCTTACTCACTTTGGGTGCAAGTATAAATAAGGAAAAATGAGGAAGTAATTATCCTGTGAATTTAGAAACTTCATGTTTTCTTTCTTTTAAACTGTTTTATCAATTCTCCTTTCCAAGTAAAAACCTTAGCATAGATTTCACGGCTTATTATCAGAAACGGGTGTAACTTTTCCGGTTCCATGTACGCATTCACCAAGCATCCCCTGGAATCAGAAAATCCAATCAAGTATTTCTCTGATTACGCATTTAATATTGGGAAAAAATGATACATAGCAATGCACAAAAAGAGCTGTATCATTACAACTCTTTTGATTAAGGTTAACGTTGCTTTTTAGGATAGTTGTAGAGACTGCAGAATGGTAGGTCGTATGTCTTCTTCAACATCCAGCATATTCATTGCATCCACTGCACTGACGTTGATTCTCTGCATCAGTTTTTTTACATGGAGTAGTGTTGCTTCCACTTTGCCTTCCGCTTTTCCTTCTTTTTTGCCTTCCGCTTTTCCCTGTAATAAGCCTTTTTTCAGTCCTTTTTCCATTCCTTGCTCCAATCCCTTTTCAATCCCTCTTTGTTCAATGAAATCGCTAAAGTTGCACATATCCATGACCTCCTGATCTATCTCCTTCTCCATTAGTATACCATACGTCTTTTGTAATTGTTCCTTTTTATCCTCTATAACGAGATTTTTTATAAACAAAATCTTTAACAGCTCTAAAAGCCTCTGCTTGTTCTCATCCTCCTGCTCTACCGCATTCGGAATATCCTGCGCTTTTCGTACGCCTTCCTTCTTCGGATACACCATGACTGCTGTGAGCAAATCATAGTCCTCCTTTGCGGCATGCCATATCTTTGTTTCACATGTTTCCTGTATCTTATAGGTGTTGATGACATCATTCTTTTG
>UMFB01021544.1_pt1 | contig 10198 bp, 15 predicted proteins | sample 1964921 | NCBI WGS metagenome assembly UMFB01 (sample SAMEA4836037, study PRJEB28245) | human gut metagenome | biome: gut microbiome; material: fecal sample | place: Denmark | collected 2008
GGAACCGCTTTTGTATATCAGGGGAAGACATACACCATGACCGGTCAATTAACCGGAGGACAGTATTTCAGAGCCGCTGGGTACGATAAGAAAAACTTTCCTGCCAGGAATATCCAAGTTGTGAGACGTAATCAGGGACTGGTGTATGTGTAACATAAGGGCGATTCATCCGCGCATCTAAAGCTACGCGGTTTTCTCGCCAATATTTTATAAAGAAAGCAGCAAAGCGTGTGATCCGAGATCTGAAAGAAGACTTAAAGAAAAATGGGATTGAGGCCGACCAAGAACACATCCGATTAACCTTTAAAGGCGGACACCAGATTGAGTTTTGGAACAGTGAATGGGGTGGAATCAATGTATTTAATGCCAACAAAAGCTGCTCGATGTAACTAATGACAATAATGATTAAAAATTTCTCCAAAGAGCTGCTGCAAGGCGGCTCTTTTTTGTCCAAATAGCGTAAAACCATTCCCTTACTTCCACTTCCATAATTAACACGAAGCGTAAAGGAATAGAGAAAAGGAGGCTAAAAGATGATAAGAGTACCAATTAACACAGAGCGACCAAGACAGACTAATTATCATGCGTTGCAAACACTATTAGAACAATACACGCCGGAAAGAAGCGGTTTTGTTTCCACTACCGAACTTAAGATGATCAAAAAAGAGCTGGAAATAGAAAACCGCGATGTGATGAGTTTAAGAAATCTGAGAGATTTTGTGGTACTGTATTGTTCTGCGTTGTCACAAAACAGGGAAGATAAATTACTCAACATGGATCGCATGAGTGCCATTACAGCTGTCATCGACAGCCAGATTGTAAAGCTCGGCAGTAAAGTATAGAAGGAGACATTATGATAAACACAAAATATACCGAAGCTATCGGAACCGCTTCCATCAAAGATGAGAAAGCATTCCGCATATGGCTGGAAAAGGAAGGACGGCAACAAGGGAACGATGCACTGTCCGGCTGGTACGGTTCCCACTGGCAGGAATATTTTTATAAAAACCAGCAGACTTTTAATAGTATTCAAAATATTTTCAAACACAGCTACGAGGCAAGTAATCTGTTTTTGTTAATCACAGAGCTGGGAAGCTATAACCTGTCATTAAACCTGTATTTTGATGACGGATTTGCTGCCATCATCGGATATGGAAGCCAACAGTTTGTGTTTCCATCAGAATGGCTTGACATTAAACGTTTTACAGATATGTCGGAGATTCCATCCGGCGCATTTGCTGCGTTAACAGGAGACACTGCTGCAAAAGATGAATCTGGAGCTAATTACCTCAGTGTTCTGCCGAAGAATTTTGACGGCGCTATTACGACACAATCTGTAAAAGAAGAAATCAAGGATACAGAAAAAGAACTGGATGAATTAAAAGACTACCAGGAAAAACTGGAACAGCATGATTTGCCGGAATTTGCTGCGATCAATGCACAGATTGCGAAACTGAAGGCGGAAGCGGAAGAAATAGCAAATCGCATGAAAGTGGAGCTCAAAAAGAAAAAAGAAGAATTTGAACGGATGAAAGAAGAACTGGAGAAAAAACTTTTTCTGCTGGAAACCTGTATTTATGGGATCCGTTGCTACACCGGAGAAGTCATAAAAGTTGCGCAGCTGACAGATGGAAAAGAAGCAGAAAAGGATGCTCCTGTGGTTCTTTATGCAAAAATCCGTTTTCTGGATGAGGAACTCGGAAAATATCTGTCTGTTTATGATTATGGAGATGAGGATTCCGATCAGAATACATTCATGCAGATCTTAAAAAACAGAAAAGATCTTCAGGAACTTCTGGCGCCAGGAGAAAAATCCATTTCCATACTGAAAACCTCAAGAAGCGGGAATGGAATCTGTCAGAGCGGAAAAATTGCCAATAGCCTCAAGTCTTATGAAAAAGTTCATGGAAAACAGCTGGCTATACTGATCCGAAACGGAGAACGGATTTATATCAGCTGGTTGGACGAAGATAAGATCGTGATTCCAGGCGATGATTTTATTTTTGAAGCTGGTAGCAGCACCCGTCCTTATGAAGAAGGAGAAGAAAGGTTTATTCATACTCCGTCCAAAGAGGAAGTTGCCTCCAGATATTTCCTCGTGCAGGTATTGAATGGCATTCTGCAGCGGAAAAACATCCTGCCGCTTCCAGATAAAGTCAACATTCTCAAACCAGGAAAGTATGTCATCTATTCCATGGCAAGCGGGTGGCTCAATGATACCAGATACGGAACATTTGGAGATATTCTGAAAAAAGCGGAGGTCAAACACCCAAAGAAAGGGGATCAGATTCTAACGCTGTTACAGGTAACCAGAGATGATATTTATGAGAGGGATTACCGTGGTTCATCAACAGAATATACTGCTTGGAATAATGACCGCGGAATCGGTAAGCGGAACCGCACCAAAGGTGTTCGCGTGGGAAGCCGAAAAATCTTGACGGTAAACCGCATAGTCAGAAATTTCCGTTTTGACATCCGATACCGAAAGGAATGGTATAAATGCATTGAGATCATTAAGCATAACCTGAAAAAAATCGAAAACGGAGAAGCTTATTCTCCAGAATATATCCATGAAAAACAACCGTATCAGGTCAAAGAAAACCTTTGGGAAACCACATGGTATAATGACACGGAAAATCTTCCGGTATTGGAAGAAATCCTGGAAGATTATAAAGGAAAACGGGAAAGCGTCGTCGCAATGTCTGATGAGAAAGTGAAGTATGTCTATGATCTTTCAAGTGCAGAACTTACACAAACGGCATCTGACATCTATGTGTCTGTCCCCATGGAACAGTGGGATTCTTCAAAGCACACCTCTTATGTTAATTTTAAGATAGAAAACACAGAATACATTCCTCTGACATTTCTCTGTTCCGAATGGATCGATTATGTAATCGCAACCGGACAGGTAACAGGGTTCCGCCTTCCAGGTGAAGAGCAAATTAGCTTTGCGGTGGCGTTGGAATATCTCAATATTATCAAAGCTTATTTAACAAAAAGAGAATCCGAAGAAAAAGATTTGATTCAACACGCTTTCAAAAAGCGCGATCCATCTATGGTACAGAAGTTGGATTCTGTTATGTCAGGAACTGAATGGACTAGGTATCTGTCAGAATGGAAAATTACAAATGATATCCATAAACTCCATACGAAAAATGTAGGAAAGTTTGTAGATTATATGCTGAACACGATTCAGTAACAGCGCATTCTTTAAAACATCATTTTTACTCCAAAGAAGCTCATTTTCTGGGCTTCTTTTTTTCTTACTCATCCACAGCCATAATTATCCTGAAAGTTTAAAAGGCATAGAGAAAGGAGAAAAGAATGAAAAAAGAAGATATTCTTCTGGAGTTAAGCAAACATACGGATACAGTTTTGTCTTTTCCGAACCGCGGCCCGTGGGGTGATTCCAGATACAGAGGAAACTGCTCCGGATGGATTCCGGCATACTTTATTAACAAGTACAATGCCGGTTCCGTTGCGGAAGTATTTGCTGGATCTGGAACCACTTACGATGTCTGCAAGGATATGGGAGTACGGTATGTCGGGATTGATCTAAACCCGAATCCTCCAAGAGATGGTATTGTGTCTATGGATATCCTGGATGACACGGTAGAACTTCCGGACGGATTCTATGATGCCGACATGATATTTCTTCATCCACCGTATCCGTCCATCAATGATGTGCGATATGCTGGAAAAATGTGGAAAGATACTGATGGTACCAGAGTCCTTCGTGACATACAGGAAATGTCTTGGGAAGATGGCATGAGAGGAGTGAATCATGCATTACTCCGTGCATACAATGCGATGCCAGCCGGCTCCTATGAGGTATGCCTGGTAGGTGAAATCCGTGCAAAGGGTCAATATCGATCCATGATGCAGAATCTGGCGATCCCAGGTATCCTGCACCAGACCTTCATCAAATTGCAGCATAATACCGTTTCCGGTGGCCGTAACTACAGCGGCCGGAGTGATTATGCCCTGACTGGCCACGAGATGATTGCAGTCATCAAAAAGCCAAGCGGGTATGAACTTGCTTATGTGATACCAAAGCGTTATGCCATGGATATCCGCGACTGCAACATGGCAACCTGGAAAGATGTAGTCATGTCCGTCATCCGGAATATCCAGGGTGATATTTCCAATGAAGCAGTTTATCATGCTTTGGAAGGGCACAAAAGAACGAAAAAGAATGAAAACTGGAAAGCAAAGATCCGCCAGACACTTCAGAAATTGGAGTCTTCCGGAATGATCATGAGGAAAGGAAACGGGCTGTATATAAAAGTAGCAGCCTAACACTTAAAATGACGAAACAAAACATAGAGATTGAAACGGCAGTGCAAACCGCCCTTCAGTATCACCCAAAGGCAAACTACAGGATACTGCAGTTCATTGAAACTTTCCGCCGCAGAACCGGAAGCGAATCGGATAACCAAGAAATCATCCGGACGCTGTTTCGGGCCGGATATTGTTATTATTTTGCACTTATGTTAAAGGATGCATTCCCCAAAGGAGAAATCTGCTGGGCGGCGCCGTTTGGGCATATCGTATTCGTTTACAATGACATTCCATACGACATTGAAGGTGTATACTGCGGAGAAGCAGAAGACTTTATCCCAATCCGGTATATGGGAAAAACCATTAATGACTTTCGTCATGTGCCAGGAGTCGAGTGCAATGCCACGGAGCAGCAGATTGCGCAGATCATGGTAAGATATCAGGAGGAGAAATATCAGCGAAATTAAGGTTTCCGGGAGAACCGGAGGAAGGAGAGCGGGATATGAATGTATTTTGGGGTTTTGAATATGATACAGAATTTTACAATATTGGTGACGAAATAGATGTAGTTTTCCATAATGGTACTCATTATAGTGGGACACTGGAAGATCTGCGCGTTGATGATGGAGAAATTGTTGTAAATGGATGTGCTTTTTCTCTGTATGAAATTGACAAGGTCATTCATCTAAACTGAGATTTAACGGAGGAAGGCTATGAAAAATAAAGATATACATATCAATACAGAGTTATTGGTTGAATTTTTGCAAGGTTGTCTTATGGAAGAAAGTCATGAGACAAAGCAGTATTCTGAATCAAAAAATACAGTACATCTGCCTATGACTGTATTGCAGTAAAAGGCAATGATGGAAAATACTATGTAATCACAATTTCTGAATGTGACGATGAAAGAAATCCACATTCTGGAAAAATTGAAAGAGCTTCAGAAAAGTACGATGACATTTAACAGAGCTAGGAAAGGGAAAATAATAATGAATCCATTAGTATACATAAGTATTAGACTGCATTTTGAGGTAAAAGATGCCAAAATGTATGGTGGAGTAGGAAGTATAGGTTACGCAGCAATCAATCTGGATGGGATTATGGATATTAACCAGATAACAGATGAGTATGTTGAGGCTCAAACACAAACAGCAGCGGGTCTCTTCCGTGTTCCGAGAACGGCGGTCAGATTGATATCGAAAGAAGAATATGACTTAGAAACAGATAACGAAGATGAATACTTTGATTTCACATTTTCTGTTAAACAAAACTGACATTTTGAGAAGGATACCTATGACAAGAGCGGAAAGAAACTTGAATGGAGGAGAAAAATGAAGATTGTAAGAAACGGCCAGGAGTTTACCATGACGGATCAGGAACTCCAGGCGGCTCACAAAGAATTTGTTGTGAACTTCATGGAAAATGAGCTGCTCGAAAATTTCGATGTGAGCGAAAAAGAAAGCAGGAACATTGCGGAAGCGGCGTATGACCGATACCGTGAAGGAAACGGAGAAACCGAGTACGAATGCATCGAATGGGCATACGAAAATCGAAAATAAGAATAGGAGACAGCAATGAGATTAGAGGACAACAAACAGCGAGTAAAAGCTGATGCATCTACCGGTATAATCCGAAGAGTCGATGATCTTGGTAGGATTGTGATCCCGAAAGAGATCCGCAGACAGTACGGGATGCGAGAAAATACACCTCTGGAACTTTTTCCAACGAGAAACGGAATTCTTTTTAAAGTTTATCGAAGGGGAGATGACATCAGGTCCATCATCAAAACCGCAAAAGAGACGGTTAAAGAAACGATTGACGATTATGCGGATGAAATCGGTGATGACGAGTACAATCGAATCTTGCAGGAAGCAGAAGACCTCTGCCAATTTATCAAATCGAAAAAGGAGAATTAAAAAGATGATCATGGATGAAAGCTACAAACAGGAGTTACTGGCATATATCACCGAAACACCGGATGTCATTTTTGAAGCATACAACCACACACGTGAAAGTGTGTTGCAGCACATCGAAGAGCTTTGGACGGTTTATCAGAAAGACGTGGAAGAATACGAATGTACAGCTGATTGGTCTTATGCAGATGCCATGCAGGAAGTGTTAGGGATTTTAATTCCAAACAACGCCGCTCCATCCAAACAATCCGCCGAACAGATGACTTGTGCTGATAAAATCCGGCAGATGAGCGATGAAGAACTGGCAAGGTTACTGACGGTATCATTTACCTATATGAATGGTTACCGCACAGATACAATATTTCGCTGCATTGGTATAGGGGATTTTGACACCAGGGAAGAAGCGGAAAAAGCGGCCTTGGAAATGTTAAAAAAGCCAGCAAACTTGATACAGGAAGTAACAGAGGGGGTTCAAATAGGTAAAAATAAGAAAATGAATGATTGGATTTTAACAGATGATGACAGCTTCCAAATCCGAAGAAAAATCGAAGAAGATGTTTTTGAGTTGTATCAGATTGATGCTACCACACCATCCTGGGAAGACAGCGATCGGGTATTTCGGGTAAGTCACGCAGTCATTTACATCTGCGATATCGATCAAGATTCCATGATGGATTGTTATGGATACGAATCCCTTGAAGCTTTCAAGGAAATGTATGGAGATGACTGGAAGGGCGTTCTCGCAGAATGCGACTTTGAGATCACATCTCAAAACGGAGAATATTTTATCAGTTCAGATCTGACATGGAAAGAAGCAAAGGAACTGATTTGTAAACTGTCTGGATATCAGGAGGAAACGGATGATCAGGACACCGCAGCAAACTATCGGGTTTGCGGCCTTCAGTTTCCTCTTGAGGACGGAATTACAGCTGATGAGATTCAGTGGCTGCTAAAAATGGTAAACGGAGAAACATTTGACTTTTTGCGAGTGGATGCAGAATTCTCTGCGGCTATTTTTATCATCAATTCAGATGTATACGCTCAGTGGGAGAGCGAAGGAATACTGCTGACTTTCAAGACATTCGTTAGAGAAATTCTGGATGATAAAGAAAAGGAAACAGAAGATGGTATATACCCGTTCGAAGATGCAAGGATCCTGAAAGAAGATGGCACAGTTGCTACTCATGCAGAAAACATATATTTGAGCTATTGTTAAGTTTCGTTAAGTTTCACTGCCGCTGCCATAGTTTCTGGCAGCGGCAGTGAAATACGGGATCGGAGGTACTCATGCGAAAATCAAACAGCTATGTCCACCTTTCCTTTGACCTTGTGGAAGAGTTTGTCCCTCGCATTCCTAAAAGGCGCTTAGAAACAGAAGACGGTGTCACACCCCGCATCTGTGTGGCAAAATATATATCGCAGGCACTGTCTGCAATGCCTGCAGCGGGAAAGACAATCGAAGCGATGCTGGAAATTGGGATGCCGGTAATCATCCATGCCTACTATCTTCAGTCAGAGGCTGTGATACAAACCGAAGATTTATTGGAGGCTGTGCCGGATGCTAGATACACGAGGGAAATGTGGATCACAGAAAAACCCAAGAAAGTATGGCGGGTGGACTACGAATTACGCGATCTTTTTCTGTATCATACAAAAGATATGTACGGGAAAGAAATTGTGATACCGGATGCATACACATTAAAAAGGGTCTGCAATCAGGACAATTGGAAAAATTTTCTGCTGCGGATGAAGATCAAGGAAACAGATGAATTCAGGGAGATTATGGCAAATACCTTGTTTTCCACCATGATCGTATCCATGCTGCCGGAATTAAAAAAGATAAGAGAAAAAAATAATTTGCGGATAAGAAAAAAGAAAGTTTTTAGGACATCAGAGCGGGAATCATCGGCCATTCAATGACCGAGTAGTTCACTTTCAATATCCGATTTTTAGAAAAGGAGAAAAGATGAGAGAGTGCTGTGGAACCTGCCGGTTTAACCGGAAAGACAATACAAGACCAAAACGCAGTAGGGTTACAGAATATTGCTGTGGAAACGAAGACAGCGAAAACTATGGCGTTCCAACACGCTATGACGATGCCTGCTACGACTGGGAAGAAAAAGAATAAGAAAAATCTCCAAAAGGAGCCTGGAAACAGGCTTCTTTTTTTTGATCTTTTTCATAAACAGGTGAAATGATACAACGAGCAGTTCCAATATCTGTTTTTTCCGATTTTTCCACGAATTTTTCCATAATTGAAAAAGAAAAAAAGGAGGAATTGAAAATGTTAAAAAATTTCAGAAAAACAGCTGTAGTAGCATCACTTCTTTGCATGTTGTGTGCGATACCCGTCCAGGCGGCAACACTGGATCACGCAGAAGTTTGCGGTTTTGAGCAGCTGGACGAAGAAACAAAATCCAGAATTTCAACAGCACTGGAGCGAGTTCCCCAGGAAGTCTTGGATCTGCAGAAAGCAAAAGGCGGAAGCATTGTATTTAAAAATCAGGTGATGGATGAAAACGGTAATGCAGTCAGTGGGCTTTATTGGCTGTCCGGTCCGGACGCTAACGATATATGGATCAAAGTCGGAGAAACCGATCCATACAGTTCCACATACCATTCAGAAGGAAGGACGCTGGCTCATGAATTAGGACATTTTATTCACGGCATATGGAAACCATCCATGACAGATGAGGATATAAACACTCTGAACGAACGGTATCAATACTGGAGTCGGCACACAGATAGTTGTCAGGATACGGACGAAACCTTTGCAACCTTGTATTCCGGATATGTCTGTGGAGACAGAATGACCGAATCCGAACAGAAGCTGTTTGAACGCGCAGAACAATATGTGATCGACTTATACAAAAGACTTCCTGTTGTGAATGGGAAAGTTGTATATGGCCCATCAGCTGCATAAGAACACACGACTTATACAAGGGAGAAAAGAAAAAGATGAGAAAAAACAGTTTACGATTACGGGTTGCGGCTCTGACGCTGAGTATCAGCACGATTGCCGCCTTTCCGTCCATGGCATCCGTTACCGAGTTTGGCCCTGGGACGACAGGGATCATTACACAGCGACTGGACGAACGACTGGATGATACTTGGATTATCAATGGTCTGCATGCAATCGATGCACTGGGAAATATTTATTTCTCGGCCAACGGGGAAGATTTTGTAAAACAGGAGATTGCAAAAGATGGATGTGTATATAACGAAAACGGCATTCAGGAAAATTCCCTCCAGTATGTCCATGATAAATATTGGGATATCTACCAAAATGCGAATGATACGGATCGTATTACATTCGATAACCAACAAGAAGCGTATCTGTTTGTAATGCACCTCCAGCTTCTTGGAGAAGCCCAGGGAAAGAACTACCATGTTTTTCATGCTTCAGGCGATCGTATTTCCATTCCTAAGGAAGATCTGCTTGCAATTGAGGGGCAGGTAGATACATCTTATCAGGAAGTCATACAGGATATCTGCGGTCAAATTGTGCAGGCACCTGTGGAAAAAATGGCAGAAATTGCGAACATTCTTGTAGCTCAATATTTTACCTACAACGAAGGGTACAACTGCAAGACCATGGCAGAAGCGATCAGGGATAAATGCGGAGTGTGTTATCATTATGCCAAATTACTGCATGAAGTGCTAAGCAAACTTGGAATCCAGTCAGAATACATGGTTGGGTGGACAGAACGTGAAAAGGATATCGCTCACGTCTGGATTAAGGCATGGAATCATGAAGCGAACAAATGGATTTATCTGGATCCTACTTACGCATGTATAGATTTAAAAAACGGGCTGTTCCCAGTTCAAAATTATCAGGCATTTACTGAATACACGCAATATGGAGTTACTTATGTGCCGACCGCCTGGGAGTGAGTATGAATCTCTCCATATTGGAATGTAAAGTAATTAACACAAAGACATGAATGGGAGCTTGAAAAAAGTGTCAACTACCCATCCGCTAAAGCGAATGGGCTTGTAAAAGC
>UMFB01010008.1_pt1 | contig 10083 bp, 9 predicted proteins | sample 1964921 | NCBI WGS metagenome assembly UMFB01 (sample SAMEA4836037, study PRJEB28245) | human gut metagenome | biome: gut microbiome; material: fecal sample | place: Denmark | collected 2008
ATAACCTGTCTCAGGAGACATATAGCAAACCGGGTCACAAATGTTTTGTCCTTCCAATGCCTGATAAACATCGTATTCATTCTTGCGGTTAATCATCTTATCCGTTCCCTCTCCCGGAACACGCATAATATAACGTTCTCCCCGGCAACAGAACTCAAAGGAACGATTTGTCATACCCTTTTTCAAAGCTTTTATTCCTACAATTTCCTTTGCATCGCAGGAAAGCACCTCGGAAATCAGGGAAATGATATCAGAGTTCAGCTGATTAGAGTCTTCATCCAAATCCCTTAATTCCTCTAAGGTGTTGATTTCATACACCAGATTTTGAGAAACTTCACGAGGTTTTAAAATCATCTTGCCGTCTTTCATTGCCGCTTCTTCCCAAAATGCGTAGGAATATTCTCTTTCTTTTGAAAGACGCAGAATATTTTCTTTTAAAATCTCCGCATCCTTCTTTAAAATATAAGAAATGCCAAACATCTGATTTCCCGGCTCGTTCTTCTTAGTCTCAACAATCTCCTTCTTACGGTTAATCCTTACATTACTTTCCTCAACCTCTTTGTCGCTGAGCATATACCAGGAATACCATTCCTTATCAGAAAATGGATTTTCAAAGCACCATAAATCACAAGGCAAAATATAAGTATTTCCAAGCTTATCCATAACCCTCTTTAAAGAATAAAGATTGTTCTTTGTCATATAATCCTTGTTATACACCAGATTTACATTGTATTTATCAATTAAATACTCATATTGCTCCTTCATAAATCCTACAACAATGTCAATGTTAAAAACACCGACTTCGTGTAACTGCTTAATCAGCCTTTCAATCAATGGCTCGCCTTTCACCTCTAAAATCCCTTTTGGAACTTCCACATTGATAGGAACCATTCTCATTCCAAATCCCGCGGCAAGAATAATTGCATTTTCCGGCTTCTTTTCTTCTAATTCCTCATATACCCTTGGGGTACACTGCATTTTCTCATCTAAATATCCCAGTTCCGTCAGCCTCTTCAAAGAACTGTTTACCTTACCCAGAGAATATCCTGTTATTTCCGATAAAATTCTCTGGTTCACATAGTCCTGCTCCATAATGCAGTTCATCAAATCATATTCTTGAACGTTCATGTTTTTTCTCCTTTTAATTTTTATGAACATAATAGTATCATAACACCTTTGGAAAAAAGACGCAAGAAGTATTTTATTATTTTATATAGACAAAAAGCTGCTGCTTTATGATTTTTAATAATCAAAGCAACAGCCCTTTTTTATATCATAATATTTCTAAATTCATCTGTATCAAAGAAATCTTTTAGTGAAACATTCAATCCTTCACAAATTTTAGCGATTGCAAATATCCCCGGATTTTTCACCGAACCATCTGCAATCTGTAATACTGTTTCAAGAGGGACTTCTGATTTAGATGATAATTCCTCATATGTAATCTCTTTTTCTCTGCACAATTCATTTACACGTTCAGCCAATAGCTTTCGTGCGTCAATCATAGATAACACCACCTTCAATCCAAGCCTTTTCTTTTATTCTTCTGTAATACCTTCTTTTACCTTGTTCATCTTCTCAATGGCTGTATTCACTGTATTCATATCCGGAATCATAACATAAGCTGCCATGCTCATAGAATATGGAACTTTCGTTGCACCGCTGCCATCTACGCTATAACTTTCCACAGACCATTCTCCGCCCTCACTCAACTGCTGACGTATAAGACCGGCAATAACATCATATGGAATATTTGTCTCAAAACTTCCCACAAGACTTTCCATGGTCTGTGAAAAATTCTTCAAAATAGCCGGACTCATGGCTTTCTTAATTACTCCTTCGATAACATGCAGTTGGTTCTTACCACGCTGTCTGTCACCTTCTGAAAACGCATATCTTTCACGGGCAAATGCCAACGCCTGTGCGCCATTTACCTGATTTTCACCCTCTACATAAGAATATCCGTCTACGTTCTGAGACTCAAAAGTATAATCTGATACAATTGTAATGCCACCAAGCGAATCTATAATTTTTTCAAATCCTCCAAAATTTACACGGAAGTAATAATCAATATCTGTCTGATACAGCATCGCCAATGTATCCTTGCTGACATCAATTCCATAAATACCTGCATGTGTCAGCTTATCGGGAACTCCTTTGGAAATTGACAATGGAACGAAATAATCTCGTGGAGTAGAAACTAATAACACTTGATGTGTCTCTGTATTCACTGTAGCTACAATATTAACATCACTGCGGCTATTTGCTACAAGACCTTCGCGGGAATCAATACCACTAATATAAACAGAAAATGTTTTTGGAATTTCTGAACTTACCACCGGTTGCTCTGCAGAGTCCACTTCTTTCTCAATCTCTTCCACATGAATCTGTTTCATCTGAGCTTTCACAGTTTCATAGTCTTCTCGACTTTCAAGCAAACTCATAAATCCTGTGTTCAAAACAATAGCATCAACTTCTTGATTTTTTTCCAAACCATCTGCTAATGCAGATACATCTGCATAGTTTTTTGTCTCAATATCTCCAATAACTTCACTCATCTGTTCCAGAGCTGCATCTGTATTCTCTCTATCCAGTGTCTCTAATACACCATATGTATATCCTTTTGTATCCTCCAGAGTTTCCGCCTTATCTGACTCACGAACATATACTGCAATTCCTGATTTCTCCACTGTTGGTTTTGTAATATCAGATAATGTAGCAATACCCTTCTTCAAATATCCACCAGCAACAACATAGCAGATTGTAATCAATACAATTAGTATAATACCTATTACAAAACGAACCTTCTTCTTAAAATTCATTGTCAGTAAATACACAATAATCGTAAATACAAGTACTCCTATACCAGCAAATAACAGTAACTTATTGGGGATCATCTTCGTCGAAAATAAAAACATCATAAATATGGCTGATATAATCACCTCCAACAACACAGCAATAATCCCCGGTGTTCTCTTTTTCTTCATCTCTTGTCCTTTCTACTAAAACAATGCGTAACATTATATTATCAATTTTTAATTTTAGCACTTGATATTTTTAAATGCAATAGAATTTATTCTTCTTGAGTTTCCACATTTTTATCCACATACCTCTTGTTTTATGCACCTCGTTATAAAGAATTTTCCACTCTTCTCTCAAAGAAAATGAGGGCCCGCCCTAAAACATTTATGCTATTTCTTTTTTAGCTAACTCACGAACTTCTTCCAAAGGCAAGTCCGTCATCTCTGCAATTTCTCCCAAAGTATCACAACCTCTTTCTAGCATCTTTAAAGCTGTATAGTCATTAATTTTCCTACTTCGATCCGCTTCCTTTAAACACTACCATCACTGTCTTAAACAAGATTTTAACATCCAATCCCAAGTTCCACTTCTCAATATACTCTCTATCCAACCTCACCACTTCTTCAAAGTCCGTAATATCACTTCTTCCGCTTACCTGCCACATCCCTGTGATGCCCGGCTTAATTGCCATACGTGCACGGTGATGATAATCATACTGGTTCCATTCATCTACTGTCGGCGGTCTTGTCCCTCCTTATGTCAAGATAGGAACAACTATTTTCCCAAAAAAGTAAAAAAGAGTCTCTGTTTACCAGAAACTCTAAGTTTGTACATTCCTCTATTTTTCAAATATTTATCACACAAAAATACCCCAAGCTTTTACACTTGGGGTAAAATAAATTTATGCAGTTTCTTTCTTAGCCAACTCACGAACTTCTTCCAAAGGTAAGCCTGTCATTTCCGCAATTTCTTCCAACGAATCACGACCTCTTGCCAGCATCTTAAGAGCTAAGTCTACTGTAGTTTTATGAGCAGTTTCATTTCTCATTTCTTCCATAGCTTTACACATCTGACTTCGACCTCCTTCTGTCTCTTTTAAGTATCTGACTTCTTCTGCCAACAGCGGGTTTACAATGTCTTTCGCTTCTGTACAGTTGAAATCATGCATCAAACTTCCAATGGGGTGCTCCATATTTCTATATTCCCCATTTACATATATGATATGTGCTCCATCACCAAATAATGTGTAATCCATCTCTTCAATTCTTCTTTCAATATGATAAAGAGGGATTCCTTTGCCAAATTTATCATTTTCCGTAATGAAGATCACATAGGTATCCACCAAATCTTCAAAATCTTCACCCTTAGAAAGCAGCGTCCGGTCAATCATACTACTGTGGAACCTGGCCCGTTTCACACCGGAGCCACGATCCGAACGTTGAATCTCTATATCCATGATCTTTCCATTTGCGTCTTCTGCCTGGATATCCAGAATGATGGAACGTTTTGTTGCACTTTTATATTCCACCTGTGCCTTTGTGGATTTGACTTTTATATCATTCCTCTCCAAAATGGTATTTAAGATATATTCGACTGCTTCAATCTTTCCATCCAGAGCTTCTGAAAAAAAGTCATCATCCATCAGGCGAAGTTCCTTCAGCATTTGTAAATCTTTTTCGTTCATTACATTCTGCACTGTCTCCTGCACATGATTACCTCGCTCTTCTGTCTTTAAATTTTACCATAACTGCCGCAGATAGTAAAGATGGCTTTGCTGCCACACAGCGATTATTCTTTTCGGATTTTTAAACAATGCCTCCGTTCTATTCCTGCTCTTTGAGCATAAAAATCACTGCATTCTTTTCTGGCACCCATTCCCCATGGAATACATAGGTTTTGTCCGTATCCAGACCGCATTCTTTCATGACCTGCTGGACAAACTGCTTGCTATGTATACAAAATTTTGCATTGGGATCTTCTAAAAAAAGGTCTGGAACCTGAAATGACATGACCTCTTCCGCTTCACAAGGGCATACTGCAAGGGAAAAATTATGAATGTTTTTCATAATGCACACATGTGTCGGCTCTCCTAAAAGCCGGATAACGTCTATCCCGATATTAATGGTATTCCTCCGCCCCCAAATAGATAATATCGGACTCAGGCTTTTTCTTTGCTTTCTCATTGCCTATCGTCCTCCCCGGTATATATTTCCTTTTCAATGGTTGCCTCTCCAGAGGAAAGCACTCCGGCAAATCCATCAGAAGAATTGGCTTCCCCCGGCTGTTCTTTTACTTCCTGATTAGCATTTATTTCCTTTACAGGTTTAGAATCGGTATTATCTGCTGTATTTTCATCTTCATATCCATGAAAATCTTCAAATAAATTCATCTGGCGGTACTGTGCATAGTCATTATATGACCTGCCTATCCGGTTTTTATAGGCATCCGGGTAGTATTTTACCTGTCTCTGCTTCTTTTCTCCGGTTTCGTGATCTATATATTCTTCTTTCTTAGGGGCAAACATGATCGCTTCTTCCATTTCAAACACAAGGATAAGCCCTCTCTCGGATGCGGCGACTTTTCCCAATACTTTATACCTGCATTGTCTATCCCAGTCCATCAGTTTAAAAAGATTTTCCACAAAATCTACAGAGGTAATATCTTTATTCACCCAGTTTCCCTGTTTGTTAATCCTTGCCCATTCTACAGATGCACTTTCTTCTTCTGCACATGGAATGACTGCCAGTTTCTTCTTTTTCGTGTTCACAATCGGTAAGATATGTTTTACACCTTCGAACAGGCGGATGCTCGCCATATTGAAGGTAAGTTTCCCATATTTTATACTGACAGCCGGCTTTTTCAGCATAGAAAACTGTGTACGGGGCGGCAGTTCATACCCATCAAAGCTTTCATATTCAAGATTCTGTTTTTGTTCCATCCGAGCCTGAACCAGCTCTTTGATCAGGGCAAACTCCTTCGCCGAAAAATTCTGTCCCTGTTTATCATTTTCTAAATTTCTTGGCGATTTTACCTCAGCCATCCTTATCACCTCTTTGCTACATGGACATCAGCAGTTCATCCAGTTCTTTTAAAATTTCATCCCTGCCCGGTATTTTTCCGATCATAGGATTTTCAACTACCATTCCCCTTGACAAAATATCCCGTTCTGTAACCATATCCATCATCTTATCCCTTTTCTTTCTTGAAAAATAATTGACACCCATCCTGTTCTTCTTCCATTCAGCCGGATAAGCACAATCTGCCTCATTTAACTGGCAATCAGTATCAGCCTCATCTGTTTCCCTGTATGGGATAAAACGCACAGTATCCTTGCCTTCTGAACCACCGGCAATCTCTTTCTCCCGATATGATTTTCCTACCAAAATCTGCGGTTCGTCCAGGGAAAAATAAATCATTTTTACAGTTCCACGCTCTTTCGTGATTCCACGAAACCGGAATGACAGCCCTTTTTTCCAATGGAGATTTTCGTAGATTGCTGCTGAAAAAGCTGTTGCCGGGACTTGCGTGACATATTTTCCATCTGCATGTTTCCATTCCACACTGTTACAATCTTCACCATCTGACTTTCTTATGATGATTGTCTGTATGATCGGATGGTATAGCACTTCAATATGCCGACAGTCATCCAGTTTCCAATGGCACGCTTTATTAAATTTAAGCCCTCTTTCCCCTATGGTAAGGGATGGCATACTCCTGTTCAAAAAGTAAATCCCATGAGGGACATAATACCCTGATAATTGCATGGAAAGCACTTTACTCTGTCCTTCTCCCATCCATAGCTTTACTTCCTGCTCTAACGATTTCAGCTCCTCAAAATCATACGCCTGCTGGCAGATATCCATAAAGGCTTTATGGCTGACACCCTTCCAGGAAGGATACACACTAATGAATCCTTTCAGGCTTCCCTTCGGAATCACTTTTAAATCCGGAATACCGGTTTCCATTTTTCCACGTGTGGATGCTACTATGTGTGCTGCTTTTGCAATTTCTGGAGACACAATCCCCTGATGATGTCCGACTTCATATGCTGAAATTCTGTCTTCCTCATTTTTCTTTGATTTATGCTCCACATAATCAATCACGATGGTCTTCCTTGCTTCCAGATCCCCCCATCGCCGCTCGTTAGATATAATATTGCGTACCATACCTGCATTCCAATCCGTTCGCCCCTTTAATGTCGGACGCTCATGCTCTGTCAGGATAGCTGCTATCTCATTACAGTCATACCCGCCTATAAAAGCAAGAAAAATGAAACGTACCGTAATCGCTTCCTCCGGCTGTATGATCAGTTCCCCTTCTTTTGTATGGCGGTATCCCAGTAAATCCACGATTGGGTACTGCCCGGTACAGATTCTCTGATCATAGGATAATATCATCCGCCTGCTCTTATTTGCTGATTCCCAGTCCGCCAGCATTGCGTGGATAGCCAGGCTTTGGTTACTGTCCGGATCAAGGGTATAAATGTTTTCTGTCTCAAAGTACACACCGACAGGATGGGATGGGTTCATGCTTTTTAACTGCCTTACCTGAGTCAGACAATCTGACATGTTCCTTGCAAACCTTGAAACACTGGCACATAAGATCAGGTTGATCTGTTTCGACGCAGCATCTTCTATCATGCGTTTAAATGCCTCCCTGTGCTGCATGGATGTACCGGATTTTCCCTCATCACTATATATTTCATGAAGGTTCCAGTTGGGTGTATCCTGCACTTTTTTCTGATAATAAAGTGTTTGGTTTTCTATGGAAGAAGTCTGGTCTGTGCTCTTCGTACTGACTCTGGCGTATACGGCTACCTGCTTTTCCCCCGTATCAGAGATGGTTGGTTTCGGTTTAGCTGGACGTATGACCGCATTCCCTATTTTTGTATTACGGACTCTTTGCCGGATAGCCTCCCGCTGTTTTTCTATCTCACCATGTCTTTTTTCCCATCCACTTTCACCAGAATCTTCTCCTTCTACAATTACAGTCCCATTTATATCTATGACATCACAAATTTGTGAATCCGGATGCTTACTCTCCTCAAATCGTTCCTGTTTGCCCATAGTTTCTGTTACCATAATTGTCTTCACTTCCTTCTCCTTACTTTCCCCCGGCAGCTTCCATGCCTGCCCTTACTTTTTTCTTCCATTCCTCATAAGCATTTATGTCCAATCGGATAAAATCATCTGACATTTTTTTAAGAGCCTGTTTTTGGTGTTCTGCATTTTGAATGGTGTCTATATGGTAATTATCATCCTCCGTAATCACTTCCATCTCCGGGTTCAGTTCCCACACCAGCTTTAGGAAATAGCAAAACTCCTGCCCATTTGCAACCAGGTATGCTTTTGTCTGGCTTGCGATACAGTTGACCTTGCCTTCTGCACAATCTTTCAAAAGCCTTAGCATCTCCGGTCTTTTGTATATTTGTTTCTGACCCGTAATGTCAACACAAACATCGTACAGCATATAGTTCTCTATTTTTAAATATTTTTCGGAATAATATTCCCTATGATACTCCAATGCCTGTTTTTTATTTTTTTCCCATAACTTTGCCAGTTTCACATATCCTGCCACAGAATAACGTTTTTTCATCATTTTCATTCACACCCTGATTCCTCTTCCGAAGAAGGCAATTCCCAAAACCATAAATCCTTCTTCCTTCGGGCAACAACTCCAAGCTCTTTTTGTGCTGTACGTACTGTCCTCGCACTGATGCCTAACTCTTCCATCCTTGTTAAAATATCACTGCTTTTTACCATTCCGTCAGAAAGGATAATTTTTAAGACTTCTTTTGCTTTTTCTTTTTTCGATATTGTCTGGGAAGGACACAGTTTCTTTTCATTCTGCGGAAGGACACACTTCCCAATCCAATGAAATCCGTTCTCCCTGTCCATCAGAAAACTAATCGCCCTTCCCTCCGGTGCAAGGCTTGATTTAATCGGATACATATACCGTATTTCCGGATTCGATTCATCTCTCGTAATCATAAGCACACTGCGGGCGATTGCTGTAATGTCAATGCTTCCCAGCCCACGATATAGTTTTTTACCTGATGATGCCTTGTTTAAATGCCCAATCATCACAACGGCACAGCCATATTTTTCAGCAATCCTGCTTATCTTCCGCATAACACTTCTCATCTTAGACGCACTCTGCATATCACAATCCAAAGGGATAAAGGATTGAAATGGGTCAAAAATCACCAATTTGGCATTTGTTGCCTTCACAGCCTGCTCGATACGTTCATCCAATAACGATAAAGCCATTTCCTGATCTTCTATGAACGCCACTTTGGAACAATCGGCACCTGCCTCCAACAGCCTTGGTTTTATCGTATCGTTCACATCATCTTCCGAGCATTGATAAATTACATTGGCAGGCTTTGCAATCTTTTCTCCATCAGGCAGTTCTCCGCCACATGTCAACACTGCTGCAAGGCGAAGCACAAATGTGGATTTCCCATCACCCGGATCTCCCTGTATTAACGTAATCTTCCCATAGGGAATATATGGATACCAAAACCATTTCACATCCTTTTCTTTTACCGAAGAATAATATTTGATACTTTTTCCCATTTCTTAAACGAACCTTTTCTATATATCCTGTAATTGTTTGTTTTTTCAACCATAGATGATACCAGTTGGTTAACAAGATGAAACTCAGCAGTAGTCAGCCCCTCTGCCTCAATCGTCCTCGTCAGCCTGCATCCCAGAAGATAGTCTGTACTGACGCTGAAAATCTGGGCAATCCGTACTAAAATATCGTAGGATGGCTGCCTTGTATCATTTTCGTATGCACTGATCTGTTTTTTATTTACACCAATCAGATCCGCCATCTGCCACTGTTTGAGTTGCTTGTCCAATCTTAATTTTTTTAATCTGTTTCCTAACGTTTCCTTTTCTATCATGTGCATCCCTTTCCATGCACCATGATGGTGTCGTATTTATCATATATTTTCTAAGATTCTATCACTTTTAGGTCTTCTTTTGGGCGATTTTTTCAAGTATTCTTCGCCTTTTTGCAGACTGGCATTGTTCGCAATGTCATGGTGCATCTATACTAATTCCAGCAATCACAAACAAAAAAAGCTCACTATTACGAGCCATTTTGCAACCTTGCCATCTTGCAACCTTACCCTTGACAGAAGTCTTTTTTCCCCATTTCATAAGGCTTCCTGAATGTTTGCCATCACCTGCCCCTCTAAAAATAATGGAGTTTCATTGCAACCTTGGAGCTGCTTTTGTATATGTAATCACCTGTAATAAATTATAAATCATT
>UMFB01013666.1_pt1 | contig 10082 bp, 9 predicted proteins | sample 1964921 | NCBI WGS metagenome assembly UMFB01 (sample SAMEA4836037, study PRJEB28245) | human gut metagenome | biome: gut microbiome; material: fecal sample | place: Denmark | collected 2008
CGCGTGGGATTGATGTGGTATCTTTAACTTTGGGAAACTCCGCGCTCCCATTTGCTGACGGCCTTATCCGTTACTCCCAAGGCGTCCGCAAGCTGCTTTTGCGTCAGCCCTTTGGCGCGGCGCGCGGCTGCGATCTGCTCTCCCGTATATCTGGCGTCCATTCGATTCCTCCCTGCGCGGCGGCTTTGCCGCGCTGTTTTTATTCTGTCCTGATTGTATCCCCAAAGCCCGCTTTTGACAACCGACCGCTGGTCGAGCGCCGAAAAACGGCGGAAAACAAGAGGCCCGCTGTAAAAACAGCGGGCCTTCCGGTAAAAACGAAGGAAAATGCTCAGCGGGCCTGTCCGGTGCGTTCGAGCAGAGCCTTGATCTTTTCGTGGGGATCGATGATGGCGCTGACGGAAAGGTCGTGATTCAGCGCGGCGATGAAATAGGCGATATACTTGGATACGTCCACCTCATGGAACCAGGGGCGGCTCAGCAGCTCCGGAGTGCGGTAGGTAAGGTTGGAGCCGAACACGCCCGTGATCATACCGTCGGCATAGGCTTTGTCAAAGGAATCCAGGCCGTTTGTGAAAATGGCGTAGGTGGCGTTGGCAAAAATGCGCTTTGCGCCCTGCTTTTTCAGCGCGTAGGCAATGTCCAGCATGCTTTCGCCGGAGGAGATGATATCGTCCGCCACAAACACGTCCTTGCCCTCTACGCTTTCACCCAGGTATTCGTGGGCAACGATGGGGTTGCGGCCGTTTACCACCTGGGAATAATCGCGGCGCTTGTAGAACATGCCCAGATTCACCCCCAGCACGGAGGCGTAATACATGTTGCGGTTCATCGCACCCTCGTCGGGGCTGATGACCATGAAATGGTCGCGGTCCAGCTGGAGGTCGGGAACGGCGCGGAGCATGGCTTTCAGCACCTGATAGGTAGGCATCACGTTGTCAAAGCCCATCAGAGGCACGGCGTTCTGCATGCGGGGGTCGTGGGCGTCAAAGGTGACGATGTTGGAGATGCCCATGGCCTGCAGCTCCTGCAGCGCGACGGCGCAGTCCAGGCTTTCCCGGTAGGCACGGCGGTGCTGGCGGCTGCCGTACAGCAGCGGCATAATGACGCTCATGCGCTTGGCTTTGCCGCTGGTGGCCTGGATCAGACGTTTCAGGTTCTGGAAATGGTCGTCCGGGGACATAAAGTTCTCATGGCCGAAAATCTTGTATTTCTGGTTGTAATTGCCCACGTCTACGACGAAATAGATGTCGTCGCCGCGCACGGTGGAGCGGATGAGGCCCTTGCCGTCGCCGGAGGAAAAGCGGGGGCATTCGCTCTCGATGATAAACGTGTCCTGGTCCATCCCAGCCTCCTGCGCCCAGCGGAGCAGGTGACGGTCGATTTTGGCGGTGAGCTCCTCGGCGCCGGGCACGGCAATCAGGCCGAGGTCGGCGAGGCGTTCATCGGCGTTGAAAAATTCCTTCGCACTGGTTCTGGCTTGCACCATGGGGAAAGCACACTCCTAATTTTATGATGCCGCAAAGCGGGTTTGGCCCGGCTCCGCGGGGCCGGGCATACTACACCGATATTGTATCACAAAAGCCTGCCAAAATCGGACATGTTTTGCTATTTTTTATATTTTTGTCGTTTTGTTCGTAAAGCGTGCGTAAAGCATGGCTTTTTTAGACAAAAGTAGTAGAAAAGGCTGTGCGGCGGCTCGGAGGACGGGCGGTGCGTCTGCCGGCCGCATGAAATGGATGGGCCGCGGCCATTCAAAGCAACAGCCGCGGCCCGCCGCCGCGAAGTGGGAACGCGGCAGCATTCTTATTATAACGCAGTCTGCCCGGGCAAACCATGGAGAATCCTGTCGAAAAATGGAAATATGAGCAAAAAAGCTGCGGGGCTTAAAATTCCAATGCCTTTTCTACGTTCAGCGTGACGGCGGAGGGATGCGCCGGGCCGTGATGGATGGTGTTGTGGGCGACCACGGTCTCCACACTGTTGAAGCCCGCCCGCGTGTTGCTGTTGGGAAACAGGAAATTTTTGGCACTGGAGGTAACGGTGACCCGCAGGCGGCTGCCCTTCTCGAAGCGTTTGGAGAATTTTGTGGTGCGGATATGGATGGGATATACGGCGCCCGGCTGCAGATAACGGGGAGCCTCAAAGCCTTCCCGGTATTTGGCGCACAGCACGCCGTCCGCCAGCTTGATGGACTTTCCGTCCGGCGTGGCCTCGGTGACGCGGACGATGAAATCCGTGTCTTCGGCGTCAGAGGAAATGAACAGCTCCACGCTGCAGTCCCCGGTGATGACGGCATCCGCGGCCAGAGGGGGCGTGGTATAGCACAATACGTCCGGGCGCAGCTCCTCGGCCGCGTAATCCTCCGGCACCTCGATTTCATTTTCCGACATGTCAATGATGTTGACGGCCGGGTCGTCCGGGTCATAGCGGTAGGTGTCGGAGGCGTCCGCCCCAGGCACGGACAGCGCCAGCAGGCCGTGGTTTTCCACGGCCGCGCCGGCCTCCCCGTCCAGGTACAGCGTCTGGGGGCGGGCCGCCGCGACAGGCCAGTTTTCAGCGGTTTTCCACTTGTCTTCGCCGATGGTGAAGTATTCCACGGGCGCTCCTTTCTCCACACCGTTTTCCACATCCCGCAGGAAATGGTCCACCCACTGGAAGTACAGCAGGTCCACGTCGTAGCGGATGGCCTGCAGGCCCATGGGAACGCCGTGGATGTCGTAGCGGCTGTTAAAGCTGTGGATCCACGGGCCAAGGACGGCCTTACGCTGAACGGCGGGCCAGTCGTGGACCAGCTCCAGCGCCTGGGTGGTGCCCATGCCGTCGTCGTCGAACCAGCCGGAGAAGATCAGCGCGGGGATGCGCGCGCCCTTGCTGCGGGCCTGCCAGTCGGACATTTGCCACAATTCGTCGTTGTCCGGGTGCTCGAACCAGGTGTTGAGAAAGTGGATGTCCTCGCCGATGGCCTCCCGGGCCATGCTTTCCAGCGGGCGGATCTGCAGCACGTCGTCCCAGTCGTCCCGCACCATGCGGGCGGCGTCCATCTGATGGTTGGACACCGCAAAGGCCCAGGCCATCATGCCGGATTCAAAGCAGCCGCCCCGGCGGGGAATGTCTGCAAAGGCGCTGCCCGCCGTGACCATGCTGACGAGCGCCTGCAAATGCGGGTTGCCGCTGGCCGCTGCACACCATTGCACATAGCCCAGGTAAGACCCGCCGATCATGCCCACGCGGCCGTTGCTCCATTCCTGCCCGGCGAGCCAGTTCAGCGTGTCGTCTCCGTCCTCCACCTCATGGTAGCAGGGCAGAAAATCGCCCTCGCTTGCGCTGCGGCCGCGCACGTCCTGAACGGCGAGCGCATAGCCGCGGCGCACGAAGTTGAAATAATTCCACGGAGCAGCTGTTTTGTCGTATGGCGTGCGCACCAGCATCACAGGCACGGGGCCCTGGGCATTGCCGGGCACATAGACATCCGTGGCAAGCCTTACCCCATCCCGCGCGGGCACCATAAAGGTGCCCAGCGCGCGCACCGGGCATGCCGGCTCCGCAGGCGCATAGGCAAGCCACGCGCCCGCGGGCGTGCGTGCCTCCCAGCCGTCCTGCACCAGCACCGTGGTTCCGTTGCCGTTTGAACAAAGCTGAGCGCGAACAGCGCCGTCCGCGAACAAAATATCCTTGGGAAAACGCGCCTCGCGCTGGGCGTAAAATCCATCCGGACGGCGGTCGTAGCGCGAGCCGCCGCAGCTGACGGGCGAGCCGCCTCCCGCGAACGCTTCGTTCCATGCGGACAGCCCTTCAAAAAATGCCGCGGGCGAAAACTGGTACCGCCTGGCAAACCATTCGGCGTTCTCCTCGTTCATTGCACCGCGCGCGCCCAAAACGCCCGCCCCGTCGTCCAGGCACGCCCACTCCAACGTGCCGGCGGCGGGCCAAAAGCGGGCGATGCGGATGCCCGCGGAATAAAACGACCATGTCTCCATATGCTCATCCCTCCGTAAAATGGGAAAAGGCCGGGCGTCCGCCCGGGCACAAGGGTGCCGGAGCGCCCGCACACGGCCTTTTCCGGTAAATCAAAAGTCGATGTCCAGCCCGAAACCCGGTGCGTCGCACAGCACAAAATCGCTGCCCTTGTGGGTGAAGCCGCCGGGGAAGTGGGTCTCGCCGCCCACATATTCCATAAAGCTGTCCAGGTCTGCGTCCATTACATTTTTCTTTGCCGCCACAAAGCTCAGGCCGGCAGTGATGGAAAGTTTTGTCTCCATCATACAGCCTACCATGCAGGTGAGGCCGTTGGCCTGGGCGATGGCATTGATCTGCTCGGCCGGATACAGGCCGCCGCATTTCATCAGCTTGATGTTCAGGATATCCGCCGCGTCCATGCGGCAGGCGCGGGCTGCGTCCACCGGGCCGTGGATCGATTCGTCCAGCATCAGATGGATGGCGGGCGCTTTCCGGCGCAGGTAGGCCGCGCCCTCCATGTTCCATGCGGGCAGGCACTGCTCCACCGATTCCACGCCCAGTGCGGCAAAGGCGTTCAACGCCTTGAGCGCCGTGGGTACGTCGTAGCCCTGGTTCGCGTCCACGCGCAGGCGGACGTCCGGGCCGACAGCCTCGCGGATGAGCGTCAGCGCGCGGATGTCGTCGTTCACGTCCGCGCCCACCTTCACCTTCAGCACGCGGTAGCCCTTGTCGCGCACATAGCTCAGCGCCTTGTCCGCCATGGCCTGCGGCTCCATGATGCTGACGGTGATATCGTTGAGCACGGTGTTGGAATAGCCGCCCAGCAGCTTGTACACGGGCATGCCCGCGGCTTTGCCGCGGATGTCGTACATGGCAAGGTCCACCGCGCATTTGGCCGAGGAGTTGCCGCCCATCAGGCCGTCCATCATGGCATGCACGGCTTCGATGTCCAGCGGGTCCATACCGATCAGCCCGGTGCGGAACAGCTCCAGCGCCGCAATGACGGAATCCGTGGTTTCGGCTGTGACGAACGCCAGCGGCGCGGCCTCGCCGTAGCCGGTAACGCCTTCGTCTGTGGTGACCTTGATCATTACGTTTTCGGAATGCGTGATGGTGCCGAAGGCCACGCGGAACGGGCTGGTCAGCTCCAGCAGCAGCTTTTCGATCTTTACGCCGGTGATTTTCATAATAGATGTTCCTTTCCCATATTCATTGTCCGGGCCGCGGCGCGCCGCGGGGCGGTCTTATTGTTCAGCTTCCGTCTGCGGCACCCCAGCGCACGCATAGGGGAAATGGCAGGCCGCAAAATGTCCGCCGCCCAGGTCCGTGAGTTCGGGCTGAGCGCGGCGGCACACGTTTTTTGCATAGGGACAGCGCGGATGGAACCGGCATCCGCCGGGGATATCCATGGGGCTGGGCGGCTCGCCGATCATCGTGCTCTCTTTGGGCGGACAGTCGGGATCCGGCTCGGGCACGGCGTCGATGAGGTTGCGCGTGTAGGGGTGGGCGGGCGCACCGAACAGGTGTTCCGTGGGGCCCATTTCCATGATCTTGCCCAGGTACATCACCACAGCGCGGTCCGTCATGCAGCGCACCACGGAAAGATCATGGGAGATGAACAGCATCGTCAGATGCAGGCTTTTCTGCAGCTCCTCCAGCAGGTTGATGATCTGTGCCTGCACGGAGACGTCCAGGGCGGAGACCGCCTCGTCCGCGATGAGCAGCTTGGGCTGCAGGGCCAGCGTGCGGGCGATGCCGATGCGCTGGCGCTGGCCGCCGGAAAATTCACCGGGGCTGCGCTGTGCGGCGTCCGGCGCAAGGCCCACCATCTCCAGCAGAGCCGCCACACGGGCGTCCATTTCGTCCTTCGGGCACACATGATGCACCTGCAATACTTCTTTGAGCATGGCGCCCACGCTCATGCGCGGGTTCAGCGAGGAGTATGGGTCCTGAAATACCATCTGCACGCTGCGGCGCGCGGCCTGCAGGCGTTTGCCTTTCAGCGCGGTGAAATCCACGCCGTCCAGCGTCACAGTTCCGGCGTCCGGGTCGTAAATGCGGATAATGGTTTTGGCCAGCGTGCTTTTGCCGCAGCCGCTTTCGCCCACAAGGCCCAGGCATTCACCCGGGTAGATAGCAAGGTCCACATCGTCCACGGCCGTCACCGCCTGCTGGGGGCGGCGCATCAGGATGTCCAGCAGGCCTTGCTTTACGGGAAAGCGCAGGCTCAGCCCGCGCACCTGCAGCAGGGGCTCTTGTGCGTTATTGCGGTTTTCCACAGTCATCCTCCTCTCGGCAGGGGCCGTCCGCGAAATGGCAGCGGCAGGTGTGGCCGGGGCCGACCTCCCGCTCGGCGGGAGGCTGGCTGAAGCACACGTCCTGCGCCCGCGCGCACCGTGGGGCAAACGGGCAGCCCACGGGCATCTCGCCCAGATTCGGCGGCGTGCCCGGTATGGCGGAGAGCGGCTCGCCCTTGCGTTTATTCACGGGCAGCGAGGCCAACAGGCCGCGGGTATACGGGTTCTGCGGGTGTGCGAACAGTTCCCGCGTGGGGCCAAGCTCCATGATATGACCGCCGTACATCACCGCGATGCGGTCGCAGATCTGCGCGGCCACGCCCAGGTTGTGCGTCACAAGCACCATGGCCATGCCGTATTCGTCCTTCAGCTCCCGCAGCAGCTGCAGGATCTGGGCCTAGATGGTCACATCCAGCGCCGTGGTCGGTTCGTCCGCCAGCAGCAGCTTGGGGTTGGAGGCCAGTGCGATGGCAATGACCACGCGCTGGCGCATTCCGCCGGAGAACTGATGCGGATATTCCCGCATGCGCTGCTCCGGGTTGGGAATGCCCACGCGCCGCAGCAGCTCCACGGCACGGGCGTGCTTTTCCTCGCCGGAAAGCCCCGGCTCCTTGAAGGATTCCGTTATCTGCTGGCCGATGCGCAGCACCGGGTTCAGCGCCACCATCGGTTCCTGGAAGATCATGCCGATCTCCCTGCCGCGCACGGCGGTGAGCACCTTTTCGGAAAGACCCGCAAGCTCCTGCCCGCGGTAGCGGATGCTGCCCCCCGCGATGCGCCCCGGGCGGTGGATAAGCCCGATGAGGGATTTGCAGGTGATGCTCTTACCGCTGCCGCTCTCGCCCACGAGGCCGAACACCTCGCCTTCCCGAATGGAAAAGCTCACACTGTCCACGGCCTTGAGCGCGTGTTTGCCGGAATAGAAATAGGTTTTCAGGTCCTTGACTTCGAGCAATACAGGTTTATCCATGTCAATGCCCCTTTACTTGGAAAAACTTTGCAAGACCGTCGCCCAAAAGGCTGAGCCCCACGCCCGTGACGGCCAGGAAGATGCCGGGAAAAATGCTGATCCACGGCGCGTTGAACAAAAAGGAACGGCCGCCCGAAATAATGGCGCCCCACTCCGGGGTGGGGGGCTGTACGCCAACGCCCAAAAAGCTGAGCCCCGCACCCATGAGCATGCACATCAGTATGTCCGACACCGCGTATACGATAGCGCCGGAAATAACGTTGGGTAAGATGTGGCGGAACAGGATGCGCATATGGGAATAACCCAGCGTGCGCGCGGCCTGCACATACTCGGCGTTTTTTTCCACCATGACGGCACTGCGGACCAGCCGCGCGTAGCTTGTCCAGCCCACCAGCCACATGGCAAGATACATATTGCCGATGCCGGGCCCCAGCACCGCCACGATGGCGATGATGAGGACGATGACGGGGAAGGACATCATTACATCCACAAGGCGCATGAAAAGCGTGTCCAGAATGCCGCCGAAATAGGCCGTGAACAGGCCGATGAGCGTACCAACGACGAACGGGATGCTGGCGGCCGCCAGGCCGATGACAAGGTCATACCGGGTGCCCCAGATGACGCGGGCGAAAATATCCCGCCCCAGCTCGTCGGTGCCCCAGATATGCTCTGCCGAAGGCGCGGCGAGCATGGCCGTGAGGTTCTGGTCTGTGGGGGATTGGCTTGCGATGAGCCCCGGAAACAGCGCCGTGAACACCACGCAAAGCAGGATCAAGCACCCTGCGGTGAGCGAAAGGTTGCGGCGAAGCACGTTCCATACGGTGCGCCGCTGCGTTGCTTTTACAGCTTCTGCCTGCATCTGTGCGCCTCCTTTACTGCAGCTTGACGCGGGGGTCAAGCACGGAATACAAAATATCGGTGAGCAGGTTCACCGCCATGATGATAACGGCAAACAGGATAACGCAGCCCTGTACGGCGGGGTAATCCCGCGCCAGGATGCTGGACATGATCAGTGAGCCGAGCCCCGGCAGAGAGAACACCGTTTCGATGATGACGCTGCCGCCCAGCATGCTGGCGATGCCGATGGAAAAAAGCGTGGTGGTGGAGATCATTACGTTGCGCAGGATGTACCACACGCGCACGCGCATGGGTGCAAGGCCCTTGCTGCGGGCAAAATCCACATAGTCGATGGTGAAAATCTGCGCCACCTCGTTCTGCATATTGCGGATGAGCAGCGCCGAGATGCCCAGCGACTGCGTGAACGCCGGCAGGATGAGGGACCACACATGTTCGCCGAAGGTATCGCCCCAGCCGGAGATGGGAAACCAGTGCAGCTTCAGCCCGAAGAAATACATCAGAAGGATGCCGACCCAGAACGCAGGCACCGCCATGACGACCAGCGCCGAGGTATTTATGGCCTTTCCGGCGGCGTTGTGCTTGTTCACACCCGAAAAATAACCGATGGGCAGCGCCAGCAGCATCGTGAACAGGGCCGTCATGCCCGTGAGCGAGGCCGTCACCTGAAAGCGGCGCGCCAGGATCTGCGAAACAGGCTCGCCGCTGAGGATGGATTCCCCGAAATCCAGCCGCAGGCAGTTTTTCATAAACAGGAAAAACTGCTCATAGATGGGCTTGTCGATGCCCATCTTGGCATGGAGCATGGCGCGTGATTCTTCGGTGGCGCGCGCGCCGAGCATCACGTCGGCCGGGTCGCCCGGGATAAAGCGAATCAGCGCGAAGATCAGCACCATCACCAGCAGCAGCACCGGGATCATCTGCAGCACCCGCTTTAAAATGTAATTGATTTCTTTCACGGACATCTCCCCCGACAAAAAAGATATGCGAAAGCCCTCCGCCGTCGGAGAGCCTTCGCAATTGGATCGCTCTTTTCCGCTTTAATGCGACAAAGTTAACTTACAGTAAATTATAGCAAACACAAACCAATTGTCAAGCTAAAATGTAACGGCCAGTACAACAGCGGGCGCATCGCCCACGTTGTAAAAATCATGCAGCACGCCGGGCGTCACGCGGATGGTGTCTCCCGGGCCGAGCAGCTCCTCGCCGCCCGCGCGCAGCGCGCGGATGCGCCCCGCGATGACAAAGCATACCTCGGTGTAAAGGTGGCTCACCATTTTGCCGCTGGAGGAGCAGCCGGGCTGCAGCGTGCACAGCACCATCGTCACGTCGCCCGCGTGGCCCGGGGCAAGCTGCTGCGCGTTCAAAAGCTGGTAGCGGACGCCCGGAAGATCAATGGGCATTGTGCGCCGGCCGTCCGGCGGCAGCACGCAAAAGCCGCTCTCTCCGGCGTCGTCGCCGGTTTCGCCGCGGCTTCCGGCCGTGTAATCGGAATTGTTCATCAGGCTCACAAGCGAGACGTCCAGCGCCTGCGCAATGGCCCGCAGCGCGTCCAGAGACGGGTTTTTGATGCCGCGCTCCAGCTGGGAAAGGAAGCTGACGGTATACCCTGTTTTTTCACTGAGCTGGCGCAGAGTGAAGTTTTTCCGGCGCCGCAGCTCGCGGATGGATTCCAGCATAACATGCACCTCGTTTCACCGATATTGTACGGGATGCGGCGGCGTTTTGCAAGCCCCGATTTTGCATTCAAAAAACAAAAAAGAGTATCTTTATACATATTTTCTATTGACAGGGCGCAGCCGGAGATTTATAATTTGGTTTAACTTCCAGTTAAAAAACAAGCGCTTACGGCAGGAACAGGGTGGGGCCGGGCGCGGGGAAGAAAAAACTTGTGAAGGAGTTTTCAATATGAAAAAATTGATCGCCAGCCTTTTGGCGGCGGCCCTGCTGGCAGCGGGCCTTGCCGGCTGCGGCGGCGCGCCCGCCTCCTCCGGCGGCGC
>UMFB01005635.1_pt1 | contig 9909 bp, 18 predicted proteins | sample 1964921 | NCBI WGS metagenome assembly UMFB01 (sample SAMEA4836037, study PRJEB28245) | human gut metagenome | biome: gut microbiome; material: fecal sample | place: Denmark | collected 2008
TACAACTGTATTAGCGTCAGGACAAGCTGGAGCCATCAGAACATCAAATATTATTTTTGATACAAGTTTTAGTAAAATGCCATCTATATCGGTAGCAATATATAATGAGTATCCAAGTGTTTTTCAGGCTACAATTAGCAAAGTTACTAAGTTGGGATTTTCTTTATATCTTGAAACAATAAAAGAAACCTCGGAGCAAAGTGTGTTAGTACATTGGATAGCATCAGCAAAATGATTATTTGAGCTCGAAAAATATGAGCTTTATCCATGCGGCAGTCCCAGCAATTCCACGCTCTGACGGATTATAGAAGGTTATGGATATAGAATCTTTTGTTATATTGGTTATCTGAGCATTTAACCAATTTGACGCCTGTACGGCCCATAAAGGTGTTTTTATAAACCCCAAATCCGAAATGGTGTAAGTTTGGCTAACACTATCCTTCGTACCAACGGTAGTATCACATGAAAAAATCTTTGATGATATTTTTCTGATTTGTACACCTAAATTGCTACTTCTTTTCTTTTTGAATCGCATTCAGAAACTTATCAATCTTAAGTCCTATGGTCCTCCTGCTATAATTCAATTTCTTCGCTATTTCTCCATCGGATTTGCGTTCTACATACTTTAATCCTAAAATATGCTTAATTTCAATATCCTCAGCAGGTAGTGTTTCCAAAAAAGTCTCAATATCTAATTTCATATCTTCAAAAAGTTGTTCATTACCTTTGAGGTCGATAATCAACTGGCGTACCATTTTTTCCCGTTCTGAGTTCGACTTTATAGTTGGACCAGAAACCACAAAATGACATTCAGTAAATGGAAACTGCTTCATAGAGCCTTTTACGATGCCATACTGTTGCTGAACCGGATGATTTTCATAATATTTTATTCTGCCCCGAATTCTTTTGATTTCAGATTCCAGGTACACATAGGTTGCCAGATACTCTCTTGTCAAAGTTTGCATAATACTTGTTCTCCTTAATTTAGAATGGTCGTGGCGTAGGCTTTGCTGAAGCTACACCTCCGCCGCTTCTGTAAACAGCTAACATGGCTACCATATCGGGTGCATCATCGTGAGCATTCTTCGCCAACTGACTGTATGCGCACAACCACGACATGAATTGCCCATAATCAGATTTAACCTCATAACAATCTGGGTGCTTAAATAGCACATGCTGAATTACCCATGGACTATTGACGATAATCTTCGTTTCCTTATTGGTAGTTGTGAATCTCTTTTCAATGCTGGCTCGCCCACCTTTTTCTTTTACTTTTTCCTGAACCTTATCGCCGGTTCTGCTACCCTCTTTGTTGCTCTCAAATACCGCAATCTGAACATTGTTCCGAACCAGGCATTCTGCATTCAAGTCGTCAAGCAAATAGGGGTCAATACTCTGAAATACCACATCATGAAGATAATAATCTTCTCCATACTGATAAAACACCCCTAGACAGTTATAGTCCGTTCCCGTATCTTTTGTATCGCAGAACGCCCATATAGCATCTGGCTCTTTTGGAGGCAGCTCTCCATAATATCGCCGCAGCATATCTGGATTATAAAGGACTCCCTCACGCTCTACCGGCTCATTCTTATACAGGCACTTGTATGTAATATCATCCAGAGACTTTTCGATGTCTTCAAAATACTCCACATCGAAACCAACGCCATAATCATAATCAAAATTACTTTCCCCGGTTTTCGGGTCAATATCGGGCACTGAAATGAAACGGCAGCGCTTATTATTCTGGTAGATGGTTTTTATGCGCCCAATCACATCCCATACAGACCATCTAGTCGCAATATGAAGTTCCTTGCAGGTTCTTCCTCGTTTTCCCTTTTTCTTTCTGGTTTTTAAATCTGTACTATACATCGTCCAGAGTTTATCCAGACGAATTTTAGAAAGAGCCATTTCAATACCAGAACACAAGTCATCACAATACAGAATGCCCTCACATCGGGTAACACCTGTCTGCGAAGCTCCCAACGATCTGCAGGTCAGTGTCTTAAATGGCTTAAACTTTCCAAGATTGATTTCCTGTTCGTTTGCATTGTTGCTTTCTACCTCAACATCTGGAAATATTTCTCTCCATGTGTATTCCGGTATCTGTCCGGGCTTCAAACCAATTCCAATGATATTGCAAACAACCTGATAAACCATCCGGGTAACATGACCGCTGTGGGATGAAAACAGGTTACACAAATCCGGAAACCATCCCATGAACCCAGACATGAACATTTCTCCAAGTGTAGTGTTATGAGTGATAACATATCCATCAGTAATATATAAATGAGATTCATCATCCACCATAATGCATTGGCATTCCTCTTCACCTACATACGCTATATTTCTTATGAATCGTTTTATTTTTTTTCTTTTCGGGCAATACAAAATCTTTTTTCGTTCTAAAGAAAAAATCTTCTCACTTTCACTCGAAAATTGAATAAGTATTCGATAACATAGTTTTCCTTCTCTTTTTTCTCCCTTATAGAGATAGCAACTCTTTTTTGTTCCTTTGCTTGCATATCCTCCCAATGAGTGAACCAATTCTACAACGTCATTAGCAAGTTTCTCCGATACTGTATAATACTCTGCATGGTTTTCTTGAGCACATCCATCTGTGTCAAGCAATCCTCTTAGCAAATCAAGTCTCTGTTTATATGACGCTGTCAAATATTCTTCTGGTATGAATTTGTGGTCGCTTGTTTTTCCATACAGCCCTAACCTTTCTAATTCCCTACGAAAATGGCACTTTGTATATCTTCCCCTACTATCTCTCTTTGAATATCCCTCTACAATACGGTACGAAATATCATCAATTAGATTTAACGAATAGCCATCCGGCAATAAATCTTTGATTCTATTTAAGATTTCCTTATCTATATTTGTAATATTTATAGAACCTCCAGACAGCGCACCATCTCCTATAAGAGCACCCAAAACATAGGGAGATATTAAAAACTCCTTCTCTTTAAAATCAATTTTAGGCACATAATCAACAGAATAGTTCACGCGCTTTCCATGCTCTACATAAACATTATTAATCATGTCCCTCAATTCAATAACTCTATACCTACCGTTTTCCCCATAGCGTTTTTTGTTTCGGTCTTCCCTTGTCTGAACTTTCCACAAATGTTCGTCAGAACAACGCACCTTTGTACCATCATCAAAAGTTATCTCATAAACCTTTTTCTTTCCCTGCGGATACACCCCAACAACCTTGCATACATTCCCAGTGCCAGAAATTACTTCCTGACCAATTTTTACATCACCCATTCGCATGAACCCATCTGGTGTAAGAACTTTGGAATACAGTGGTTGCGCTTTCCCGCTCCCAGGTACGGTAGATATGCTCAAAATATCTATTTCATCATCAATCAAATCCTGTAACGCTTGCGTGAAACCCATTTTCAGGAATTGCTTGCGGCGTGGCTCATAAAATCTATCCTCCGGGTCCCGATTCTTCTCCAGATAAATCAAGTAGCTATCCACCACACGATTTCTGGCTTCAAACAACATTGTATCCCAGTACAGTCTGTCCCATTGAGGGTCCAGCGTCTGCTGTAAGCGCTGTAGCGACCAACGCTTAATGAATCCTGAATAGGAAAACACATATTTTCGTTCATCTGCACCCAAATCCGGGTTATCCTGCATCGTATATTGAAGTTCGGACAGAAGAAGTTGCAAAATGTCCAAAGATGGCGGCTCTGTAATCTGCCGCTTTAATTTTTTGATTAATTCCCGGTGTTCCTGGAAATTCATAAGAAAAGCCTCCTTCCTCTGTTTATTTCGCAAAGGTCGAAGGCTCACTAGGCACTGGTTTAAATCGACATAATTTTTAACTTAATCCTGTTCAGGATGTTCTTTCTGCCATTTTTGATAATACCAACATCTCGTTGCAAGGCCCCTATTTATGCCGCGAAGAATATCATAATTTTCGCATTCATATTCTTTATTCCAACCATGAACATCAAAATTATGCCCTAAGCAAAGTCTACGAACTCTTGATTTTGCCCAATCATCGCAGTCATATTTCTTCCCAATCATAAATGTTGCCGCCCAAGGTGTTGCATTGGGACTACAATAGAAGTATAGTGGCCACCAATGCCCATCACACAATAGAGATAGTCTAAAACAAATATACCCATACTTCTTGGTATGTAACTGCACTCCCCAGTGCATAGCATTTCTCCCATACACCGTTAAACTTCCAATGCTAATATGACCAGTCATGAATTTCCATTTCATGTAATGCTTTATCCTACTCCACATTTACAATCATCTCCTTCCGGCATTTACTGTTCTTACACTTATATGGCATTTTCTCAATTTTCGTATCAGAATTGACCTTAAACTGCTTTTTCAAACAGTAAGGGCAGATTACCCAGCCTGCCTTTATATCTGCCTGCCCATCAAATCCATCTTCTGGCGACGACATATAATTTGAAAAGTTCAAATCTCATTCCTCCCTTATGTAGCCCGCAATCAAATCCCCAACACCAAACACACCATCTTCGCATTGATGATAGGCATAAATTGAACCAGTAAGGACCTCTACTCCATTCACCTTGAAATCCTCGGAAATATATACTCCATCCTTCTCAAATTCCTGACCACATCTCCGACACCGGTATATTATTTTTGCTACTTGTTTATCCATTTACTTCATCCTCCCCACAATCTTACTAAATCTAGCCCCACACTTCGGACAGTTCCTTTGAATCCGAACTGGCGCGCAGAACATGTTTTCAGAAATGCCACTATCGATAACTTGGTGACAGTTACCACATAGCAACGAAACACCAGTTTTGTCCCCGTTGCCCCAATCGATTCCAATATGTAATTCTCCATTGTTCATAGATTATCGCTCCTTATCCGGTCAATGATGTTCTGACAAAAATTAATACGCTCCTGGTTCAGCATTTCCGCCGCGCGAACTCCTACTTGTACCCCATTAAAGCAGGTTGACTCCCTTAATATCCTATCTTTACATTGTTCTATTTCCGCTTCAAAGAAATGTATTATTTTATCAACGTCTGTCTCAAATTCCCACATAATATGCTTTGCAATCTCCGAAAACATAGCAGGATGGGCAATACGACTATGTGCATCTTCTTCAGAACAGTCTTTTTTATTCATGATAATACTTATCGCATCCGATTCTTTTAGATTTACACCAAGGAATCTATCTGTAACCGTATCCCATATTGCAAATAAATTATCGACCTCATCCTGTTTTGCAACTAACAGCATAAATCCTCCCCCTCATAAATTTTGCACCCTCGTTTCAAATCCTGCTTTCACCAGTTTGTCGTTGATTTCAAGCGCATAACCCGCAAACCATCTTGGATATCCGTTTCCATGCTCTTCATCACGGTATATCGACAAATAACGTCTCTGAATTGGCTCTCCGTCAGATAAGAGCAATTTCACACAGTACGCGAATGTGTTTCCGTTGCATCTACCGCCAGCTCTGTATCTTGTTTTCCCCAACAGGTAATCTTTTTGCCAGCCATGTAGCTGGAATCCAAAAGCCTGTTCAATCCTTTTTATTGTGTTATCATCAATCTTCATTCTTCCTTACCCACATACTTACCGGAGGTTGACCGCCAATCACATCCAAATGAATTGCCGGTCTAATTCCAGCCTTAATTTGCTTTAATATATCTGCCAAATCATCATCCGAAAAACGCCACAGAGAAATCACTTCATCGGTCGCAAACTGCTCATTATACTGCTTACAGGCTGGCAAATCGTCACATCCTTCTGCTACAAATACGCTATTCTGTTCTGGAAATTCTACTGGATACATTTTCCTGCTCCTTTATTCTTCGTTCTCACTGTTATTGCAGTACGCCAGCAAATGCTCCGCAATCTGCCGCAAATCGCTTTTAGAATATTTCTCTGTCTCATATTTATCTGGAATGTTTTGAGCCAACACCTTTTTAATTGGATTTGTTTTAACGGTTACCGTAGCCTTGATAAGCATAGAAGCTACATCAATAGGATCTGTCGGAAGAATCAGTCCCTTGTCTTTCTGATTCAATTCAACACAGCATAGATTTTCATACAAATGCCGAGAAAGAAGTTCCCTTGCCTCTCCAGAAGAATTTTCCATAAGAGTATCAAACATTTTGGTTCCATCTTTCATCTCCAATTCCTGCTTCAATTTATCAGAGTGGCACTGTACTTCCAGTAATTCGGCTTTTAGGCAGTCAATATGTGACTGCATTTCAGAAACCAGTTTATCTCTCTCCTGTTTTGCATTCTCAAAAGCCGTTTTATACTTCTCTACCTCATCAAGTGCTTTTAATATTACTTTCTCATAATCCGTTCTCTTGACATAATCCTTATTGCCAATATCTATGAGTGGACATTCCACTGAAAAACTTCCATCATCTGTTTTCGTTATGATACTTGCCATGCCATACCTCCACTTCAATCAAACACCGTTCGTCCGGCACTTTTACCCCAACGTCCCATCCGCTGTGATTTCTAAAAATTTCTTGCTTACCACACTGGCCTTTCTTTAAGGTTCTAATGGTCGAAACATTTAATGGACACTCACAGCAGAACATTGGACGCTTATCAGCTATAATTTTCTTTATTTCCATTTCAAGCCTCCATCGGACTTGGTGTCGCATTTAAGATTTCTTTCTGATAATTGATTTTCACATGCTCTAATCCCCTCATATATCCTTTCACAAAAGAAACATCTTCCACGCACCCACAATTTTTGCACCGATACTTCGGCAGACCATTGATTTTCTCACACTCAAACTCATGCCGCCGGCAGGATTCCTCTTTCTGGTTATTCTCATTGATGTCCTGAAGAATCTTTATTGTCCGCTCATCCATTCCTTTACTCCGGGCTTTTTCAATATCAAACATAGAACTACCTCCGATTCTTCAACTTACCCGCATGGCAATGCCACCATGCGTACTTAACTCTGCTTTTTTGATAACAGACATTACATTTTTCTCTTAAATACCGTTTCATTTCAGGATAATACAGCCATGACTTTATAAAATCAACCACTCTTGCTATAATCAAATTTCATTCCCCTCCTTACTAATCCGCACAACCTCTTTGACAAGGTTATGCGGTATCTGAATCACAGTAATTAAGTTCTGGTTATGGAATATGTACGCCTTATCCCCGTAAAGCCGAATCTGGTTCGCTCTACGATTATAGAAATACTGCTTGTCCACCCACTTTTTCAGATTGCCGGTCAAATCCCCATGACGCAGACCTTTCTCATATGCGATTTTTGCCATCCGCTCCGAAGATTTATCATTCAGACCGCACCGCTCTTTCAATCGCTCTTTGGCGTGTTTTGTGACCTGCATACGAATGTCCTCCAATCCTTACTTATCACATATTGCACAGACCCCGAGAATGTAATGACTTCTGGAATCCATTGACGTTGTAACTTCTACGCAATTTCCATTTACAATACACATCGGTAAAATATCACATTTATCGCATTCTGTATCTTTTTCTATGTATTCAGGTGCTATAAATTCTTTGAAATATGGACAGCCAATGCCGTGTACTTGCAGTCCTACTTCATTTTCTTTCTGGCACTGGTATATGTTGACTTCATCATTTGCTTCATCGTCCCACTCATAATCAATATCAAGAAACTCACACTTTTCACAACGATTCTCCATATGCTTCTCCCAATTTCCGCAATTCGTCCAATTTACCAGTATTCAGTTCTATACAATCCAGACAGTCAATAGCTATCAGCTCTTTCTCCACTCTGGACAGCTTCTTTCCAGTCTGCTCTTCTATTCTCCCATACATCCGCTTACCTTTAGCTGACTTAACGAATTTCTGAATCTTCTGGCGCTGTTGCTCTCTGTTCATCGTGCTTTATTTTCAATAATAATCTGACTTGTAAGCAAGCCTTTGTATTATTCCCTCCGTTGCAAAATGTGGTAAATGCCAATCTATATTTTTTCCATAGTTTACAGTAAAATGCTTATCAATCAAAGAATAATACCCATTATCAAACGAAATTAGGTCCTCGAAATCTTTACTTCCTTCAACAAGCTTTTCGATAACCTTAATCAGCGTTTGGTCTGACATTCTTGGGTGAAATCCTCCTGTATGCTCGTGATATTTGTCAAAATAATAACTGATGGTATTTATTATGTTCTCTACTACACTATCATCATCGTAAAATAATTTATCTCGACACAACCTGATTGTTCTTGTAAGCACTTCGCCTTTTACGTCTTTTCCATCATTGTGGAACACATCGTCCTTCGCACCGATTCTATCGGTCGGAGTATTCGCTCCTCCTTTTTCTTTAGAAAAAGAATTTAGTGTACTCTTTGATGTATTCTCTGTATAGTACTCTCTGGTATTGGTTGGTTCATCTTGATTTGCTCGAATGTCGCAAAATGATACGTCCGTCGTATCATTTTGATACGTTCGATTGTTCATCATAGATTCCTCAAGTTTTTTATAATCTATCGAATACCATTTTGTCTTATCAAACGAATATGTATTATGATTTGCGGAAATTACATATCCGTCCTTTTCTAATTTTGCAAAAATCCGTTTAATTGTTGGAATCGACCAAAAAGGAAAATTATCTCTTTGCCAATCCTCATATGTATTAAACGTCCAGTATCTTCCATCAATAAAATTCTTTCCGCTCCGCTCATTAAACTCCAACCAGTATTCAATCTGGTTGAGAACAATGGCTTCATTAAGCCCAACTAACATAGCCAATTCTTGGCGAATGTTGAGCATTCTATCTTTATTTATAAATAAACTTCTTGCTGTCATTTTAATTACCTACCTTTCAAGTAATTGCCTCAATTTGGATTTAGGCAAGGAAACGGTTAAGGCTTACCGCTTTCGTGTTGCAATCACTATCCTTGCCTAAGTTGGGCTAGTTGGATTCGAACCAACGAATACAGGAGTCAAAGTCCTGTGCCTTACCGCTTGGCGATAGCCCATAAATCTATGCTTCTTCTACTTGTCCAAAAACTTCACAATATCGCTTAACATCAGTAAATCCAAGAATCTCTTTTGCTTTTTCTACTGATTCCATTCTAATATCAGAGTAAATTGCAATTATGTGAGCATCTCCATATGCATCTTGATAATCTTCAAATCCACATTTTGCCGAAAAGAAGTTTCTTTTAAGAGTCATAAAATATTTTCTACCATTTTGTTCACCAATTACTTCCGCATTATTTGTTCTATAAAGTTTTCCGCAAATAATTGCAGAAGAATGATTTGTTTCTCTAATAAATCTCATAATACACACACCTTTACGATTAATAAACTTTTACTACAATGGACACTCTGGGCATCGAACCCAGGAATATCTGGTTATGGAAGGGTAAGTCACCTGGTTTTCGCTAAAGGGGATTATCGGACTTGAACCGATGTACATAGATTAACAACCTATCGCTATGCCTCTCAGCTAAATCCCCAGAACGGGCCTGCGCCCGTTAGCAACATTTTTATCGCGCCATGCGTTTGCGCTATGGAGTTTTCTCTGGATTCCAGATAAAGATTAAATCTCGCCCTTACTCCCAACTTTTCGCGTGTATACGGCGGCTTCGCGCCATCACATAGTGCATACAAGACCAGTTCGGTTTCAAGCATTTCACCGACAACTTAAATATGTGCACATATCCAGTCTTTCCCGGTGTCAAGAGGGAATAGTCCCACACAGCTCACCCTCTTATGGTCTGCTTCCTTATTGTCGCTTTCGCTTGCCTCCGCAGCATGATGCTATAATACCGCTCTTTCAGACCTCTTCCACTCTGATTTTCTAACTCCCGTCAAAATCCCGTATCGCCTCTTAACGTCATTTGCGATATTCCCAAACATAGTTAAACATTCCTTGAAACTCCCCAGACACGCTTTGGCGCCGATTA
>UMFB01011020.1_pt1 | contig 9789 bp, 5 predicted proteins | sample 1964921 | NCBI WGS metagenome assembly UMFB01 (sample SAMEA4836037, study PRJEB28245) | human gut metagenome | biome: gut microbiome; material: fecal sample | place: Denmark | collected 2008
TATTTTATTCAGAAAGCCGGTCAGCAGTCTCTGCTGGCCGGTTATTTTTGCACGAAACTCTGTAAAAGACAGCGCATATTTTATGGTTCACGGTGCAGACTATCCTTAATTGATGAATGTTCACGAAAGGGTGGTCTGATTATGGGACAAGGAAAAAACAACAGGAAAAAAAGAGACAGTCAGGCGGAAAACGGAAACGGACAGGTACGCCAGCAGGACGATGAAGCCAAAAAGCTTGAAAAGGAAATAGAAGAAAAGGAAGACAATAAGCTGGAGGAGTATGGCCAGGTCATTCTGGAGGACAACCGCAGGCAGAGGAAAATCCATCTCATCACGATCATTGGGGAGGTGGAGGGACATGAGAATTCCTCCGGGAGCAGCAAAACCACAAAATACGACCATATACTGCCGAAGCTGGCTGAAATAGAGGATGACGACAGTGTGGACGGACTTCTGGTGCTGCTCAACACATCGGGAGGGGATGTGGACGCGGGTCTTGCCATCGCGGAAATGATTGCGTCCCTCAGTCTTCCCACCGTATCGCTTGTGTTAGGCGGAAGCCACTCCATCGGGGTTCCCCTGGCCGTGTCCACAAATTATTCCTTCATCGTGCCGTCCGGCACCATGATGATCCATCCGGTGCGGATGACGGGGATGGTTATAGGCACATCCCAGACCTATGAGTATTTTGAGATGATACAGGACCGCATACTGACGTTTGTATCAAACCATGCCGATATCGCCTATGACCAGCTGAGGGAGTTGATGCATAATACAAAGATGCTGACCAGGGACCTGGGCACTGTTCTGGTGGGAAACCAGGCCGTGGAGGCGGGACTTATCAACCAGGTGGGAGGCATCAAGGAAGCCCTTGGAAAGCTTTATGCCATGATTGATGATCGGGAACGCAGGCGGTAGATTCCGTCTTTTGAAACAATCCACTTGAATTTTAACCTCAAATATAGCATAATATAAGTTAACTGTATAAATGAGACAGCCTGCTGTGGGAATGGGAGGCTGATACGGTATGACAACTTGTAAGAGAATGACAGGAGGCTGTATCAAGTGGCTGAAACAACAAAACGACAGCAGAGTGGGAACAGAAAACCGGGAAGACCAAAGGGAAGCACGTCCAAAAAGACAGGCACTTCCTCCAAAAGCCGCGGGACAACCGGAAAAAAGGCCTATGAACAGGATAATACGGAATTCATGAGAGCAGAAGTGGTCATCATCTGCTCTTTTGCTGTTGCCATTCTTTTATTTCTGAGCAATTTCAAGCTGTGCGGCGTGGTGGGCGATGTGCTGCGCGGAGTACAGCTGGGAATATTTGGAATGGTGGGGTATCTATTCCCTATACTGATATTTGTGGGCACCTGTTTCCATCTGTCCAACCAGGGAAACATCCATGCTGCCATGAAGCTGGCAGCCGTGGCAGGGGCTGTGATTACGGTCTGCGGGCTGCTGCAGCTGGCCTTCGGTACGGTTCCGGCCGGCGCGAAGTGGATGGAATATTATAAGCAGTCCACCCTGACCGGTACGGGCGGCGGATGGCTGGGAGGCGTCCTTACCTCCTTCCTTACCATCGGACTGGGGAAGCCGGGAACCTTTCTGGTTCTGGTGGTCCTGTTCATCATCTGCATGGTATGCATCACGGAGCGCTCCTTTGTGTCTGCTGTGAAGCGGGGAGGAGACAAGGCTTACCAGTATGCCAGAGAGGATATGGACCGGCGCAGGGAGCTTCACGCCATGCGGGAGGAGGAGCGCAGGCGCATCCGCGAGGAACAGAGGGTGAGGGGAGTTAATCTGAATGCCACCAGGCTGATGACGCCTGAGGAAGAGGATTATGACGAGGAGGCATTTGACCGTGAGTTTGGAGCGGATCTGGAGGAAATGCCGGAAATGCCAGAAATGCCCGATACATACGAGAAGGACTGGGGGCCGGCCCAGACAGCCGGCGCAAAGGACAGCCTGCCGCCGGATGAGTTTGTGGGCAGGTTTGATCCGCCCTTGGAGTCTGGGACCGATGCCGGGGATTCCTACGACACGGATGAACTGGGGGCCCTGGCCAGGTCTATAGAGGGCCACAGCCGTTTGGGACGCCGGGAAGAAGCGCCGGTGGTCACCGGCATTCTTGTGGAGGACGAGTATGGGACACATGATGGGGAGGACTATGACACCATCCATGTGAAGAAGGATTTAAAGACCCTGGAGGAGATGGAGTTTCATGTCAGGTCCTCTGCGGACAGGGACGAGAATCCTGTAGACGGTTATGGCCATGACCGGGGCCGTGAGGATACGGTTCCCTGGGAAGAAGAATATGGGACATCTGGGGATATGGCAGAAGGAGCTGCCTTGTCTGCTGAAAGCGCGGGTACGGCCGGCCTTCACGGGACAGGACTGCACGGAGCCGCAGACCATGAGGCGGGAATTCCTGAAACGGATGATCCGGAAACAGATGTCTATGAGACAGACCCGTCGGAACAGGGTATCAATTATGACAGCATATTTGTGCCGGAGGAGCCCAAGCGGGTGGTTACGGCATCAGGCAAGGTTATAGAGACTGAGACAGAGCTTCTCCAGAAAAAGATTGAGAAGAAGCGGGAGGAGGCCGGACAGACCGATTCCAATATGGCGGTGGCCCAGGAAATCAAGGAAAAGGAAGAGGCGGTAAAGAAGGAATATGTGTTCCCGCCTACTACCCTGCTTAAGAAAGGGGCTAAGAATGCCGGTTCCTTTTCTGGGGATGAGTATAAGGCCACGGCCATTAAACTGCAGCAGACTCTCCATAACTTCGGTGTTGGGGTGACGGTTACAAATATAAGCTGCGGTCCTGCCGTGACCCGGTATGAGCTTTTGCCGGAGCAGGGCGTTAAGGTCAGCAAGATAGTGGGGCTGACCGACGATATCAAGCTGAGTCTGGCTGCGGCGGATATCCGTATTGAGGCGCCCATTCCCGGCAAGTCGGCGGTGGGAATCGAGGTGCCCAACAAAGAGAACAACATGGTATATTTGAGGGATTTGCTGGAGGCGGAATCGTTTAAGAACCACAAGTCACGTCTGGCCTTTGCCGTTGGCAAGGATATCGGCGGACAGGTGGTGGTGACGGACATCGGAAAGATGCCCCATCTGCTTATTGCAGGCGCCACTGGTTCCGGTAAATCGGTGTGTATCAATACCCTGATTATGAGCATCATTTTCAAGTCCAAACCAGAGGATGTGAAGATGATTATGGTGGACCCCAAGGTGGTGGAGCTCAGTGTCTATAACGGAATCCCCCATCTGCTTATCCCGGTGGTGACAGACCCCAAAAAGGCCTCAGGGGCACTGAACTGGGCTGTGGCCGAGATGACGGACCGCTATAAGAAGTTTGCGGAGTGCAATGTCAGGGATTTAAAGGGCTACAATGAAAGAGTTGAAAAGATAAAGGATATAGAGGATGACAAAAAGCCGGTAAAGATGCCCCAGATTGTCATTATCATTGACGAGCTGGCAGACCTTATGATGGTGGCTCCGGGAGAAGTGGAGGATGCTATCTGCCGTCTGGCCCAGCTGGCCCGTGCGGCGGGAATCCATCTGGTTATTGCAACCCAGAGGCCGTCGGTCAATGTCATCACCGGACTGATTAAGGCCAATGTGCCGTCCAGAATTGCTTTTGCCGTGTCTTCAGGCGTGGACTCCAGGACCATTATTGATATGAACGGGGCCGAGAAGCTGCTGGGAAAGGGCGACATGCTCTTTTATCCGGCTGGATTCCCCAAACCCCAGCGTGTACAGGGCGCCTTTGTGTCCGATGAGGAAGTGGGCCGGGTGGTGGAATTCCTGACAGAACAGGGCATGGTGGCGGAATATAATCCGGAAGTGGAGAGCCGTGTCTCTTCCCCGTCCATGGACGGAGGAAGCGGGGCTTCTGAACGGGATGAGTACTTTGTCCAGGCTGGCAGGTTTATCATTGAAAAAGAAAAGGCATCCATCGGCATGCTCCAGAGGATGTTTAAGATTGGCTTCAACCGGGCTGCCCGGATTATGGACCAGCTGGCGGAAGCAGGGGTAGTGGGCGAGGAAGAGGGTACCAAGCCCAGGAAAGTGCTTATGAGCATGGAAGAATTCGAGGAACTGCTGGAGCAGGGGTATTAGAAACTGTTCCCTGAAAGCGCGGCGCATGCGGGCCGGAGCAGGGGAACAGGGATGTATGGGGAAACAAGAGCAGCGGCTGCCGGCAAGGGCAGCAGCGGCCGGTGCTTTTGAATAAAACGTTGACGGACCTGCAAAGGCGGGAAACCGTGGGGCGTAATATAAGAGGAGGAACAAAAATATGAAATCAGATATTGAGATTGCGCAGGAGGCCGTGATGCAGCCCATTAAGGAAGTGGCTGCTGCTTACGGAATCGGGGAGGATGACCTGGAGCTTTACGGTAAATACAAAGCAAAGCTGACAGATGAACTCTGGGAGCAGGTAAAGGACCGTCCCAACGGAAAACTGGTGCTGGTAACAGCCATAAACCCAACACCGGCAGGAGAAGGAAAGACCACTACCACGGTTGGTCTGGGCGAGGCATTTGGAAAGATGGGAAAGAAGGCCATCATAGCCCTCAGAGAGCCGTCCCTGGGCCCCTGCTTCGGCGTTAAGGGAGGAGCAGCCGGCGGCGGTTATGCCCAGGTTGTGCCCATGGAGGATTTAAACCTGCATTTTACAGGTGATTTCCATGCCATTACCTCCGCCAATAACCTGTTGGCAGCTCTCTTAGACAACCATATCCAGCAGGGCAATGCCCTGGGGATTGACCCAAGACAGATCCAGTGGAAGCGCTGCGTGGACATGAATGACCGCGTTCTGCGCAACATCGTGGTGGGCCTGGGAGCAAAGGGAGACGGCATGGTCAGGGAGGATCACTTTGTCATTACAGTGGCTTCTGAAATCATGGCGATCCTGTGCCTGGCAGACAACATGGAGGATTTAAAGAACCGTCTGGGCAAGATTATTGTGGCCTATAATTTTGCAGGAGAGCCTGTGACCGCAGAGCAGCTCCATGCAGTGGGATCCATGGCAGCCCTCCTTAAGGAAGCGTTAAAGCCCAACCTGATCCAGACCCTGGAGCATACAGGCGCCCTGGTACACGGCGGCCCGTTTGCCAACATCGCCCACGGATGCAACAGCGTGAGAGCCACGAAGACAGCCCTGAAGCTGGCAGACGTGGTAGTGACAGAGGCCGGCTTCGGTGCTGACCTGGGAGCTGAGAAGTTCCTTGACATCAAGTGCCGCAAGGCAGGACTTAAGCCGGACGCAGTGGTTCTGGTGGCTACGGTCAGGGCCCTTAAGTACAACGGCGGCGTGCCCAAGGACCAGTTGTCAGCTGAGAATCTGGAAGCCCTTGAAAAGGGCATTGTGAATCTGGAGAAGCACATTGAGAACCTCCAGAAGTTCGGCGTGCCTGTGGTGGTTACGCTCAATTCCTTCATATCCGATACCGAGGCAGAATATGCTTATATCAAGAAGTTCTGCGAAGACAGGGGATGTGAGTTCGCTCTGTCCGAGGTATGGGCAAAGGGCGGCGAGGGCGGCATTGCCCTGGCTGAAAAGGTAATGGAGACACTGGAGAACAAGCCAACCCAGTACCATGTACTCTATCCGGATGAGATGAGCCTTAAGGATAAGATTAATACCATTGCAAAAGAGATTTACGGAGCAGACGGCGCTTCCTTTGCACCGGCCGCTGCCAAGGCGTTAAAGCGCATTGAGGATAGGGGCTTTGGAACCCTGCCGGTGTGTATGGCCAAGACCCAGTATTCCCTGTCGGATGACCAGACCAAGTTAGGACGGCCCGCCGGCTTTACCATCAATGTAAGGGATGCCTATGTATCAGCAGGCGCAGGCTTCGTGGTGGCGCTTACAGGTTCCATCATGACCATGCCGGGACTTCCGAAGAAACCGGCGGCAGACAGCATTGATGTGGACGAGAACGGTAAGATTACCGGACTTTTCTAGGAAATGGGCCTGGCCCGGCGCATCCGAAAAAGGAGCGCCGGGCCAGGATATATTTTGGCATAATATAAGTTGCACGAAAAAGAAATGAGGTATTGATATGATACTTAGAACCTGGTTGAATGAGCTGGATTATGAACTTGTCAGAGGAAGCCTGGATGTGGAGGTCACAGAGGTGGTCTACGACTCCAGAAAGGCAGTGCCCGGCGCTGTGTTTGTGTGTATGGCGGGGACCCGGGTGGATTCCCACCGGTTTGTACCGGATGTGCTGCGCGCTGGCGTCCGCGTCCTTGTGACGGAGCGGGACATTGAGGAGGAATTGGCTGCCTCAGGACTTGCGGAGGATGAGATGGGCCGGGTGACAATACTTAAGACAGCAGAGGCCAGGAGAAGCCTGGCTCTTCTCTCGGCAGCCAGGTTCGGTTATCCTGCGTCCAAAATGATTACCATTGGCGTGACGGGAACAAAGGGAAAGACCACCACCACCCATATGATAAAAGCCATTCTTGAAGCGGCAGGAAAAAAGGTGGGGATGATAGGCACCACAGGCACGGTGATCAATGGACAGGTGACCCCTACCATGAATACCACGCCGGAATCCTATGAACTGCACCAGTCCTTTGCGAAAATGGCGGAGGCAGGCTGCCAGTATATGATTATGGAGGTGTCCTCCCAGGGAATCAAGATGCACCGGGTGGACGGCCTCGCCTTTGATTACGGCATTTTCACCAATATATCCCCGGACCACATCGGGCCGGATGAGCACGCTGATTTTGCGGAATATCTCTGCTGCAAATCACGTCTTTTGAGCATGTGCAGGATAGGGCTGGTAAACTTAAACGACGGGCATTTTAAAGAAATCGTAAAGGACGCGTCCTGCCGGCTTTATACGTACCGCGTAAAGGAGGACGGGGAGACGAAGGCAGACTTTGAAGCCTCAAACGTCCGGTATGTGTCCCGGCCGGATTTTGTGGGCACGGAGTTTGATGTCACAGGGAACCTGGACATGGATGTCCGTCTGGGAATTCCCGGCCTGTTCAACGTGGACAATGCCCTGGCAGCCCTGTGCGTATGCTCCTTCCTGGGACTTCCAAAAGATAGGATTGTCCACGCCCTGGAGCACATACGTGTCAATGGACGTATGGAAATCGTCCACACCTCATCCAGGTGTACGGTCCTGGTGGACTACGCCCACAATGCGGTAAGCATGGAGAGCCTTCTTACCACCCTGCGCCAGTATCATCCCAGGCGGCTGGTGGTGGTATTTGGATGCGGCGGCAACCGTTCCAAGGACAGACGCTACTCTATGGGCGAGATTGGAGGAAGGCTGGCCGATTTAAGCATCATCACGGCAGACAACTCCAGGTATGAAAAGGTGGAGGACATCATGGCGGATATCCGGGGAAGCATAGAAAAAACAGGAGGGGACTTTGTTGAAATTCCTGACAGAAGGGACGCAATCCGCAGCAGCATCCTTCATGCGCAGCCAGGGGATATGATAGCTGTCATCGGCAAAGGACATGAGGACTATCAGGAGATCAACGGCGTGCGCCATCATTTCCTGGACAGGGAAGTCATTGAAGAAACCATAAAAGAGTTGGGAGACGAGACACAGTATGACAGGAATAACGGTTAAGGAACTGCTTGAAGCCACAGGAGGAAACCTGCTGCATGGCCAGGAGGATCAGCATGTTAAACACATCAGCCTGGATTCCAGAAAAATGGAGGGGGATGACCTGTTTGTGCCCATAGTGGGTGAGCGGGTGGACGCCCACCGCTTTCTCTGCCAGGCAATTGCCAGCGGGGCGGCCGTGGTATTTACCAGCGAACATCACTGCGGGGAGGATGTTAAAGCCTGTGTCCGGCAGCAGTGCGGGGAAAACAGGGAGCAGGAGAGGAAAGCACTTCAGGCAGCATGGATTGAGGTGTCTGACACGAAGAAGGCCCTTCAGGACCTGGGGAGTTTTTGCAGGAAACGCCTGAGTCTTCCCCTGGTGGGAATCACGGGAAGCGTGGGAAAGACCACTACCAGGGAAATGATAGCGGAGGCCCTGAGCGCCGGATTCAAGGTCTATAAGACACCGGGCAACAGCAACAGCCAGGTGGGGGTGCCCATTACCATTGCGGAAATCCCGCAGTCTGCTGAGATTGGCGTCATTGAGCTGGGAATGAGCGAACCCGGGGAGATGGAGCGTATTGCCAGGGTGGCCAGGGTGGACTGTGCCGTCATGACCAACATAGGAATAGCCCACATCGAACAGCTGGGATCACAGGAATGCATTCTGGAGGAAAAGCTCCATATCCAGGAGGGAATGCCGCCAGAGGGCATATTGTTCTTAAACGGCGACGACCCTCTTCTGGCCTCAGTGGTTCCGAAGGAGGGCAGGAAGAAGGTGCTGTACGGACTGGGCAGGGACTGTGACTACAGGGCAGAGGACCTGCACCTGGAAGAGGGGTATCCCGTGTTCACGGCGGTTCACGGTGACTGCAGGGTCCGGGTGCGCCTTAAGGTTATGGGAAGCCACATGGTGAGCAATGCCATGGCGGCCCTGGCAGTGGCGGATACATACGGGCTTTCCATGGAGAAGGCGGCTCTTGCCCTGGGACAGTTTAAGGGCTACAAGGGACGCCAGCAGATATTTGAATGGGGCGGCGTCACTGTCATTGACGACAGCTACAATGCCAGCCCGGTGTCCATGAAGGCCGGACTGGAGGTGCTGGACAGCGTGAAGGGAGAACGAAAGATTGCGGTCTTGGCCGACATGAAGGAGCTGGGCCCGGATACGGAAAGGTTCCATGCCGAAATAGGCGCCTACATAGGAGAACATCCCCTGGACATGGTTCTTTTGCTTGGGGAGCTGGCAGCCTGCATCGGCAGAGGAATGGATGCAGCCCGCGCAGCGACGCCCCATATTGAAATAGACAGTCTGGCCCAGGCTGAAGAGTGGCTGGACGAAAACATCAGGGAGGGCGACTGCATTCTTTTTAAAGGCTCCAACAGCATGAAGCTGTCCGAGGCAGTAAATCATCTGAAGGAAACCAGGTCATGATTCTATCTGAGTGCTTATATCTTTCCCTCATTTTGGGAAGAATGTACGATATGGACAGAAATGTCACAGAAAGTACATTCTGAATGAGATAAGGAGAAACATTGTGATGCAGCAGAAAGATGATAAAAAGATTCTCTGGCATACCCTGGCTTTTATGGCTTTTTCAACGGTCTGGGGATTTGGGAATGTGATAAACGGATTTTCGGAATACGGCGGATTAAAGGCCATTGTATCCTGGATTCTTATATTTGCCATTTATTTTGTGCCCTATGCCCTGATGGTGGGAGAGCTGGGATCCACCTTCAAGCATGCCGGAGGCGGGGTCAGCTCCTGGATTCATGAGACCATAGGGCCCAAGATGGCTTACTACGCAGGCTGGACCTACTGGGTGGTCCACATGCCCTATATATCCCAGAAGCCGAATTCCACTGTGATTGCAGCCAGCTGGGCCCTGTTCCAGGACAAGAGGGCCAGCGGCATGAACACCACGGTGATGCAGATTCTGTGCCTGGTCATTTTCCTGTTTGCCATGTACCTGTCCGGCAAGGGGATGGGGGTGTTAAAGAGGCTTGCCACATTGGCAGGTTCCGCCATGTTCATCATGTCCATGCTGTTCATTGTCATGATGGTGGCTGCTCCGGCCCTGACAGAAGGTGCCTTATTAGCCATTGACTGGTCCCCTTCGTCCTTTATACCGGATTTTAACGCCAATTTTTTTCTGAGCCTTTCCATCCTGGTTTTTGCGGTGGGAGGATGTGA
>UMFB01040202.1_pt1 | contig 9669 bp, 10 predicted proteins | sample 1964921 | NCBI WGS metagenome assembly UMFB01 (sample SAMEA4836037, study PRJEB28245) | human gut metagenome | biome: gut microbiome; material: fecal sample | place: Denmark | collected 2008
CCAGCGAGGATGGGATAGGAGAGTCCAAGCGCAAAGAGATAAAGGAGCTGCTCAGGACATTAAAGAAGAACAATCCGAATATTGAAAAGAGTATCTTCAACAGTATCCATAACGTAAATCTGGACACGATGCCGGGCTATAAGTCCGGCGGACAAGACCATTCCTTTTTGGAACGCTTTTACAGGGAAGAATAGGGTTTAAAAGAAGTATCCGAAAAAACTGTTGCGTCAAAATACAAACGGTGTTATAGTAATGATATTCAAAATGTCCGCGTGGGACGGGCATTATCAATCTGAGAGAAAGGAACGGACGGTCATGGAATATAAGAGCAGTTTACAGATGATGGCGATGCCGCAGATGATGATGGGACGCAGCGCCTGTATCCGATAAGCACCTCGGGTGTACGGATGCAGGAGAGGGGTCTTCTGTTTCTGTACGCATCCGCAAGACTGTTCTTTTTCAGAATCGTATGCAGAACGTGTCAGGAAGCAGAAGTTTCCCGGCACGTTTTTTTTATGTACTCGCGCGCGGCGAAATTGTTTCTGACGCGGGGGTGCGCTTTGATACGCATATATTTTTGGTGTGCAGTTGAAAAGAAAAAAGACAGGTGTCTGACAGAATAGGAAATGACAGGAGGAAACTATGAAAACACCGGTATTGGAGACAGAACGACTTTTTTTAACGCCTTTATATGAAGCAGATGCAAATGGCGTTTTTGGCTGGGCAGGGGATGAGGAAGTCAGCCGTTTTATGCGCTATGCGCGGCACAGGGATATTGAAGAGACAAGAAAGTGGCTGAAAGAGGAGGAGGCACTTCAGGAGAGGGATACTTCTTATAATTTCGGATTCCGTCTGAGGCAAACAAAGGAACTGGTCGGCAGCGGAGGGCTGATGTTCAATCAGGAGCAGGGAGTATGGGAGCTGGGATATAACCTGCGCCGGGACTGCTGGAACTGCGGCTATGCGACAGAAGCGGTCGGAGCAGTGCTTTCCTTTGCGGAGCATACACTTCATATCCACCGAATCATTGCCGATCACGCAAAAGAAAATCCCGCATCGGGAAGGGTGCTCGAAAAGAACGGCTTTGTTTATGTAAAGGACGGTTCTTATAAAAAATGGGACGGTTCCCGTACCTTTGAAAGCAGGGAATATCTCTGGAAAAGTCAGGACCAGGAAAAGGATCCTGCGGCACGTAATGAAGTGGAACGCTACTATGACGAAGAATATGAGGAATGGGACAGACTGGCGTGGCACAAAACGGAATTTGAAGTGACAAAGCGTTATATGAGAGAGTTTATTTCCGAGGGGACACAGAAGATACTGGACATCGGCGGAGGACCGGGACGGTATGCGATATTTTTGACGCAGCAGGGTCATGAAGTGACGCTTCTGGACCTGTCCGGTAAAAATATTCGTCAGGCATTGGAAAAGGCGGAGGAAGCAGGAGTCAAGCTGGACAGCTGCATTCATGGAGATGCTCTGCGGCTTTCGGAATATTTGTATAAAGAGGAGCAGTTTGATGTGGTACTTCTTATGGGGCCGCTGTATCATCTGCTGCGGCGGGAGGACCGGGAAAAGGCGCTTTGGGAGGCTTTGCGGGTACTGAAGCCGGGAGGGCTGATCTTTGCTTCTTTTATTTCCGATTATGCGCCCATACAGGATTTTGCGAGCGGACTCTATGATTTTGGAGCTGCAGACCGTTTGTTATCGTATCTGGAGGATGGACGAAACCGAAAAGAAGAGGGTGATTTTACGACGGCGTATTTTACGTCTAAAAAAGAGGCTGAGGAGCTGATGGCACAGGCGGGGCTGACACAGCTGGTCTTTGCGGGTGTGGAAAATATTTTGTGCGGACGGGAAAATATCCTTCACGGTCTCTCAGAGGAGCTTCAGGAGAAGTGGATGGATCTGGCATTCCGGTTAAGCTGTGATCAGAATCTGATAGGCATGAATGAGCACTTCCTATATATCGGCAGGAAGCCGGTGGCGGACAGAGGATGATAAACGTCTGTTCTTCGTGAAAAGGGAAACTGTTGCATGGCGGCAGATTATCAGTTATAATGGACGGAAAGCGTACAGAAGGGAGACAATTCATGAAAAATGATTTATTTTCCATCGGACCGTTTACTGTACATGGTTATGGCCTGATGATAGCGATCGGAGTGCTCGCTGCATACTACACAGTGGAGTATCGCGCAAAGAAACGTGAAATGGAATGGGAGAAAGTATTTCCGCTGGCGATATGGGCGGTGCTGGGCGGTTTTTTGGGTTCCAAGCTCTTATATATGCTGACGCGGCTTCCGGATCTTATTGCGGACCCGTCTCTTATTGCCGGAAGCCTGAAAAATGGCTTTGTAGTATATGGCGGTATTTTGGGCGGTATTTTTTCGGCATGGATATTTTGCCGCAGGAGCAGGATGGACTTTTTGAAGATGTTTGATCTGGTAATGCCTTCTGTAGCGCTGGCTCAGGGATTTGGACGTATCGGATGCTTTCTGGCAGGGTGCTGTTATGGCATGGAGGTGAGCGGGGACAATCCGATAGCGGTCGTATTCAGGGGATCGGCATATGCACCTAACAATGTGCCGCTTTTGCCGACACAGCTTATTTCGAGCGCACTGGACTTTTTGAACTGCGGCATTTTACTGCTGTTGTCCAAAAAATTAAAAACAGACGGTCAGGTGGCGGGTTTTTACCTGATTTTTTACAGCATAGGCAGGTTTATTCTGGAGTTTTTCCGCGGCGACCTGATAAGAGGAACGGTCGGGGCACTGACGACCTCTCAGTTTATTTCTGTGTTCACATTGGCTGCGGGGCTTTTGATGGTATTCGGTCTTCCGGCCATTGCCAAAAAAAAGGCGGCTGCCGGGGCATGTGAGGAACAGACAGAGGACTGATGGTACTGCCGGGAAATATAAAAAACGATGCGGTCACTTTGGTATGTACCCTCCTTACTGGTTTGTCCGGTAAAGAGGATACATATCAGATCCGGCATCGTTTTTTTTTACATATCCCTGTATTGACGGAATATGGAGCATCATGCATATTTAAAGGAATCAATAGCGATTGAAGCAGGCGAATATTTCCTGTCTTCTGGGACGGGAAAGTCCGACCGGGACATAGGAGGAATCACAGATAGAAGCAAGCCCTTTTGTGTCGAGCAGAGCTTCGAGCTGGTCGACCAAAGCCGTCAGAGTTATCCCGCTTCCTGCAAAATGTTCCTTTGCATAGCGGAGAAGATAAGAAAGCGCTGCAGTCTGTTCGGAATCCACAAGCTGTTCCACATATCGCAGATCGAGAGTGTCCCTGTCAATCATAAAGGATGTTTTCCCGAGGGTTTTGACTTTAGCGTGCTCATGCTCTTTGTGAGGACGTCCGCCGGAGCGGTCTTTATCGAAACGGCCTTTGCCGGAAAAACGCTGGTTGTTTTCAGCCGGGTTTTTTCCGGTATTTTTTTTGGTCAGAGGGAGAATTCGGTCAGTCGCGGGAAGACAGAAATTGTCTGCGCAAAATCGGTGTTCCCCATGCTTTTTTAAAACCTGCGTCACGTTGTCTGTGATATCAAAGGCGCGATAGCCGTCCATCTGCAGCACGGTATCTGCCACATAAAAATAGGAGCCGCAGCTTCCTACGACAAGAATGGTGGAAATGCCCGCCTTTTCATAAAGGTCGCGCGCGCGCTCCAGAAAAGGTGTGATGGGCTCGTGATTTTTGCTTACGACTTCTTCCATAAGCGCATCGCGAACCATGAAGTTGGTGGCAGAAGTGTCCTCATCTATCAAAAAGAGCCGGCTGCCTGCTTCGATGCCTTCCACGATGGCTGCGGCCTGAGAGGTGGAGCCGCTGGCGTCAAGGGTGCAGAAGCGATGGGTATCGGTTTTATTCGGCAGGTCGTTGATGAAAAGGGAAATGTCAGCGTTTGTAATTTTTCTTCCGTCTTCTGCCCGAAGCTTCATGGCAGTGGCGTCTGTGATGACAAATTCGCGTCCGTCTCCTGAAATATGGTCGTATACGCCGCGTTCCAGCGCTTTTAATAATGTAGATTTGCCGTGGTAGCCGCCGCCTGCGATGAGAGTGATACCCTTACGGATGCCCATGCCGCGCAGCTGCCCACGGTGGGGGAGATTTAGAGTGACTGCAAGGCTGTTCGGAGAGGAAAAGGGTACCGCTTTTTCCATGGGACGGTCAGAAATGCCGCTTTCCCGGGGCAGGACAGAACCGTCTGCCACGAAAGCGCAAAGACCAAGAGAATCGAGCTGTTTACGAATATATTGCTGGTCTTCGCTTAAAAAAACTGCCTGTTCCACTTCCCCGGATGGAAGGGCGGGATAACGCAGGGCGGAGGCAGCACATTTCGGAAGATAGTCGAACAGTATCTTTTCGAGTTCTCCTGCGAGCACTGTACGTCCTGCAGCCGGAAAGCCTACCTCAAAGCGGACCAAAAGCCCGTCTTTTGTAAATTCGCATGCGGTGCGGGAAAGCACTTCCTGACCGGGACGGGTGACGCCGATGAGCCCGCTTTTTCCGGAGCCGCCCGCTTTAAAGGCGAAGCGCCCAATGGCGCGGGAAAAGGCACGCAGTACATAGTCTGCTGCCGCGGTACGTTTATAAGGCTGGTCTAAAAGCTGCATCGGAAATGCCGCTTTGCGTGCGGGCACAAGGATGCTTAATCGGGACGGGGAGGCGAACGGGTCGCCCTGCACATGGTCTATGGAAAGGATATAGTCATTGAAATCATAGCTTCCTGCCAGGGATTTGTAGGCGGGATAACTTTTGCGGTCAATGGACCTTAAAAGCTGCGAAAGTTCTCCGGAACGTTTCATATAGAATACCTCTTTTCGATTTTTGCCTCACGATAGGGCGAAGCGATAGATTAAATATAGTTTTTTTGAGGCATAAAGTCAAGAAGATACATCCGTGCGGTGCCTGAACTGATACAGGAGCTTTTCGGAAAAAAATTAAAAAGAGTGACTTTTGGGAAAGAATATTGTAATATGGAAGAAGACAGTCTTGCAAAGGAGAGTGGGACTATGAGATTTAGAGAAGAGATGCTGTCAAAGATATTTACTTATATCACAGTGCTTGTGCTTTTAGGAGGCGTTGCCTTTGAAGCATGGTCGCTGCAAAAAGAGAGGGAGCGTCGAAGCGAGGTAGAGACGCAGCTTGTATCGGCAGAAGAAAATATTCAGGAAATGGTAGACCTAAACGGGAGGCTGAACAAGGAGAATGCAGACCTTACCGTTTTCCGGGACCGGTGGAAGCTGTACGCGTCCTCTCTGGGAAACAGCGAAGTGCTCTCGTTACAGACGGATCTGTTTATGAGGACGGACCTTATCCCGCAGGAGGCGTTGGATGAAGTCGAAGCGGCAAAGCGTGAGAAACCGGAAAAAGAGGAAGGAAAACAGAAAGAGGATGCCGGGCGAAAGTCAGCCTTTACGTTCGATAATCCGACAGGAGACAATATTTTTCTTTCGGTCAGCGCAAACAGTGGAGACGGCGAGAACTGCCTCATATACACAGTGGCATATGAAACGGACGGTACGCGTAAGATAGAGCTTTTATATGAAGTGGTCCTGGATGAGAAAGGGAAGATAGCCCGGCGCAACAAGGACGGGGAAGTAGAATGGTACTGCATCGCCTATCAGACCGGAGAAGGCTGGAAGGCGGCGAAAGGAGAGGAATAGTACGGGATGATGAATATCGATGAGATTTTAAAAAAACTGGACGGGTTGTTTGCCGATGAAAAGCTGGAGGAGGTAGAGCTGTTTTTGCTCTCGTGTATGAGACAGGCGAAAGCGGGGGATGAATATGGTATCTATATTTCGGTCGGGAATGAGCTGATAGGATTTTACAGGAGCATTTCACGGTATGAGGAGGCATTCGCGGTTGCAGAGGATGTGCTTTTACTGATGGAAGAGCTTCAGCTGGAAGGGACTGTCCATTTTGCAACGACGCTGCTGAATACGGCGACCGCATACCGGGCGGCAGGACGATACGAGGAGGCACTGGGAGATTACCGCAGGGCGCTGGAAATCTATCAGAGGGATCTGCCGAAGGATGACTATCGTCTGGCAGGACTTTACAACAATATCAGCATTCTTCTGGAAAAGCTGGATGAAAATGAAAAATCGGCACTGTTTTTGCAGAAGGCGATACAGATTGTGGAGAAGCAGCCGGGGAGCCGTCTGGAGCTTGCGACTTCGCGGACGAATCTGGCCCTGATACAGCTAAAGCTCAACCGTCTGGAGGAAGCGAAAAAGCTGCTGGATGCAGCATGCCGTGCTTTTGAAGAGGATGGCGGTATCACAGATGCTCATTATTCCGCGGCGCTGGCGGGACAGGGTGAGGTATGCTACCGTCAGGGTGGTCTGGAACGTGCTCTGGGATATTATGAACATGCGCTGTTTGAAGTTGAAAAGCATTTCGGAAGAAATCAGGGATATGGGCTTTTATGCGGTAACTGCTCTCTCGTGTGCAGGGAACTTGGACGTAAAGCTGAGGCGGACGAATATGAAAGACAGCGAAAGAGATATTGTCATGAAGGGGATTGAACTATGCCGCGCCTATTTTGAGGCGGAAGGCAGACCGATGCTCAAAGAGCTGGAAGGACAGTATCCTGAGCTGAAAGGAAGGCTTGCAGCAGGGCTTGTAGGACAGGGCTCGGAGTGCCTTGGATTTGATGATGAACGTTCCTGGGATCATGATTTTGGTGCGGCCTTTTGCATATGGCTGCCGCAGGAGCTATATGCGCGTTACGGCAGCGTGTGTCAGGAGGCGTATGATCGTCTGCCGCCTGTTTTTGAAGGAATGCCGAAAAGACAGGAGAGCAGGAACGGTTCCGGCAGGGTTGGAGTGCTGTCGATCCAACAGTTCTTTTACGGACTGATAGGAAGGGCGGACGCGCCGCGAAGCAATATGGAGTGGATGTTTGTGCCGGAAAGCCGTCTGTCCATGGCGTCGAACGGAGAAGTATTTTGGGATGAATCGGGAGAATTTTCTCAGATTTATGACAGGCTGAAAAGTTTTTATCCGGAGGACGTTCGATTAAAAAAAATAGCTTCCCGCGCCGCGAAAATGGCGCAGTCCGGGCAGTATAACTATAGCAGGCTGTGTTCCCGCGGCGAGTGGACGGGCGCTTTTCTGGCACTTCAGGAATTTGTGCTAAATACCTGTTCGCTGGTACATCTCCTGAACCGGAGATATACACCATTTTATAAATGGATGCACAGGAGCCTTAGAGATATGGATGTGTTGCCGGAGGTTTATGGACTTTTGGATGAACTCACGGCGCCGTTTGACAGCCGGAGCGCGTGGAGAGAGGCTGTACCGGAGCAGTTTTTGTGCGGAAGGATCAATACGGCAGATAGTCGCGCGGTTTTGATAGAAACGATCTGTCAGCTGACGGCGAGAGCGTTGAATGAGGCCGGTCTGTCAGATTCTTATGATTTTTATCTTGAGAGCCATGCGGAGTCCATAATGGAAAAGATTTCCGATCCGGCAATCGCGGGGCTTCAGCTCATGGAAGGGTAGTGTCCGGTTACTGTTTACTGGAAATCCGGTGAACAGTAACTGCGTTTGATGACAGAAAAGAGAATGGAGATTAAAATACTTGAAACGTATGTTCGGGTATGATACAATAAAAAGCAACAGGCGAAAAGGAGATGTGTTCCTGATCGCCATTGTCGTTCTGGCTGCCGGGCTGGCGGCTCTTTTCTTTTACGGGAAGAACGCTGAGCCGGCGGCGTATGCGGTAGTAGACCAGGACGGAGAGCTGCTGATGCGCCTTCCTCTTTCAGAAGAGAAGGAAGTGCGTGTGGAATGGAACGGCGGTTATAATATTATATGTGTGAAGGAGCGGTCTGTCTGCATTTTGGACGCGGACTGCCCGGATAAACTCTGCGTGCGTCAGGGGAGCGCTATGAGGTCGGGACAGAGCATCGTCTGTCTGCCTCATCGCCTGACGGTCCGCCTTGAAAAGGAAGGAGAAGACGGACTGGACGCAGTAGTGAGGTAGGGAGGATTTATGCGGGAACGGACAAAAAAGACGGCTTTTCTGGGTGTTCTGACCGCGGCGGCTCTTTTGCTGTCGTATGTGGAATCGCTGTTTGTGCTGGCTCCGGGTATACCGGGCATCAAGCTGGGGCTTGCCAATCTTGCGGTGGTGCTCTGTCTATATCGCTATGGCTGGAAAGAGGCTGCGTTCCTTAATCTTGTGAGGATATTACTGTCGTCATTGTTGTTTGGCAGTTTTTTTACGATGATATATAGTCTTGCGGGAGCGGTGCTTTCATTTATAATGATGCTGGCGGGGAAAAAACTCGGAATCTTTTCGATAGTCGGTGTCAGTGTGTTGGGCGGTGTATTCCATAATATGGGACAGCTTTTGGTGGCGGTAGCGTTACTCGGGACAGCCTGGGCAGGCTGGTATGTACCCTGGCTTCTTATATCGGGCTGTGTGACGGGCATTTTTATCGGCGTATGCGCAAAGGCGGTAAACAGATAGAAAAAGGGAGGGATGCTATGATAGCATATTTAAACGGCCGGGTGGCTGATGTTTCGGAAGATAATCTTGTGATAGAGGTGGCGCATATCGGTTATAACGTGCGTGTTCCGGCAAGTGTGACGGCGCTTCTTCCGCCTGTAGGAGAAGAAGTCAGGATATATACCTATATGAGTGTCAGGGAGGATGCAGTTGCGCTGTATGGCTTTTTGACAAAAGATGACCTGGAGATGTATAAACAGCTGATAACAGTCAGCGGTGTCGGACCGAAGGCAGGCTTATCCGTCCTTTCGGTCCTGAGTGCGGACGAGCTGAGGATGGCGGTTATTTCACAGGATGCGAAGGCAATATCCAAAGCGCCGGGGATTGGCGCAAAGACAGCTCAGCGTATCATTTTGGAACTGAAGGACAGGGTTTCTCTGGAGGATACGGCTCTTATGAAGGATTCCGGAATGGGACTTGCAGAAATGCCCGCATCAGGCGGTATCAGTCAGGCGAAAGCGGAAGCGGTAGAGGCGCTGACCGCGCTGGGATATTCTTCATCGGACGCGCTCCGGGCAGTCAAGGCAGTGGAGCAGGATGATATGGATGTGGAAGAGCTCCTAAAAGCCGCTTTGAAAAAAATGTTTTAAAAATATTTACCGTCAGGGCGTATATCCGCCTGTACACTGATGGTAGAAAGATATGTTTCCCGGCGCCGGACAGCCGGTATTGATAAACAGAAAAAGAAAACGCTGCGTAAGCGGCGCAGAGAGGGAAAAATGGCCAGAGTGATTGAAACCAATCTAACAGAAGAGGATAGAAGGATAGAAGGGAGCCTGCGCCCGCAGTATCTGAAAGATTATATCGGTCAGGAAAAGGCCAAATCAACACTGAAGATTTATATTGAGGCTGCGAAGCAGAGGCAGGATGCGCTGGATCATGTATTATTTTATGGACCGCCCGGGTTGGGAAAGACGACGCTCGCAGGCATTATCGCAAATGAGATGGGCGTCAATATGAAGGTAACGAGCGGGCCGGCTATCGAGAAGCCGGGCGAGATGGCGGCTATTTTGAATAATCTTCAGGAAGGCGACCTTTTGTTTGTGGATGAGATACATCGTCTGAACCGGCAGGTTGAGGAAGTGCTGTATCCGGCAATGGAGGATTATGCGATAGATATTATGATT
>UMFB01030424.1_pt1 | contig 9476 bp, 10 predicted proteins | sample 1964921 | NCBI WGS metagenome assembly UMFB01 (sample SAMEA4836037, study PRJEB28245) | human gut metagenome | biome: gut microbiome; material: fecal sample | place: Denmark | collected 2008
ATGTGAGTAGGGTCTCCCGAGGTAAGACACTAATCTTTCATTCCACAACCTCTTGATTTACAACTTCGGTTTACGTTTACCATTTGGGCTTCGATTTGATTTGCAATCTTATGAATAATCCGGTGTCCGTGTCCCTGCTGTCCGGTGACAGGAAACCGCAAATCCGTTTTTGGGGAAACCACCATTCCGGTAGTGGAAACCTTTATCATAAATCCTTTAGAATGTAATCATGCACCAGCTGGTGTAAATTCATTCAAAGGAGGTCATGGCCATGACCAAGTATCGAGAGATTCTCAGGCTAAAAAGTATGGGACTCAGTCAGCAAAGCATTGCCGACAGCTGCAATGTCTCCAAGAAAACGGTCAATCGCGTTTTGAAGCGTGCAAAGGAATTAAATATTTTCTGGCCGCTTGATAAAAGCGATACCGATGCTGTTCTTGCAGAAATGTTTTTTCCTTCTTCAAATCAAGCCAGATCCAATAAACGGATGCCTGACTACGATTATGTCCACAAAGAATTACTCCGTAACGGAGTCAGTAAGAAACTCTTGTGGACAGAATACATGGAGGACTGCCGTGCAAATGGCGAAGAACCACTTATGTATTCCCAGTTCTGCTATCACATCCAGCAGGATGAGCAAAAACGACGTGCTACCATGCATATCAACCGGAAACCTGGTGAGCAGGTTGAGGTCGATTGGGCAGGAGATCCTGCAACAATCATTGATCCGGATACCGGTGAGATTACCAAAGCCTATATATTTGTCGGCGTGATGACTTATAGCCAGTACGCATATGTGGAAGCATTTCTGGATACGAAGCAGAAATCATGGATTAATGCCCATGTTCATATGTACGAATATTTTGGCGGTGTTGCCAGAATTCTCGTACCGGATAACTGTAAAACAGCAGTTATCCACAATCGTGGCTTTAAAGACCAGCAGATCAATGAAACCTATCAGGAAATGGCCGAATACTACGGCACCGCTATTATTCCGGCGCGTGTCAGGGCTCCAAAAGATAAGCCGAATGCTGAGGGGACAGTAGGAAATATTTCTACCTGGATCACAGCAGCTCTTCGGGATGAACAGTTCTTCTCCCTTGCCGAATTGAATCTGGCAATCAGAGATAAGTTGGAACTGTTCAACCAAAGGCTCTTTCAGAAGAAAGAGGGTAGTCGGCTAAGCTTATTTCTTGGGGAAGAAAAACCATTGCTGGCACCATTACCTGCTACCCGTTTTGAACTGAGTGACTGGAAAACAGCCACTGTCCAGTTCAATTATCACATATCTGTGGACGGAATGCTATACTCCGTTCCGTATGAATACATCAAAAAGAAAGTTGATGTAAGGGTAACAGACACCACGATTGAAATTTTCTACAACCATAACCGCGTTGCTTCCCATCATCGTCTGAAAGGACGCCCTGGGCAGTACAGCACCATCACTGAACATATGCCGGCAGACCACCAGAAATATCTGGAATGGAACGGTGACCGCTTCCGTAAATGGGCTGAGCGGATTGGCATAAATACGTACACTGCAGTCAATGCGATATTGACCTCCAAAAGTGTGGAACAGCAAACCTACCGAAGCTGTATGGGGCTTCTTAAGCTTGCTGAGAAATACTCAGATGCATTACTGGAAGCTGCCTGTAGAAAGGCCTTATCCTATACAGCATCCCCCAGTTACAAGAGCATTAAAAACATCCTTGTAACCAGTTCAGAAAAACTGGCATCGGAAGCAATCGATACCAAGATCACACATAAGGCACATGGAATCACACGAGGTGCCGATTACTATCGGAGGTAAACACATATGACCAATCAGAGTACAATAGATAAATTAATAGAAATGCGTCTTACCGCAATGGCAGATGCATTCCGCAGCCAGCTCGATGACCCCAAATTCAAGGAGATTCCCTTTGAGGATCAATTCGGTATGCTGGTGGATATCGAATACAGCAGTCGCAAAAACAACCGTCTCAAAAGACTGATCAGGAATGCCGGATTCGACCAGCCAGAAGCGAATATCATGGATATCAACTATACTTCCGGGCGCAAGCTAAACAAGGAACTGATTCGTAGACTTGCTACTTGCGAATATATATCTGAACACCGGAATCTTTTTATTACTGGTGCTACAGGCTGCGGTAAAACTTACATGGCCTGTGCGTTTGGCATGGAAGCCTGTAAGCAGTATTACAATACCAAATATGTCCGTCTGCCTGATCTGCTTATTGATCTGGAGATGGCACGGACAGATGGAAACTACAAAAAGGTAATGGCTAAGTATGCCAATCCTGTTGTCCTGATTTTGGATGAATGGCTTCTATTAAAACCAACGGAATCAGAACAAAGAGATATCTTCGAACTACTCCATCGAAGACGCAAAAAATCTTCAACGATCTTCTGCTCCCAGTATGAGTTCGAGGAGTGGTACGACCAACTGGGTGGGGATGACAGTCCTCTGGCAGATGCAATCATTGACCGTATTGCCCATGACAGCTATCGCATCAACATCACAAGTATTGATGCCGAACATGACATCTCAATGCGTGAGGTTTATGGCTTAGACAAAACATTACGCGAGTAAACTCGCATAAGCGGTTCCCGCTAGCCCGGACAGACGGTTTCCCGTCTGCCGGACTTGCGGTGTTACCGCACAAGAATATTCAATCTTACCCACCTAATCGCCTTATCAAGTTTCTGTTCGTAGGCTCAAGAACTTTGCTACACCACTTCCTCCATCCATACCGTTACTGATACCGACTTGTGGTTCGCTACACTTGGCGGTAAATACCCGTGACTGGACTCGCACCAGTAAGATTAGCGCATGCTCGGCACACAAATAAAAGCACAAAATAGATACTATTTTATGCTTTTACTGATACTGTATTCACTTTCATTTAAAGTAGCTATAAAAATAAAATATTCTTTATCATGATCGACACTTAAAAAACCATTGTATTTTTCAACTACTTTCTTCATCAATTTTAACCCTATTCCATGATTTTTATTATCTTTTTTAGTTGACAAATACATATTGTTTTCTCCTAGTTTTATATCACCAGCATATGTATTTTTAATTCCAATTTTCAACTTACCTAATTCATATATTATAGATATATGTATTTTTTTTACTTCTGCTTTTTCTATCGCCTCATATGCATTATCCAATGCGTTTCCTAATAAAATACACATATCTGCATCATCTATTTTAATCTCACTAGGTATTAATACATTAATTTCATGTGAAATATCTTGGTTTTTAATTATCATGTATTTAGAATTAATCAATGTATCAACTACAAAGTTTCCACTATTTATCAAATTTTGTTCACCAGTATAGTGTTCCGATAAAGTCTCTAAATATTCTATGATATCTTGCGTTTGCAATTTTAATGCCATACTTTTTATTACCAAAAAATGCTTTTTCATATCATGCATTAAATCTTTAGAATTCATTGATTCTTCTTTCAATTTCATTTCCCTTGCAAATAATCGAAGATTTTCTTCATAAATTGTATTTTGTTGTCGCAATTCAAATTCACGTGACATAGAATCATAAATTTTAAATATTCCTAGGTTGAAGGGTAAAAAAAAGCAACATGATAGAAGTGCCCCAAAAATTATGACTGAATTATTATTTTCTTCTACCAAGAAAAAAATGAAATAGATAATTCCTATACTGCAAACAGGAAATATCAACAATAGCCACCATTGCCTAGTAAGTATTCTATTTTCATTTTGGGGTATATATTTGACTAAAATTTTTTTAATAAGCATTACAAAAAATAATGTAACCAATTTAGATAAAATTGAGCCCTGAATCTTAGGCAGAATAAAATACATATGAAAAAACATTGCTAAATATCCAATAATTATTTCCGAAATAGCCCAAATAACAATCATCGAAAAAGCAGCTATAGCTTTTTTTCTTTTAGATCCAATATATCCAACTAGACTAATTAGAAATACAAATATTAAATTAAAAAGCAGATTAAAAAAAGGAATTCCGTTATATATTTCTAACCCTATAGAGAAAAAAAGATTAATTCCCCAAAAAATTTTTTTATTTATAGAGTCTCTTTCTATTAAGATTGTTCCCAAATATTCTTTAATTATTAAAATCGATATAAGTCCTAAAAAAAACTTAATAACAATATCATTCATTAAAAATATCCTTTCGAATAAAATTACTATATTCAAAATGAACCTTTTTTTGCTGTTCCTCACTAATTGGAATCTGTATTCCCCCTTCTAATTCTAATCCACTTGCTTTCCATCTTTCTACATATTCACTATTTACTAGAAAAGACTGATGTGTTCTCAAAAAAAGTGTATCTAATTTTCTAACCCGCTTTTCTACATCATTCAATTTTTCATAATATTCAAGTACTGTTCCATCAACTTTATGGATTAAAACTTTTCTTCGATTACTCTCAAAATAAAGTATATCTTTTACACGAACTCTAATCATTCCCCGCTTATACCTAAAGACAAAATATTGATTATCTTTTTCCAATACGTTTATTGCATCAATAAAATATTTTTCTACTTTTTTTTCTTCTATTGGTTTATCCAAAAACCTAAATGCTCCAACTTCAAATAATTCTCGAAAATATCTTTCATAATTTGAGAAAAAAATAATAAGAGTTTCATTTTTATGTTTACAAATTCGTTTAGCTGTCAGTATACCATCTTGTTGCATTTCGATATCTAAAAATATCAAATGAAATATTTCTCCTTTAGAAATTTCATGTTCCAACTGGCTACCATCATAATAAACTTCTACATTAACCTTCATGGAATGCTTTTTCGCTATATCTAATAATATTTGTTCTAATTTTGAAACTATATATTTATCATCATCGCATATAGCAATATTAATCATCCTAATCTCCAATCATATCTGTTTCTCTAATTAATTTTAATCTCTGTATTATATCAAAAATAATTCTTTTATCTTCCTTACGTAATTCTTCATATATTTTTAAAAATTCATAACTATCTGCCTCAATTTTTTTCATATTATAATATACTTCTTGAACATATTTATAATCCGAATTACACAAAAGATAATCAATAGATACATTAAAGTATTTTGAAAGTTCTATTAGCAGCTCACCTTTAGGCGCTGTAGTTCCCAATTCTATTTTACTTATAGTATTTTGTGAGCACCCTACATGCGTTGCCAAACAAACTTGCGAGATCTGTTTTTGCTCTCTGAGTTCTTTTACACGATTTTTCATTTTTATTCCCCTTATACCTTTTGTATAAGTTTACCTAAATAATCGTCTCTATATACTTTATTCAGAGTTTACTTAAACTTTTTATAGAGTATTATTAAAATTTATGATATACTATAAAGAACTATATAATAATATTTATATATATTAATAAAATGTAAAAAATACTGAGCTATTTGTTATATTTTCCGAATCCAAAGATTATTTGACATCTTTTGTTCCCATTACAAACTTCAAGAATGCAATCAATTACTATTTTAAATAAAAAGATTTTATAGGAGGATTCACTTTATGAAACATTTTTCGTCACCACTTTTTACTGTTCTTATAATTTACTGTTGTTTCATTTTTAATGGTTACTGGGTAATACATTCCACTTTTTCATCTAAAAATATAATATCTCTATCTAATATATCAATAGACAACATTTGGCAGCGATTATTAATAGACCTGATTCTATGTCTTCCTATAATATTGATTCTCAATATCTTCTTTATAAAATCAAAGGAAATATTCAAAATTAATAAAAGTTGTCTTTTTTGCTTTTGCCTTCTTACCTTTTCTTTTTTCGTATGCCACGATTATTCCATCCGCGGAATATACATTTTTTTTTATAGTATTTTTTTGATTTCATTAAGCGAAGAACTTTTATTTCGAGGATACATGTATCCAACACTTAAAAAAGTTAATCTCATATTTTCTTTTTTTTTAACTGGATGTTTATTTGGCATTTCACACATTATAGTTCCGTCTATTATGTATGAATGGTCTTTACCCAAAATCATATATAATATAATACCGTTAATAGGATGGGGGATATATCACAACAGCATTTTAATATACCTATATATTAAGAGTAATACGCTATTTGTTCCTATAACATTTCATGGATTAACCAATTATTTTTCAGAATATGGCTATATACGTATTGTATATATAATACGCTTTTCATTTTTATGCTACTATCTTTTCAAAGATATCTATACAAACAGAAAGAAAATTATTGTCTTTTTTACAAAACCTCATGATTATTTCTAATGTTTTTATTTATATATTACAACTAAAAAAGCATATATTCTTTTAGAGTGGATAAGATCCGCTCTATTTTATTTCTTTAAAATCAGAAAATTATTTTAAATACCCTTTTAATTTCTTTTTATTCGTCTTATTTAATATAGTAAAAATTACACTTTTAATCTTCTTAATGCAAATTCCGGCTCATCTGAGCACGGTTTCCGATAAAAACTGAACACAGATTCCGCTTGTAACTGAGCGTGTTTCCGGTTCAACTGACCATTCGTTTCATATCGTGTTATAGTTCTTTCGTAGTCCAAGATTGATTACGAAAGGAGGCATTTTTATGCAAGACTACAATACGATTATTGGCTCTATTCAGATGCGTCTGAATAACTGCCCAACTAGATCCGTTATGGATCGGTACAACATCGGCTCAGGTACACTTAACCTTATCATGAGCCGTTATAAAGCATCTGGGATTCCTATAGAAGAACTCCGTATGATGCCACCAAAGGATGTGGAAGAATTATTCTATCCTTCAAAAAATCTTCAACGGAAGGATGTTCCACTTCCAGATTTTCAGTACTATTATGACCGGATTCATACCAGTGGAAGTAAAGTAAATATATCTTTTTGCTGGCTCGAATATAAAGAGCAAAATCCACATGGTTATGAAAAGTCACAATTCTACGAATATTTCAACCGATTTGTTGAAGAGAATTATGGAGGTCAAAATATTTCCATGGCTGTAAACCGCAAACCAGGAGAAAAGATGTACATCGACTGGGTTGGAGATCAGCCTGAACTTCTTACCGATGTTGAAACCGGTGAGATTAAAAAGGTTCATATCTTTGCAACAACCCTTGGTGTAAGCAGCTTGATCTATGCAGAAGCTTTCCCTAACGAGAAGCTGCCGTGCTTCATTGAAGGTTGTTCCCATGCTGTTTCTTCTTATGGAGCAGTTGCAAAATATTTTGTACCGGATAATCTTAAAACTGCTGTAACTAAGCACACAAAAGATGAATTGATTCTTCAATCCTCCTTTTCGGATTTAGAGGACTTTTACGATACTATCGTACTTCCACCACCGGCGAGAAAACCAAAAGGTAAACCAACGGTTGAAAATCACGTAAAGTTTCTCGAAACTCATCTGGTAGAAAAACTCAAAGAAAATATTTATACATCTTTCGAAGATTTAAATGCCGGGATTAAAAAAATAGTAGCGGCACTTAATTCCCGAACGTTTCAGAATAAGAGTTTTTCCAGAAAAGATGCTTTTGAGAAATATGATAAACCTTGTATGAAACCACTGCCAGGCGGAAGTTACATGATTTGTGATTACAAAGCAGTTCTGAAAGTCCCTAATAATTACCACATCGAGTATGACGGCCACTACTACTCCGTATTGTACTCTTACTGTGGAAAACCTGCAATCCTGAAAGCAACACCATCAGAAATCAGGATCTGCGACCAGTACAATCGTTTGATCTGTACTCATAAACGTTCATATAAAGAGTTTCCATTGTACATTACAACTGATGAACATATGAGACCTGAACATCTTTACTACAAAGAAGTTAATTCTAAAGACGGCAACTATTACCGTCGCTGGGCATCCGCAATCGGAACCGCAATGTCTGAATTAATTGATAGGGTTCTGAAATCATCTAAGCATGAAGAACAGTCTTATAATGCTTGCGCAGGTATCCTTCACATGGCAAAAACAGTGCCTTATGGTATGGCAGAAGAAGTCGCCCGTAAGTGCATTGAGATGAATTCCTGCAAATATTTCACTTATAAGCAGGTTCTCAAAAGGATGAATGCGAAGGGACTTATGGAAAACGCTCCGGGGAACCTTCCAACACATGAAAACATTCGCGGAAAGGACTACTACAAGTAAAGGTGAACACTTATGGCATATACATTCAAAACGTATCTCTACAACGAGAAACTTTCAAAAGAACAAAATCTCATAATGGACAAACTCTATAAACTACGCATGTCAGGAATGGCAGAAGCTCTTGAGCAACAGCTGTTAAATCCGAATAGTCGGCTTGATTCATTCGAAGACAGATTTTCAGATATCGTAAACTTTGAATGGTCTCAAAGAGAAACTAAGAAATTTAACCGTCTTTTAAAACAGGCAACTCTTAAATATCCAGCTGCAGATTTGGACAGCTCCCTTTATGAACCTGAACGTCAGCTGAATACTCATGTCATTGAAAAGCTTGCAACATGTGAGTGGATTGACGAACCCAACAATCTTTTAATGACAGGAGGGGCTGGGGCTGGCAAAACCCACGTGGCTTGTGCTTTATGTGTTGCTGCAATGCATCAGATGCGTACCACAAAATATATCAGGGCCAATTACCTGCTTCAGGAGTCTGAACATGCACATAGGGAAAACAACTATTATGAGTATTCCAACAAAATGGCTTCCTATGATCTTCTGGTAATCGACGATTTTGGGCTGATGGATCTGAACATGGATAAATGCCGAGATCTGTTTGAAATCATCGAATCTCGTGACAACAGAAAAGCGACCATTATCATCTCCCAAGTACCAGTTGCAAAATGGTATCAATTATTCGGTGATAATACCTATGCTGATGCTTGTCTTAGCAGAATGACATCCAAAGCCTACCGATTGGAATTTCCAGGGCGTGACCGCCGTGTAAATCAAAGTAACTAATTAACCAACTGAGCGTTGCTCAGTTTCAAGCGGAATGGCGCTCCGTTCCTTCGGAACGGATGCGCAGATTTCGCGGAATATGCACTTCTTAATTACATTCACAAAAATTATCCTATTTTTGTATTACCATTACATTATCTCAAATAAATTTCAACAAATCACTTATTAAAAAATGAGGAGGTGAATCTTATGACATGGTTGCAAAAACCAAAAGCTAATATTTCCCCTAAAGACTATTGTCCTATACATCTTTGTGGAAAAGTTAGTGAAGGAATATGTGGATTGAACTGGTGTATCAAAAAAGCTTGTGCTAAACAAATATAATTGAAAGGAGTAAATCTATGGAATGGATAACACACCCTATCTCCATTAACAAATCACCCAAAGAAAAATGTGCGACCCATGTATGTTTTAAAGTCAAAGACGGTGTATGCGGTCTAAATTGGTGTATCACCAGAGCCTGCTTTATACAAATTTAATGGTAGTGTCAAGTGAACTATGAAAAACTGAGTTAAAAG
>UMFB01014292.1_pt1 | contig 9412 bp, 4 predicted proteins | sample 1964921 | NCBI WGS metagenome assembly UMFB01 (sample SAMEA4836037, study PRJEB28245) | human gut metagenome | biome: gut microbiome; material: fecal sample | place: Denmark | collected 2008
ACGGAAACAAAGCTCTTTTTAAGGACACCCACGACACTTTTTTGCAGGAACTCGACAGCCGCATGTTTTTTCGCAGCAAAATGCTCGAAATGCGGCAGCGTCACCAAAAATACGGCGACACTCCCTATGCCCTCGAACCCAACATCAAAGAAGGTTTGGGCGGTCTGCGCGACCTGCAGGTGTTTCTTTGGTACGCCAAAGCCGCCGGTTACGGCACATCCTGGAAAGAAATGGCTCAGGCAGGACTCATCACCGGCACCGAGGCCTATCACTTCACGCAGTGCACGCACTTTCTGCGAGAACTGCGCATCCGCCTGCATCTCATCTGCGGCCGCCATGAAGACCGTCTGATTTTCGACGTGCAGACAGCGCTCGCAAAAAACGCCGGCTACAAACCCAAAGGGTCGCTGCTTCCGAGCGAAGCACTCATGAAGCGCTTCTATCTCAACGCTAAGAACATCGTTCAGCTCACGCAGATCCTGGTGGCTGCCATCACCGAAAAGCTTTTCCGGCAGGCCGCGCCGCGTTTTGTGAAGAGCATCGACAATGTCTTCATCGCCCGCGGAGACATTCTCGACATCAAGAGCCGAGACGACTTTCGCAAAGACTCAACAAATATGATCCGAGCTTTCGTGCTCTTTGCCTTGCATCGGGAGTTCAAGCGCATGTCGACGAATCTGCTGCGAGCGCTCTGGCACGAACGCTCCTCGATCGACACGGAATTTCGAAGCAACCCGATCAACAAAAAGCTCTTTCTCGATACGGTCAAACTGCGCTACGGTCCCTATCATTTTCTAAAGAACCTCAACACATGGGGCATTCTCGGACGCTTCCTGCCCGTCTGGCGACGCATCGTCGGACAGATGCAACACGATCTTTTTCACATTTACACGGTCGATCAGCACACGCTCGGCGTCGTCAAATATCTCCGCCGCCTGTCGCACTCTTCCTACGCGCACGAATACCCCTTGTGCTCGCAGATCATGAACGATATCGAAAAGCCCTGGCGTCTGACACTTGCCGGACTTTTTCACGATATTGCCAAAGGTCGCGGAGGAAGCCACTCCGAGCTTGGCGCCAAGGAAGTCAAAGCTTTTGCCTCCAACTTCGGAATCAATCCGCAGGACGCTGATTACATGGAGTTTCTGGTGGCGCAACACCTCCTGATGAGCACGGTTGCACAGCGCGAAGACATCACCAATCCGGAAGTGGTCGAACGCTTTGCCTCAAAGGTCGGCAACAAGGAGCGACTCGACGGTCTGTATCTTTTGACCGTCTGCGACATCCGCGCCACCAGTCCCAAGGTCTGGAACGCATGGAAGTATCAGCTTCTCACGGATCTCTACCACAGCACATTGCTGTGCCTGGAAGCAGGTGGCGAACCCAAAACGCGGGCGGGCATTTTCGATGAACACCGCAAGAAGGCCTGCGAACTGATCGCGCAGACCGGCATGACCGAAGATGTGAGAGACGCTTTCTGGAAGGAACTCAACATCGTCTACTTCCTTCGCCATTCGCCCCAGGACATCGCCTGGCACACGGTGGAACTCGCCGGATGCTCCCGCTCACACGACCCCGTCGTCAAGTGCCGTGCGCGCCGCAAGGGCAACGTCTGCAAGGTACTTGTCTACACACACGACCAAAAAGATCTCTTTGCCCGCGTGGTGGCTTTTTTCGAGCGCGAAGGTCTTTCGATTCTCGACGCGCGCATTCACACGACCGTCCACGGCTGGGCGCTGGACACATTCCTCGTACAGGATAAGCGCGGGCGCGATCTTAAAGCTCTCGGAGCAAGCATCGAAAAAAATCTTGCAAACGTCATCAGCTCGGCCAAGCCGCTACCCGAACCCAAAAAAGGAAAGCTCTCTCGCCGCGGCAGAAGTTTCCCTGTGACCCCGATCGTCGAAATTGAGCGCGACGAGAGTCAGCGCAGCTGGGTGCTGCGCATCACCTGCAACGACCGTATCGGCCTTTTGTTTGCCATCGCCGTTGTGTTGGCACGGCACGGCATCAACCTTGCCACCGCCAAGATCTCCACGCTCGATGAGCGCGTCGAAGACGTATTTTTGATTGACGGACCGGCGCTGCAAAATCCCGAAGGCGTTGTGCAGGTGGAAAACGAGTTGATTGACGCCTTGATGAACGCAGCCTGATCCGGCTGCACAGACGACAACGCCGCAGAACTCTGCGGCGTTGTGTTGTGCGAATTTAGCGCTCTTCGATCGGCTTGACGTGGCGCTCCGTGCAACCGGTAAAGAGTTGACGGGGTCGACCGATGCGGAAGGCCGGATCATCGATCATCTCGTTGAGCTGGGCAAACCAGCCGACGGTGCGAGCCATGGCAAAGATAGCCGTAAAGAGCGGCATCGGAATGCCGATCGCCTTTTGCACGATGCCCGAATAGAAGTCCACGTTCGGGTAGAGATTGCGCGAAATGAAATACTCGTCTTCAAGCGCAATCTTTTCCAAGGCCAGGGCAAGCTTGAAGATGGGCGAATCATGCAGCCCGAGCTCATCAAGCACTTCGTAGCAGGTTTCGCGCATGAGCTTGGCTCGAGGATCGTAGTTCTTGTAGACACGGTGCCCGAACCCCATCAAGCGCACGCCGCTCGACTTGTCCTTGACCTTCTTGATGAAGTCGCCGATTTTCGCGATGCCGCCCTCTTCCTGGATGTGATAGAGCATCGAGAGCGTCGCTTCGTTGGCGCCGCCGTGCTGAGGGCCCCACAGACAAGCTACGCCCGCAGCAATGGCCGCAAAGGGACTCGTACCGGAACTTGCGCACAGACGTACGGTCGAAGTTGATGCGTTCTGCTCATGGTCAGCATGCAGAATGAAGATGCGGTCGATGGCGCGCGTGAGCACATCGTTGATCTTGTATTCCTCACACGGAATCGCAAACATCATGCGCATGAAGTTGGCCGAATAGGACAAATCGTTGCGCGGATAAATGTAGGGTTCGCCCACCGAATACTTGTAAGTCATGGCGACAAGACCGGGCATCTTGCCGATGAGCTGCACGGCAGCCATGGCTCGCTGCTCGGGATCGAGCAGGTTGCAGCTCTTGGGATAGAACGCGGACATGGCTCCGATCAGACCGGTCAAAACCGCCATCGGATGTGCATCGCGGCGGAACCCCTGCAGGAAGAGATGCATCGACTCGTGAATGAGCGTGTGGTGCATCACGAGGTACTCGAAGTCTTCCTTTTCTTTCGCGTTGGGCAATTCGCCTTTGAGAAGCAAATAACAGACTTCAAGGTAGTCGCAGTTGCGGGCGAGCTCCTCGATCGGATAGCCGCGATAGAGCAATTTGCCCGCCGCGCCGTCAATGTACGTAATGGCGCTCTTGCAGGAGGCCGTGCTCATGAATCCCGGGTCGTATGTGAACTTCCCCGTCTTCTTGTAGAGCGTCGAAATGTCGATGACTTCCGGACCGACGGAGCCGGGCAGAACCGGCAGACTAACTTCCGGCGAACCGTCGGAAAACACGAGTTTTACTGATTTTTCTTCAGCCACGACACTTCCTCCGTTATGGGTGTCCAAGCAAAATTCGGATGTGCCGCAAGTGCCTACAGCCGCCTTTGCCGCACCTTAACGGATCGAAATAATAGCCCCGACTAGGCGCTTTTGCTTATTTTCGCCTCTTCTCGGAAACGCGCAGACTGGCAAAGGCCGCATCCTGAATTGTTTCGGACATGCCGGGGTGCGGCCAGATAACAAGCGACAGATCCTCGTCGGTCGCCCCAAACGCAATGGCCTGCGCCAGGGCAGACACGAGGTCTCCGGCAGCAGCGCCCACAACCTGAGCACCCACTAGGCGTCCGGTTGATTCTTCGCAGACCAGTTCGACAAAACCAGCCGTTTCATCACAGGCTCTCGCCATGGCGTTATGCGCAAAAGCAGCTTTGCCCGTGCGAACGGCCATTCCGGCTTCTTGCGCTGCGTCTTTGCTCAATCCGACCCAGGCGAACTCAGGATGCGTATAGACGACGGAAGGCACCGGCGCGACATGCGCAGGACGCACGCCGCCGGCGATGCGCTCGGCCACGGCGCGACCTTCGTCGGAAGCCTTATGCGCGAGCTGCGGCCCCTTGACGATGTCTCCGACGGCCCACACATCGGGCAAATTGGTACGGCACTGATCATCGGTCTCAACAATGCCTGCGGGATTCACGGCCAAGCCTACCGCCTGAGGATTGATGCCTTCGACAGCGGAACTTCTGCCGATTGCCACGAGAAGCTTTTCAAAAGTGCGCGTTTCCTTGACGCCGTCGCGCTCGAACGTGACGTTGACGCCTTCTGCGCAACGCTGCACCTCAACAATGAGCACGCCGAGCTCAAACTGTAGTCCCTGTTCGGAGAGCATCTTGCGGGCAGCTTCACTAACCGTCTTTCCGGCAAAGGACAAAACGTCGGCCGCCATGTCGAAAACGGTCACGGCACTGCCCAAGCGAGACCAGACGCTTCCGAGTTCAAGCCCGATCACGCCGGCACCGATAATGCCGAGCCTCTTCGGAGGCTCCTTAAATGCCAAAGCGCCGCTATTGGAACACACCACTTCTTCGTCAAACTGAAGCCCCGGCAAGGTGCGAGGCTTGGTGCCGCAGGCAACGATCACGTGTTTGGCCTGCAGTCGTTGACCGCCTGTCGTCTCAAGTTCCCAACCAGTCTGCGTCTTTGCGCGAAAAACGACTTTTTCGGCAACGAACTCAACGCCCGCTTTCTTAAAAAGCATGGCAACGCCACGGTTGGAATCCTTTACCGCCTTGGCTCGATGTCGCTGCATCTGCTCAAAGTCCAAGTCGGGGGTCACGGGCTTCAAGCCGAACGCTGCCGAGCCTTTCCTGACCTTTGCATAGGCCAGACTTGCGGCCAGAAGCGCCTTGCTCGGCACACAGCCGACATTGGCGCAGGTGCCGCCGAGCGCGCCGAGTTCACCGTCATCGGGATTGGCCATCGGATCAAAACAGACCGTCTTTAATCCGAGTTCGCCGGCACGAACCGCTGCGGCATAGCCTCCGGGGCCCGCACCGATCACCGCCACGTCATAGAGTTCGTCCATCGCGTTTTTTCCTTTTCTCAAATGTCCAAAAGCATCACGGCGGGATCTTCGAGCGCCGCCTTCATGGCACCGAGCCCCAGCACGGCTTCGCGTCCGTCGATGAGGCGATGATCGTAGGAAAGCGCCAGATAGTTCATGGGACGAATGACGATTTCGCCGTTGACCACGACAGGGCGCTCCTTGGTGGCATGAATGCCCAGAATGGCAGACTGAGGCGGATTGATGATGGGAGTGGAAAGCATCGAGCCGAAAACGCCGCCGTTGCTCACGGTAAACGTGCCGCCGGAAAGTTCTTCGATCGACAGCTTGCCCGCCTGAGCACGCTTGGCAAAGTCGGCAATTTCAAGTTCTATTTCGGCAAATGTTTTCTGATCGGCGTTTCGCACCACGGGAACCACCAGACCGCGCTCCGTACCGACGGCAACGCCAATGTCAAAATAGCTGTGGTAGATGATGTCGGTGCCGTCGATCGAAGCGTTCAGAACAGGGAACTTTTCGAGCGCATAAACGGCGGCCTTGACAAAGAACGACATGAAACCCAACTTGATGCCGTGGCGTCTCTCGAACTTTTCCTTGTATCGGGCACGCAGCGCGATGACCGCGCTCATGTCCACTTCGTTGAAGGTGGTGAGCTGCGCAGAACCTGCAAGGCTCTGAACCAAACGCTCTGCCACACGGCGGCGCAGACGCGTCATCGGAACTCGATCCTCCTTGCGGCCGTACGGATCGGGCGCGATCGGTTCGGCAGGAGCAGGCGCCGCAGCAGACCTCGGAGCCAGAACCGCTCGCGGCGCAGGTTCGGCAGTCTGAGGTTGAACCGGAGGTTCAGCTGCCGCAAGCGCATCAACCTTGGTAATACGGTTTCCCGGTCCAGTACCGATCACGGTCTTGGCGTCAATGCCGGCAGCGGCAAGAACGGCGGCCGCAGACGGCATGACACGCGGTTCGGCTACGGTTTCCTCTACCGGTGCAGGAGACGGAGCTCTGCTCGAGTCGGTAGAAGCAGAAGCGCTCACGGAAGCATCGGTATCAATCACGGCGATCAATTCGCCCGAAACAACCGTCTGACCGTTTTGCGCTCGAATTTCAGCAAGCTGGCCTGCCGCAGGCGACGGCACTTCCAGCACCACCTTGTCGGTTTCGATCTCAATGAGAATTTCATCGGCGGCTACGATGTCGCCCGGCTTGCGCTTCCATTCCAGAAGCGTCGCTTCGCTCACGGATTCGGAGAGTTCGGGGACTTTCACTTGTACGGTATTCATAGCTGTGTTCTCTGTGTGTGTTTTTATTCTTTCTGTGGGGGCTTTGCTTTAGGTAGTCAGCACAAAACCTTTGATCGGGGCAAAAGCCGCATCCTGCAGATCCTTGAGCTGCTGCGCGTGGCGAGCACTGTAGCCCACCGCGGGCGACGGGCTTTCAGGGCGACCGGCATAGGCTAACCGCATACCTGGGCGCATGTTCATGAGAATGCGCGTCTTGGCGTAATTCCAAACGCCTTGATTCTGCGGTTCGTCCTGACACCAGACAATCTCACCGGCGTCGGGGTAACGGTCAATGACAGACTTAACCTGCTTGTGCGGGAACGGATAGAGCTGTTCCATGCGTACGATCGCGTAATGCTTCTGAGCCTCTTCGTTGATTTCAGCACGACGGCGCACCAGGTCGTAATAAACACGTCCCGAACAAAAGACAATGCGGCGCACGGCTTCAGGCAAAGCGTTCTCGTCGTCGATCACGGTACGGAAAGAGCCTTCGGAAAGTTCCGTCAAATCATTGGTGGCAGCCTTGTTGCGCAACAAAGACTTGGGCGTAAAAACGATAAGCGGCTTTCTTGCCTTTTGAAGCATTTGCAGACGTATCAGATGAAACATCTGAGCCGCACAGGAAGGTTGGACCACACGCATATTGTCACCGGCACATAGCTGTAGGTAACGTTCGATTCGCGCCGAAGAATGTTCAGGTCCCTGCCCCTCATAGCCGTGCGGCAACAGCAGAACCAGTCCGCAGAGGCGTCCCCATTTGACTTCGCCGGAGCTGATGAACTGATCGATCACAACCTGGGCGCCGTTGGCAAAGTCACCGAATTGGGCCTCCCAGAGCACCAACGCATCGGGAGCGGCTGTCGCATAGCCGTATTCGAACCCGAGCACGGCGTTTTCAGACAACACCGAGTCGATCACGGTAAAGGGGGCCGCTTCGGGGCCGAGATGCTGCAGCGGAACGTAGTCGCCCTCATCCCACTTTTCGCGCTTTTGGTCATGCAACACGGCATGACGATGACTGAACGTACCTCGACCGCTGTCCTCCCCCGTAAGACGCACGGCGTAGCCTGCCGACAAAAGAGTAGCGTAGGCCAGGTGTTCGGCCATGCCCCAGTCGACTCTGAGTTCGCCTGCAGCCATCCGGCGTCGGTCAGCAATGACCTTGGCAACGATCGGATGCAGTTCGAAGGTTTCGGGCAACGTGGTGATCATCTGCCCCAAACGAGTAAGTTCGGCCATCGGCACGCGGGTATCGATGTCATTACTCAAAACACCGCCTGCAAATCGAGTCCAATCAGCGCGGTAGCGGTGACGTTCGGTGAGAATGTTCAGCGGCAGAGGCGGACGGCCCTCCTTGAGTCGAGCCTTCACCTCTTCGCGCATTTGTTCGCTTTCTTCAAGCGAAACAACACCGGCGCCAGCGAGTTTTCGGGCATAGAGAGCGCGCGTACCGGGGTGTTTGCCGATGGCGCGGTACATTAAGGGTTGCGTGACGGCCGGCGTATCCTGCTCGTTGTGCCCGAGCTTTCGGAAGCAGACTATGTCAAGAACTGCGTCCTTTTGGAAGATCTGCTGGAATTCGCAAACGAGTTCTGCGGCATAAGCGACCGCATCGGGATCATCGCCGTTGACGTGCAACACCGGCGCTTCGATGAGCTTGGCCGGATCAGTGCAGTACGTCATAGAGCCCTTGTCACGGGGATCGGACGTGGTAAAGCCGATCTGGTTGTTGATCACGATGTGAACCGTACCACCCGTGCCGTAACCGCGGGTATCAGCAAGGTTAAGCGTCTCCATCACAACGCCCTGGCCGGGGAAAGCCGCGTCGCCGTGCACCATCACGCCGAGAACGAGGCGTTCGGCGTCTTTTCCGCCTCCGCGACGGTCCTGTCGCGCACGAACGCTGCCGACAACCACCGGATCAACAATTTCAAGGTGCGAGGGATTGAACTCAAGCGCCAAATGAATGTGTCGGCCGTCAACCATCATGTCGGAAGAAAAGCCGTTGTGGTACTTGACGTCGCCGGCGGGCAAATTGGATGCTGCGACACCTTCGAATTCTGCAAAGAGATCCTGCGGGCTCTTGCCGATGATATTGACAAGAACGTTGAGCCTTCCACGATGAGCCATGCCGATCACGCATTCTTCGACACCGGCGTGCGCGGCCCGTTCAACAACGGTCTGCATGGCAGTGATGAAGGACTCACCGCCTTCGAGACTGAAGCGCTTTTGACCGACATAACGAGTGTGGAGGAATCGCTCAAGACCTTCAGCTGCCGTCAGGCCTTCGAGGATCTTGCGGCGACGTTCAGCTGTATACATCGGTCGAGAACGACTGCGCTCGAGCTTTTCCTGCCACCAGCGCTTCTGGACAGGATCGGAGATGTACATAAATTCGGCACCAATCGAGCTGCAGTAAGTCTCTCGCAAGGCTGTGAGAAGAGTGCGCAACGGCATCTTGTTGGCGCCGAAAAAGGTATTCGTGATGTGAAACTCGGTATCGAGATCTGCATCGGTCAGACCGTAGAACAACGGATCGAGTTCGGGAATCACGGGAGCTTCGTGGCGCTTGAGCGGATCGAGCTGTGCGCGACGCGTACCGAGCACGCGATAGGCAGCAATGAGTTGCTGTACGAAAACCTGTTTGCCAGCAATTTCCAAATCCTGACGGCTGACATCACAGACAACGGCGCCGTGGGGACGATTGGCAAGGCTCGTGACGATTTCCGAATGTAGAACTTCGCGGGAGATGTCTCCGGCGTCTTCCATTAGCATCTGGCCGAAGTAGTTACGCCACTGCTCGGAGACGGAGGCCGGATCCTTGAGCCAGCTTTCATAGAAGGACTCAACGTAGGAAGCGTTGGGGCCATTGAGCCAGCTTGACTGTTCGAGGTCTTTGATGGGCATTTCCTGTTCTCTGTAAATCCATGTCGGCGAACAAAGCACAAGTGCTATTCACACTTGGTTTATTCGGCACGTGAGTAAGGATACAGAGAGCGGAACGGGAATGGGCGGGAGTAGGTCTTTCGGAGAGGTGGAATTTGAAACGCAGAAATGACGAAACCCCCGAAGGAGAGACTCCAACGGG
>UMFB01033725.1_pt1 | contig 9364 bp, 8 predicted proteins | sample 1964921 | NCBI WGS metagenome assembly UMFB01 (sample SAMEA4836037, study PRJEB28245) | human gut metagenome | biome: gut microbiome; material: fecal sample | place: Denmark | collected 2008
CAGGGGGAGTTTTGTATATCCAGCAGATTTCATGCTGCTTGCAGCAACAAATCCATGTCCATGCGGCTATTATCCGGACAGGAACCGGTGCAGATGCCGGGAGTGGGAAGTGGCGCGGTATCTGTCGCGGATTTCGGGACCGCTGCTGGACCGGTTCGACCTGTGCTGTTTCGTATCGCCGCTTCCGATAAGGCGGCTGTGGGAGGAAGAAGAAAAAAATGTTTCCGACAGCTCTTTCATGCTGGAGAAGGTGCTGGAAGCCCGGGAACGTCAGGCATTTCGCTACGAAGGTACCCTGATAGGAGTGAATGGACGTCTGGGGGCGAGGGAGCTTATGAAATATTGTCCGCTGGGCTTAAAGGAACAGGGATTTCTGGAAAATGCGGCAGCTCAGGCAGGCTTTTCGGCCCGGGGATGTCATCGGGTCATTCGGGTGGCACGGACACTGGCAGATTTGGAAGGCAGTGGGGAAATAAAGGTATGTCATTTAAGTCAGGCGGTCTATTATCGAAGCCGGCATATTTTGCAGAAGTAAAGGGGGAGGAATATGGAGGAACGGGAAAAATCGGAATATTTTGCATTGTGCAGCATAGATGGATTAGGGAGAGCGGGGATGATGCGGCTTTTGGAAAGGACGGGGAGTGCGGCAGAGGCGCTGAAGCTTTCGGAGACGGCGCTCAAGGAGATCCTGGGGGAAGCGCGTGCAAAAAAGATAGCCGGACAGCTCTCCCCAGACCGGGTGGAGGCTGCGGAAAAAAAGCTGGAGGATTTTCGGAAAAGAGGAATTTTTTTTGTGTCTTTGTGGGATGATGACTATCCTGAGAGGCTGCGCAGGATTCCGGATCCTCCGGCAGCGCTCTATGGAATAGGAAGATTTCCGGCGGGAACGGGGGAAAAAAAGAGAAAGAGCGTGGCTGTAGTGGGCGCACGTGCCGCTTCTGCTTACGGACAGGAGATGGCGGCTTATTTTGGAAGAGGGCTGGCAAAGGAGGGAATTACCGTTATCAGCGGCATGGCGCGGGGAGCGGACGGTATCGCTCAGACGTCTGCATTGCGGGCAGGAGGCTATTCGGTTGCGGTGCTCGGCTGTGGAGTGGATGTCTGTTATCCTCCGGAAAACAAAAGTTTGTACGATATGCTTCGGGACAGAGGATGTATCGTATCGGAATACCCGCCGGGTACACAGCCCCATGCACATCTGTTCCCGCCGCGTAACCGTATCATCAGCGGCCTTTCCGACCTTGTGCTTGTAGTTGAGGCACGGGAAAAGAGCGGTACGCTCATTACGGTGGACATGGCACTGGAGCAGGGCCGGGATGTGTTCGCCGTACCGGGGCGGATTACGGATATCTGCAGCCGGGGATGTAATCGCCTGATAGGAAGCGGGGCGGGGGCGGCAGTGAGCGTAGCGCAGATTTTGCGGGAGCTGGACGGTGAGGACAGAGCGTTACAGAAGCTGTCAGGGGGAACGAATGAAGGGACAATGAAGGAAGGCGCCAAGACGGCAGACGAGGTGGCAAAATCAGAGGAGTCATCATTGTCACCTTTTCGCCGTGCAGTTCTGGAAGCGCTGGATACTACGCCGGAAAGCCTCGACAGTATGGTGCTCAGGCTTCGCAGGGAAGGCTGGGAGGCGTCTGTTCCGGCGGTAATGGAGGAACTCATATTTCTGGAGATGGACGGACTGGCGGGCAGCAGCGGAGGGCAATATTATCGGAAAAGTTCTGCTTGCAATGAACTCTGATATGGTGTATAGTGGTTCACGATAACTGTACAGAAAGATAAAAGTGTGCGGAATATCAGTAAAAGGAATTGGGGATATCAGAATATGGCAAAATATTTAGTGATCGTGGAGTCACCTGCCAAGGTAAAGACGATTAAGAAGTTTCTGGGTGCCAATTATGAAGTGGCAGCCAGCAACGGGCATGTGCGCGATTTCCCGAAGAGCCAGTTCGGCATCGATGTGGAACATGATTACGAACCGAAATATATCACGATAAGAGGAAAGGGCGACATTCTTGCAAATCTTCGCAAGGAAGTGAAGAAAGCGGAGAAGATATATCTTGCAACGGACCCGGACCGTGAAGGAGAGGCTATCTCCTGGCATCTGATGGAGGCGTTAAAGCTTTCCGGTAAAAAGGTATACCGCATTACCTTTAATGAAATAACAAAAAGCGCGGTAAAAGAATCGTTAAAGCATGCGCGTGAGATAGATATGAATCTGGTGGACGCGCAGCAGGCGCGCCGTATGCTGGACCGCATGGTGGGCTATCGTATTTCTCCGCTTTTATGGGCGAAGGTAAAGCGCGGACTGTCCGCAGGACGCGTGCAGTCGGTGGCGCTGCGCATCATCTGCGACCGGGAGGAGGAAATTAACGCTTTCATCCCGGAGGAGTACTGGACACTGGACGCTTCCTTTAAGATTCCAGGAGAGAAAAAGCTCCTGACCGCAAAATATTACGGAGAAGGGGATTCAAAGCGCCAGCTAAAGAGCATAGAGGAAGTAGAGCAGGTCAAAAAGGACTGTGAAAACGCTTCGTTTGCCGTTTCGGATGTGAAAAAGGGTGAGCGCGTAAAAAAGGCGCCGCTTCCGTTTACAACTTCCACCCTGCAGCAGGAAGCAAGCAAGGTACTGAATTTTTCAACCCAGAAAACAATGCGTCTGGCGCAGCAGCTTTACGAGGGCGTGGACATCAAAGGACAGGGAACGGTCGGTATCATTACCTATTTAAGAACGGATTCCACCCGTGTTTCCGAAGAAGCGGAGGCAATGGCAAAGTCCTATATCGCAGAGAAGTACGGCGAGCAGTATGCCGGAGAGGGTACGGTTAAAAAGAACGGTCAGAAAATTCAGGATGCCCATGAGGCTATCCGGCCGACAGATGTTGCGCGCATCCCGCTGGAATTAAAGGAATCGCTTTCCAGAGACCAGTTCCGGCTGTATCAGCTTATCTGGAAACGTTTTATGGCGAGCCGTATGACGCCTGCCCGCTATGAGACGACATCCGTAAAGATTGACGGCGGCGGACACCGGTTTACAGTGGCGGCGAGCAAGGTCATTTTCGATGGTTTTATGAGCGTCTATACGATGGATGACGAAGAAAAGTCAGAAAACAACACGCTGGCAAAAAGCATTGATAAAGAGACAACACTGAAGTTTGAAAGCTTTGACGGGGTACAGCATTTTACGCAGCCGCCCGCGCATTATACGGAGGCATCTCTCGTGCGTACGCTGGAAGAGCTGGGTATCGGACGCCCCAGTACCTACGCGCCGACCATCACGACGATACTGGCGCGCCGCTATGTGGCAAAGGAGAACAAAAATCTTTATGTTACAGAGCTGGGCGAGGTCGTAAATAAGATGATGAAGGAAGCGTTCCCGACAATTGTGGACGTGAACTTCACGGCGAATATGGAGGCGCTTCTGGACGGCGTTTCAGAGGGAACGGTGGACTGGAAAACGATAGTCTCCAATTTCTATCCGGATCTGGACGAAGCGGTAAAGCTTGCGGAGAAGGATTTGGAAGAGGTCAAGATAGGCGATGAGGAATCGGACGAGGTGTGCGAGCTGTGCGGACGCCGCATGGTCATCAAATACGGTCCGCATGGAAGATTCCTGGCATGTCCGGGCTTTCCGGAGTGCCGCAATACGAAGCCTTATTATGAGAAGATAGGCGTTGCGTGCCCGAGATGCGGAAAAGATATCGTTATGAAAAAAACGCAGAAGGGAAGACGCTATTACGGCTGTATCGACAATCCGGACTGCGATTTCATGGTATGGCAGAAGCCTTCCAATGAGAAATGCCCTGTGTGCGGTTCGATCATGCTGGAAAAAGGAAATAAGCTCGTATGCTCCAAAGAGGGCTGCGGCTGTGTAAAGGAAAAAGAAGAAGAGAAGTAACGTTCCGTTTTCGCCCGGGCAGAAACGGATTTTGGAGGAAAAGGGAGCATGAGTGGTGTCCAGCTTCTGGATAAGACCAGAAAGATAGGAAAATTACTGCATAACAATCATTCGAGCAAGGTGATATTCAGCGATATCTGCCGGGTGATGCAGGATACGACGCAGTCGAATGTGCTGGTGATAAGCCGTAAGGGAAAGGTGCTCGGGCTTTCGGACCGGGACGGCGGCGTGATATGCGAGCTTTCCGGCTGCGGCGTGGGAAGCTTTCTGGACCCGCTCTTAAATGAGCGCATGCTGTCGATACTTTCCACGAAAGAAAATGTAAATCTGACGACGCTGGGCTTTGACGGTGCGGAGGAGCAGGAATTTTCCGCAATCGTCACTCCTATCGAGATAGCGGGAGAACGTCTCGGGACGCTGTTTTTGTACCGCCGTGAAAAAAGCTACAGCATTGACGATATTATCCTGTGCGAGTACGGAGCGACAGTCGTGGGACTGGAAATGCTACGCGCCGTCAATGAAGAGAGCGCGGAGGAGGACCGGAAAACCGCAGTCGTACACGCTGCCCTCGGCACGCTGTCTTATTCCGAGCTGGAAGCGATAGGGCTGATATTTGAAGAGTTAAAGGGCGGCGAGGGCATCCTCGTTGCAAGCAAGATAGCGGATCAGGCAGGGATAACCCGTTCGGTGATCGTAAATGCGCTCAGAAAGTTTGAGAGCGCGGGAATCATCGAGTCCCGTTCTTCCGGGATGAAGGGAACCTATATCAAGATAAGGAATGAATTTGCCTATTCGGAGATACAGAAGCTCAGAGAAAAGAAATAAAAACTCCCCCTTGCAAGAGGGGGAGTTTTGTGTTAGAATTCAAATGTTATAGCGAAAAAACACGCATTCTGCTGCGCCGCGGGTGTCCCTTAACGCTTTGGATGGCGGCGGATCGAAGGTATCCTTCGTAAAGAGTGCGGAAGAACAAACCACAGGAGGACTAAAAATGAGCGTTATTTCCATGAAACAGTTACTTGAAGCAGGTGTTCATTTCGGACATCAGACCAGAAGATGGAACCCTAAGATGGCTCCCTACATCTTCACAGAGAGAAACGGCATCCACATCATCGACTTACAGAAGTCTGTTGTAAAAGTGGACGAGGCTTACAAGGCAGTATTTGAAATCGCTGCACAGGGCGGCACAATCCTGTTCGTAGGCACAAAGAAGCAGGCACAGGATGCTGTTAAGACCGAGGCTGAGCGCTGCGGAATGTACTATGTAAATGAGAGATGGCTGGGCGGTATGCTCACAAACTTCAAGACCATCAGAAGCAGAATCGAGAGACTTAAAGCAATCGAGGCTATGGCTGAAGACGGTACCTTTGAAGTTCTTCCCAAGAAGGAAGTTATCCAGATTAAGAAAGAGTGGGAGAAGCTGGAGAAGAACCTTGGCGGTATCAAGGATATGACCAGAATTCCCGATGCTATCTTCGTTGTTGATCCTAAGAAGGAGAGAATCTGCGTACAGGAGGCTCACGCTCTGGGCATCACGCTTATCGGTATCGGCGATACCAACTGCGATCCGGAAGAGTTAGACTACATCATTCCTGGTAACGACGACGCTATCAGAGCCGTTAAGCTTATCACATCCAAGATGGCAGACGCTGTGATCGAAGCAAATCAGGGTGAAGAGGTTTACACTGAAGAGGCAGTTGCCGCTGCTGAGGGCGAAGCTTCTGATATCGAAGAGGTTGCTTCTCAGGAGGCATAAATAGCTGATTCGGGATTTTGAATCCTGAAGGAACATGACAACCGGTTTTTAATGGAGGATTGAAAAATGGCTGTTACAGCTGCAATGGTAAAAGAATTAAGAGAAATGACCGGCGCCGGCATGATGGACTGCAAAAAGGCGCTGACCGCTACAGACGGCGATATGGATGCTGCTGTAGAATTTTTAAGAAAGAACGGACAGGCGAAGGCTGAGAAGAAGGCAAGCCGTATCGCAGCAGAAGGTATCTGCCGCATCGTTGCAAAGGATGACAGCACAGCAGCTGTCGTTGAAGTAAACTCCGAGACAGACTTCGTTGCAAAGAATGAGAAGTTCCAGACATTTGTAGGTGCGGTAGCAGAGCAGGTTGTTGCTTCTGAGAATACAGATCTGGACGCATTCATGGCTGAGCCTTGGCATGAAGATACATCCAAGACTGTAAAGGATGTTCTGGTTGAGCAGATCGCAGTTATCGGCGAGAACTTAAAGATCAGAAGATTCGAGAAGGTTGTTGCAGAGCACGGCTGTGTTGTATCCTACACACATGGCGGCGGCCGCATCGGCGTTTTGGTTGAGGCTGATACAGACGTTGTAAACGACGCTGTAAAAGAGGCTCTGACAAACGTTGCAATGCAGATTGCAGCGCTGAATCCGAAGTATGTTTCTACTGCTGATGTATCCGAAGAGTACAAAGAGCACGAGAAAGAGATCCTGAAGGCTCAGATCGCAAACGATCCCAAGATGGCAGGCAAGCCCGAGAAGGTTATCGAGGGTGCAGTAGTAGGCCGTCTGAACAAAGAGCTGAAGGAAGTATGCCTGCTTGAGCAGGTTTACGTTAAGGCAGAGGATGGCAAGCAGACTGTTGCTCAGTATATTGCACAGGTTGGCAAGGATAACGGCGCAAACCTTTCTGTAAAGAGATTCGTTCGTTTCGAGACCGGCGAAGGTATCGAAAAGAAGCAGGAGGATTTTGCGGCAGAGGTTGCTGCACAGCTCGGCTGATCGACTGAAAGAAAAATATAAATGCAGATTAGAACCCTTGAAAAGCCCGCTTTTGAGCTTTTCGAGGGTTTTTTATATGTATTTGTATGAAAGGAAGACTTTGCTGCTCAGGAAGACTTTTGCAATGAGTTTACCCCTCCCGAAAAATTACGTTTTACCGGAATTGATTTTCAATGAAAAAACGTGTACAATATCTAAATAACTTCAGTAATGATAATAGGGGAGTTGTGAGATGTACCAGAGAAAATCAAATTTACAAAATTTAATCGTGATGCTGATGGATTGCGGTATCATTGCAGTCAGCCTTATGATCGCCAATTACATGCGTAATGGACGCCTGTTTGAAAGTGATGATGCGCGGATGGATTTTGGTCTGCTTCTTGGGGCGAGCCTTGTCGTCTTTCTTGCGCTGAATCTGTTTGGAAACCTGTATCGGGGCATGCTTGTAAGGGGACCGTTGCATGAATTGATATGTGTTGTGAGAAACAATGCGGTGATATTTGCGGGAGCGGCGGTTGTGCTGTATTTTCTCGGAAGGCTGGATGCATATTCCAGACTGGTGTTTTTCTATTTTATCCTGTTGGATTGTGTGCTGATGCTGGTTGCGCATCAGTTGTGGAAACGGTTTTTCCCATCGCTTTATCGTTTTTTCCGGGAGAGCAGACGGACGCTGCTGGTAGCGGACAGCGCATTTGCAGAAGCGCTGGCAGAGGATATGAATGCGTCTAAGGGTTTGAGCTATGAGCTGCTCGGAATCATTGTCATGGACGGTGAGAAACGGGAGAGTATAAAAGGGCTGCCCGTTGTCGCAGATGGAAAAGATCTGATCGAATACTGTAAGGGTGCGTCGCTGGATGAGGTGATCGTGGCGGCGGAAGATCCTCAGAAAAAGGAGATACTGGAGATACTGGATCTGTTGTCCCAGATGGGGGTTACGATCCACTGCAGAATTCCAATCCCGGAGCTGTCGGGCGCTCATCAGAAAGCACTGACACAGTTCGGACGGTTTTATACGGTAACCTATGCAAACCGTTTTGTCCCGGTGGGACAGCTTTTGTTAAAGCGCCTTCTGGATATTTTCGGCGGTCTTGTTGGGCTCGTTATTTTGAGCATCCTTACGGTCATTGTAGGACCGCTGATAAAGCTCGAATCTCCCGGTCCTGTTTTCTTTGCACAAAAGAGAATCGGACGCAACGGACGCATTTTCAAGATGTACAAGTTCCGCTCTATGTATGCGGATGCGGAAGAGCGAAAGAAGGAACTGATGGCCCAGAATGAGATGAACGGGCTGATGTTCAAGATGGAAAATGACCCGAGGATTACAAAGATAGGTGGATTTTTAAGGAAGACGAGCCTGGATGAGTTTCCGCAGTTCATCAATATTTTAAAAGGGGATATGAGCCTTGTGGGGACGCGTCCTCCGACGATGGATGAGTTTGCACAGTACAGTCCCTATCATAAGAAGCGTCTGAGCTTTCGACCGGGTCTGACCGGGATGTGGCAGGTGAGCGGAAGGAGCGACATCACGGACTTTGAGGAGATTGTCCGTCTGGATGTGGAATATATCGATAACTGGTCGTTTATGCTTGATATCAAGATTTTATTGAAAACAGTGCTTCAGGTATTTTCACAGAAGGGTGCAAGATAATGGCTCACAGAAGGAGTTTTGATCGATGAGAAAAGGTTTGAAGGGCTGCGCGGCTGTTTTAGGCTGCGCGGCTGTTTTGGCGATTTCGGGCTGTGGGAATACCGAAGCTTTGGAGACTGTGGAAAACGGCACAGAGGAAATTGCATCCGGGGCAGGAAGTGAAAGTATTGATGAAACGGCTACAGGTTCAGAGGAAAGACTTCCGACCGGAACGAAGGCTGCCGAGGCGATGAAAAAGGGAGAGACGATACCGGAAAAACTGGATGCGCTGCGGAAGATAAACGGAGATGCTTACGCGTGGCTGGATATTCCGGGAACGGATATCAGCTTTCCGATTCTGCAGGACAGTCAGGATACGGCGTTTTATCTGAGCCATAATGAAGACCGGGAAGAGGATGGGGATGGCTGTATCTATACGGAGTATGTGAACAGCAGGGATTTTACGGATAACAATACGGTAGTCTACGGCAGAAATGTTGGAGGACGTTTTGGAAAGCTGCATGAATATCAGGACAGGGATTTTTTTGACCGGAACAGGAATATTGTGATATATATGCCGGGTGAAACGTTTGAATATAAGATTTTTGCAGCATATCCGTATGATGATCGCCATCTGATCGCATCCTATGATTTTTCGGATGAGACAGTTTACCAGAACTATCTGAATGAGATTCTGGCGACCCGTAAGATAGACTCTTTTATAGATACATCCGTGGAAGTGACGGCAAATGATCGTATTATTACGTTGTCCACCGGAGTGACTGGGCAGGACGACCAGCGGTATCTTGTTCAGGCGGTTTTGGTTAAAGGAGCGGAATGAGACAGGAAAAGAAACGGAGAAAAAAGAAAAAAAGATTCTCGGCAGGGCAGAAGGCAGGGATATTATTTCTTTTGCTTACAGGAATATTTCTGGTGCTGGGGATTACGGTCGGGGCTGCATATATGGTAATGAACCACAGTGGTCAGAACCGTCTGGCAAAAAAGCAGGAGGCGGTGCCGGTTCAGATGCAGCAGGAAACGGAAAGTCCGGATGAAATGCAGGAGCAGCTTGAGGCGGGCA
>UMFB01004919.1_pt1 | contig 9320 bp, 8 predicted proteins | sample 1964921 | NCBI WGS metagenome assembly UMFB01 (sample SAMEA4836037, study PRJEB28245) | human gut metagenome | biome: gut microbiome; material: fecal sample | place: Denmark | collected 2008
ATATAACATCCCGGAAATCCGGAAGCGATTATCGGAGATACGGACCGCTCCGGGAAAGTCAAAGCGGATGCGGGTGTTTATGTCAGGGCTTGGGAGCGGATGCTTTTGCCTGATGTTCGGCGGAAATCCGGCGGATTGTCTCGCAGCATTTGGGATAGGCATCATATTGTATCTGTATCTGCTCCGGGTTGGAGGCCGCTGTTCCAAAATTGTGGAAAATATAGGCGGAGGTATCGTTATCACGGTGCTCGGTCTGTTTTTGATACGCCTCCCCTTTGAAATGAACATAAGTCATATCATCAGCGGGGCTATCATGCCGCTTGTGCCGGGGCTGGCATTTACAAACGGAATACGGGATATCGCGGACGGAGATTATATCTCGGGTACAGTGCGGATGATAGATGCTCTGCTCGTGTTTTTGTCTATTGCGGCGGGTGTGGGCTTTGTTATCAGCGTATATCATCATCTGACGGGAGGGGCAATGCTGTGACGGCTTTGATGAAGGTATTAGCGGCGGGCATTGGTACGGTAGCGTTCGGCGCATTGTTTGGCGTTCCTGCACAATATTATCTGTATTGCGGTTTGATAGGCAGCGCAGGCTGGGCTGTTTACGTGGGATTATGGGAAACGATGCATTTCTGGTCGGAGCCGACGGTAGTATTTCTGGCAACGGTGCTTGTTATCCTGCTATCTCGTTTTTTTGCGGTGCGTAAACGCTGTCCTGTGACGATATTTCTGATCAGCGGGATTTTGCCGCTCGTACCGGGAGCCGGGATTTATTGGACGGCTTATTATCTTGTGACGAATCAGCTGGATCTGGCGCTGTCGAAAGGATTTCTTGCGGTAAAAGTGGCGGTTGCCATTGTGTTGGGTATCGTCTTTGTATTTGAGATACCGCAGCACTTTTTTAAAAAAGGCGGATTGGGAAAAAAGCGTGAAAGAAACATAGTGTAAAAATAAGCCATCCGGCTTATTTTTTACAAGGCTGTTTGTGCCGGAGCGTCACAAACAGCCTTTGTGGCATACCTCAAATTAGTTGTACGCTCCGGATTGGAGATTAAGATGACAAATTGTGAAGCATGTGCATATTTTACTTATGATGAAGATTATGAATGTTATGTGTGCGAGATGGACCTGGATGAGGATGAAATGGTGCGCTTTTTGAGCAGCAGCTTTGATGCGTGTCCTTATTATCAGCCGGGAGACGAGTATCGGATCGTGCGTCATCAGATGTAAAGATAATATCTGAAATTTTTGTAAAATGAGCCTCAGATTTTTAAAGCTTTTATAAACTGTATTGAAGCGCTTGACGGCTGTACAGCAGCCGTGCTAAGATGCAGACATATCTTAAATTCTTATTTGAATACCGCCTTTCTAACGGGGCGGTCATTTTGTCCATGACGGCGGAAGTTCGCAGAAGGAGCTTTTGCCGGGCAGCTCAGAGATTCAGAAGACGTCTAGAGAATCCCTTATCATTACAAGTTATAACAGCATATCGGCAGGGTGCGCCGCAATCTTGGGCGGAAAGCATCAGACGGGAGGGCTATGCGCAGTCAGAGAGCCTGCAGACGTGAGAACAGGGCGAGGGATAGACCAAAAGAAGCCTTTTTTTCTGCACGTCGTTTCGTCCGGCAGTTTCAGGCCGATGTTCTTTCGGCAAAGTCGGACTTTGGGAAATGGGAGGAGGAATGTCCCATGAAATCTACAGAACACAAAAAAATCTTCCGTGCTGATACGGAAAAAGAAAATAAAAGGCAGTCAGATCAATCAGAAAAGAGGAAAATGATAGCGATATGCGCGGCGGCAGCAGCTATAGCGGTCATTTTATCAGGTGTCGGGATAGGTTATTCCGTTCGGAGGGCGAGCGAAGAGAATTCCTTGTCTTTTTCAGAAATGGAAAACAGCGTGAAAGATCAGATGCAGGAAGAGATGAAAAATGCAGCCTCTTATCTGGAAAGGCTGGACGAGAGTATCTCCGGAAACAGGGATAGGTTAAATGAAGTAAATGAGCGGCTGACGAAGAAGGAAGAGGCTTTTCTGGAATCGGAAACCTGGCGTGAGCAACTCGAAAAAAATACATCCGGCATGACGGACCGCGTGACTCAGCTGGAGAAGATAACGCACACAAAGGTCAATGAAATAGAGACGGATATGGAGAGCGTCCACGCAGATATACAGGCGACACTGGAACAGATTTCTAAGGTGACAGAAAGTCTGGAAGAACAAAAGGAGCAGGGGGCGAAAGAACATGGTCAGTCGGTTGAGGAGATAAACCGTGTAAACCAGTCTGTGCAGGAAATAGACCGGTCGGTGGAAAATATTGAAAATAAACTGACTGATTCCTATGCAAGTTTAAAGGAACTGATAGAAAAACTGAGGACAGAGGAAAATAAAAATCAGGAATCGCAAAAGGCAGACGGACAGGAAATTCTGAAAAATCAGGAGGAATTGAAAAAAGAATACCAGCTTCTTGTAAAAAATCTGTCCGATGTGGAGGGAAGCTTAAAGACCATTCTGGAGACAGATATGACGCAGATTTCAAAGGCGTTTTCAGATATGGCTTCAAGTTTTCAGGTAAAGGTCGATCAGCTGGGAAGTCTGTTGGAGACGCGGATGGACCGGATGGACGCGGGGATTATTGGTATTGATGAAGATTTAAGCGGGCTGGATCAGAGCATCGGAGGTCTGGATCAGAATATCAATGGTCTGGACCGGAATATCAGCAGCCTGGATCAGAATGTCAGTCAGAATCTGGCGGGTGTTACGGACAGGCTGGGGGAGCTGAACGTAGGGGTTCAGAACAGTATTACGCTTTTGGAGCAGAATTTTGCAAAACATATGAATGAACTTAGCCAGATGTCAGGCGAGGGGACAGGGGCACTCAAGGCGTATATGAGTGAGCTGAATGAGGCATTGAAACAAAATCTGAATCAGGTTTTTACATCTGTGAGTAATGGCAAGACCGGTCTGGCATCCGCATTGCTCACAAAAGGGGTTTCTGCAGATGATGATGCGACATTTGCAGAACTGAAGGATGCTGTTTTGAGGATTCCGCAGAAGCTGGTCATCGGTGTGCAGGAAGTTCCGGGTACGATCACATATCATTATCACTATCATGCGGATGCTTCGGGGGAAAATCCGCATACGGAAACCGGTCCGGTACAGGGAGGGTGCTATACGGTTCCGAAGCATCATGTACATAGCGAGGATGCGGGCTGCTATACGATAAGAAGATACCATGAACATAATGACAGCTGCCCGGGACATTCGGTGTGGGTGGACTGGGTCCCGAATCAGGAGCCCTACTGGGGCTGGGTATATGAGTGTAACGACCAGCCGATAAACGCAGCGGAAAAGGTGTTGAGCTGTTCGAAATCTACAGCAACAATAGATTATTATGGAGTATCCTGCGGCTGGGTGGATGGACAGATTACCGGGGCGGAAATCATATACGATAAAGACGAAGTAAAAAGGCGGGCTGAGGAGGCAACAAAGAATGCGGCGCAGCCTGTGGAGGAAGAGCGGCTGCCGGAAGAAAGCGTAGAGACGCTGCATCCGGAAGGGAGTCTTCCCTTTGCACCACCGGGAGACATCGGACATCCGGAAAACGGTGTGGAAACAGAGCCGGAAGCCGGAACAGAAACGGAGCCGGAAGCCGGAACAGAAACAGAGCCGGAAGGCAGTGTGGAATCGAAGCCGGAAAGCAGCACGGAGACCGGGACAGAGTGAGAGAAAGCCGTTTCCGATGGACTGACGGGGCATAACAAATATATTATGTTTTTATAAAAATTGCCACAGGGAATTGCGCAACGACTCCCTTTCTGATAAAGTAGAGATTAAAGCTAAGATAAGGGAGAACAAAAGTACGATGGGAAGTACAACGGTAATGTTGATCATTATTATTGCGTGTGTGATTCTGTCAGGATTTTTTTCGGCAACGGAAACGGCATTTTCTTCTATAAACCGGGTGCGTCTGAAAAATCAGGCAGAAAAAGGAGATAAGCGGGCAGAGCAGGTGCTGCGTCTGGCAGAAGATTATGACAGTCTGCTCTCAACGATTCTGGTAGGAAATAATATTGTGAATATCGGATGCACGTCTCTGGCGACGATTTTATTCGTGAAGCTTCTGGGCGAAGAAGCGGGGGCGGGTGTGTCTACTCTTGTTACTACAGTGGTAGTACTGATATTTGGCGAGATTTCACCAAAGAGTATCGCAAAAGAATCGCCGGAAGCATTTGCGTGTTTTGCAGCTCCGGTCATCAGTGGTCTGTGCATGGTGCTGACTCCGGTCAACTGGCTGTTCGGTCAGTGGAAAAAGCTTTTATCCCGCGTGTTTAAAACATCTGGTGATCAGAAGATAACACAGGAGGAGCTGGTTACTATCGTGGAGGAGGCGCAGCAGGAGGGCAGTATCGACAGTGATGAAGGAACGCTCCTGCGCAGCGCGCTGAATTTCCATGATCTGGAAGTTGGAGATATCCTTACTCCACGTATTGATGTGGAGGGAATTTCAGTGGACAGTACACAGGATGAGGCCGCGCAGATTTTTGCGGACACGGGATTTTCACGTTTGCCCGTTTATGAGGAATCGCTGGATCATATCGTCGGAATACTGTACCACAAAGATTTCTTTAATCAGATTTATGGTACGGGAGAAAATATCCGCAGTGTAATACGTCCGGTGGTGTTTGTAACGGAAAGTCAGAAGATTGATGATCTGATGCAGGAGCTAAAGAAGAGAAAGCTTCATATTGCAGTTGTGCTGGATGAGTTCGGAGGAACTGTTGGAATCGTGACTCTGGAGGATATTCTGGAAGAGCTTGTAGGAGAAATCTGGGACGAACATGATGAGGTCGTTCAGTCTATTGAACAGATATCCGAACGGGAATACAAAATCAGCGGCAGGGCGAGCGTGAAAAAGCTGTTTGAGCTTTTGGATGCAAATCCGGATACAGAGGTATCGACTGTGGGCGGCTGGGTCATGGAGCAGCTGAAACGGATTCCGGTTGAAGGAGATTCCTTTGAGTACGAAGGGGCGAAGATAATCGTCCTGGAAATGGATGAGAAGCGGATAGAGCTGATACGATTGATACTTCCGGAAGAAATCCGGGAAGAGGAAGAATAATAAAAGGGGTTGCCGCTGATGCGTCAACCCCTTTTTGTAAACTGTCAGATGGACAGAGTTACAGAATCGCCAGAAGAACAAAGTTTAATACGAACAATGCGGTGCAGACCCAAAGAACCGGATGCACTTCTTTTGCTTTGCCCTTGCAGACTTTTACGATGCAGTAGAAGATAAAGCCTGCTGCAATACCGTAGGAAATGCTGTAGCAGAGAGCCATAAAAAGACCTGCAAAGAAAGCGGGTACGGCCTCGCTGAAGTCATTCCAATCAATCTCTTTGAAAGAGGAGGTCATCATCACGCCGACAGCAACGAGTGCGGGCGCTGTAGCAGCAGAAGGAACTGCGCTGACAAATGTTGCAAGGAAAGCGGAAAGCGCGAAGCATATTGCAACAACAACGGAAGTAAGACCTGTACGTCCGCCTGCACCGATACCGGATGCGCTTTCTACAAATGTCGTTGTATTAGATGTTCCGAACAGTGCGCCGATAGAGGTGGCTGTGGCATCAGCAAACAGCGCTTTGTCCAGTCTGGACTTAAAGCCGGAATTCTGGTCCATCAGGCGTTCGTCCTCTTCGCTGAAGATACCGCTGCGGCGGCCGGTTCCGATAAAGGTTCCAATCGTATCAAAGGTATCGGAAATGCTGAAGGCAAAAATTGTTATCAGCACGAGAGGCAGCTTTGCAGGATCTGTAAACAGGCTTGTGATACCGCCTTCTTTAAAGATGGCAAGAAAGGTAGTCGGCAGAGCCTGACATGCTTCGGTGAAGCTTGTAGTATCCTGAGGGGCTGTCACGCCGAAAGGAATGCCTATCAGGGTAGTCGCTACGATCGCGATCAGGATAGCGCCCTTTACATTTTTAACGAGCAAAATAGTTATCAGGGCAAGACCGATGAGGAACACCCAGAATCTGGGCTGGTTTAAGGTGGACAGGGCAGGAACGCCGCCGTCAAAATTGATGATTCCTACATTTAACAGTCCGATATAGGCAACGAAGATACCGATGCCTCCGCCGATGGCATTCTGAAGACTGTTGGGAATGGCTCTGATGATAAACTTGCGCAGCTTTGTCACGGTGATGACGATATTTAAAATACCGCAAATAAATACCATAGACAGAGCCTGCTGCCATGTGAATCCAAGACCGAAGCATACCGTGTAAACGAAGAATGCGTTCAGTCCCATGCCGGGCGCCTGTGCGTAGGGAACGTTAGCGACCAGACCCATCACCAGCGTGCCGATAATGGACGCGATGATAGTTGCAAGAAAAACGGCGCCCCATTCCATTCCGGACTGAGAAAGGATGCTGGGATTGACGATGATGATGTAGGACATCGCAAAGAATGTCGTCAGACCAGCCATGAGCTCAGTGGAAACGGAAGTCCCGTTCTCCTTGAGTTTGAAAAATTTTTCCATAGCTACCTCCTTGGTATGTTAGAAAATAATAGTGTTCCAAAAGGAACTACAATTCTAATCATATAATAAACTTTTATAAAAATCCAGCTAAATTTATAAAGTTTTTATAAAGGCAAAAAAAGGGAGCAGATATGACACGGCTCCCTTGAGAAAATGAATATTATGCGGCGTTTGCTGTAGATTGTGATACAATGGTAATTCGTTCCTGTCCGTAAGGGTCGGCATATTCTTTGCCGACAGAACCGCCAAGGTTTTTGGTATTGCCCTGACAGAAGTTGTAGATGTAGTTTCCGTGTTCATCCTGAAAATAAGCAGGAGTGGATTTGGTAAAGCTTTCCGGGGTATCGATCCCGATATAAGCTATCTGCGTATCTCCGTAGTCAATTATTTTATATGGAGGGAATAGCGCAGTGGACGTCGTTAGGGTGAAGGATAACGATGTCGTTGTTTCCGGCAGTCTGCTTTGCATCAGGCGTGACCGGAGCCGCGGCAGCGGTCAGGTTCATGGAAAAGATAAGGGCTCCGGAAAGCGCAAGAGCAGATAGTTTTTGGTATTTCACAGGTGTTCAACCTCCTTTGCATGGAATCTGGTCAGATTGTTCTTATATCGCGGTCGTAACACGGCGGAAATGGAAAAACAACACAGGAAGCCGTATTTTACACAAAATTAATAGATATCTTACAGGCATTTTTTATAGCGGTGTTCAATGAATTGGACGACCTGATACAGTCCCATGGCGATAATGCATAAGATAAGGATAGAGGTAATAAGAACATCGAGCTGAAATACCTGACTGCTGTAAATGATAAGATATCCAAGCCCGCGTCTGGCTGCCAGAAATTCTCCTATGATAACGCCCACAAGAGCAAGGCCTATATTGACTTTCATGCTGCTTAGGATGGTCGGGATGGAGGCGGGCAGAACCACTTTAAAAAAGGTATCTCTTCTGGAACCGCCGAGCGTGCGGATGAGTTTCAGTTTTTCGGGATCGACCTGTAAAAATCCGGTGTAAAGGTTGATGATGGCACCGAATAAAGCGACAGAGATTCCTGCAACGATGATGGTATCGATGCCGGTGCCGAGCCATACGATAAGGAGCGGCGCAAGGGCAGATTTCGGAAGACTGTTCAGAACGACCAGATAAGGCTCAGTGATTTCTGAAAGGCGTTTGGAATACCATAAAAGAGTGGCGGCGGCAAGGCTGATGAGTACGATGAGAAGGAAGCTTACGACTGTTTCGGTCAATGTGACGCCGATATGCAAAAAGAGGGATTTGGTGCGGAGCATTGAGATAAAGCATGCTGCAACGCGTGAGGGACTGGAAAAAAAGAAACTGTCTATCAGCCCGTTGTCCGCACAGGCTTCCCATCCTCCGAGAAATAAAATAAGCAGGAATGCTCTTGTCCAGCGAACAAAGCGGTGGTGCTTCAAATGGGCGCGCACATATTCCTGTTGGGCAGCGGAGTCATTTTTATTTGCTTTCATCTGATAATTCCTCCCAAATCTGATTGAAGTAATTGCCGTATTCCGGAGTCTTGCGGGCGGCAAGAAGAGAATTGTCCGGAAGAGTCAATGAAATTGGAAATTCCGCTTTCACATGGGCGGGACGCGGTGACAGAACAAGAACCCGGTCTGCAAGGCTGATTGCCTCCGAAAGGTCGTGCGTGATAAGGATAGCAGTTTTGCCGGCTTGCCGGATGATGTGTGCGATGTCGGCCGAGACGGTCAGGCGGGTCTGATAATCCAGTGCAGAAAAGGGTTCATCCAGAAGCAGGATGTCTGGTTCCAACGCCATTGTACGGATGAGAGCAGCGCGCTGTTTCATGCCCCCGGAAAGTTCGGTTGGTTTTTTGTGTATAAAAGCGGACAGACCGTAATCATCGAGCATCCGGCGAACGCGTTCCAGATTCTCAGGAGTCATGCGGTGGTTTATTTCCAGCCCAAGAGTGACATTTTTCCAGATATCCCGCCATTCGAAAAGGTGGTCGTGTTGGAGCATGTATCCGATCCCGGGTTTCTGTCCGTTTTTTCCACAAAAAGTGATACCGCCCGAGGATGGTGTCAAAAGTCCGGCAATAAGTGACAGGATTGTGGATTTTCCACAGCCGGACGGGCCGACGATGGCAAGAAATTCCCCTTCCCGCACGGAAAAGGAAATATGGCTGAGAGCTGCGGTTTCCCCGGTGAGGGTATGATAAGAATAGGAAAGATCATCCACTTTTAAAATTTCGGATTCCATTGGGAATGTTCCTCTCTTTGTTGATATATAGTTATTATTATGCGCGCTGGCGGGGAAGGTGACGCCTGGGAGCGGACGGATTTGTGACCGTCCAGATGCCTGACTTCTGAAAAAAATGCTTTACTTTATTGCAATAAAGCGAAAAATGTGCTAGTATCGTATTTATTCATATATTTCTATAGAGAAATCATCACATCGTTTATGAGGAGGAGTGAGGCTCATGGCGCAGCTTTGGGGCGGGCGCTTTACAAAAGAAACGGATGAGCTGGTGTATCGGTTCAATGCCTCGATTTCTTTTGACAGGCGCTTATTACAGCAGGATATCGAAGGCAGCATCGCCCATGTGACGATGCTGGCAAAGCAGCAGATTTTGACGGAAGAGGAAAAAGAGCAGATAATCGGAGGTCTTACGGGTGTTCGGGAGGACGTTGAAGCGGGAAGGCTTCCGATCACGGCAGAATATGAAGATGTACACAGCTTTGTGGAGGCAAATCTGATAGCGCGCATCGGCGAAGCGGGCAAAAAGCTGCATACCGGCAGG
>UMFB01008144.1_pt1 | contig 9149 bp, 6 predicted proteins | sample 1964921 | NCBI WGS metagenome assembly UMFB01 (sample SAMEA4836037, study PRJEB28245) | human gut metagenome | biome: gut microbiome; material: fecal sample | place: Denmark | collected 2008
TATCTGATTACATTTTACTCACATTCAGGCAGAGAGGCATAGAAAGAGCAGAACAGGGCAGGGCCATTGGGGGTCCTGTCTTTTTCTTTCCGCGGATGCTGTATCATGCCGGCCGCCTTCTCCATTTTCTTTCTGACTCAGCCCAATCTTTTCTGCGGATATTCTCGCCATATTTTTCTTGCATATTCAGAAATTCCATAATAAAATAAAACATCAGCCTCGGGTCCTATGCTGGTAAAGACCCTGGATTCAAAGGTTAAAGAGCTGGGAATCCCGATATACCCGGAACCAGGGGCGGCTCAGATTCTGTTATCATACATCCAGAATAGACAGCAGGCCGTGCCGCGTGTTATACTTAAGATGTAACGTGTTTGGAGAATGGCGGCATCTGTGCCTGCCATGGGGGACTGCACGGGGAGGTAATTCATTATGAACCGCAGATCAAGTGTACATATGCTGGCGGCTGTCATGGCCGCTGTTTTGGGGCTTGGCGGCTGCATGGCCGTAGATGGAAAAAAGGAAGATAACGGAAAGCCGGTGGTGGTAGTGCTGTGGCATTCCTATAATGCAGTGGCCAAGGGGGCTTTTGACGACCTGGTGATGGAATTTAACGAGACAGTGGGCATGGAGCAGGGAATTATAGTGGAACCGGTGGGATACGGCTCCAGCAATGAGCTGGATGATGTGCTGTACGCATCCGCCAGCCGTGTCATAGGCTCAGACCCGCTGCCGGATATATTTTCATCCTATCCGGACAGCGCGTACAGGCTGGACGGAATAGTGCCCCTGGTTCATCTGGATGACTATTTTTCGGAGGAAGAACTGGCCGCTTACCGGCCCGAATTCCTGAAGGAGGGGGTCTGGGAAGGAGACGGCATTCACCGGATGATTCCGGTGGCAAAATCCACGGAGATTCTCTATCTCAATGAAACGGATTGGGAAACGTTTGCCGGGGACACAGGCGCGGACAAAGAGATGCTTAAGACCTGGGAGGGCCTGGCTCAGGCTGCGGGCATGTATTATGAATGGTCCGGGGGCAGTCCGTTCCTGGGTATGAACGCATTCAATGACTTTGCCGCACTGTCGGCCGCCCAGCTGGGAGAGGGTATCCGCTGGACGCAGGATGGGCCTGAATTCAATTATTCCAAAGACACGGCCAGGCGGGTATGGGACGCATACTATGTACCCCATATAAAGGGCTGGTACGAGAGCAGGACCTACAACCAGGACGGCATTAAAAGCGGGCGGCTGATGGCTTATATCGGCTCCTCGGCAGGCGCAGGCTTCTTTCCGCAGGTGGTGATTGAGGATGAAAAACAGTCCCATCCCATTTCCTGCAAAAGCTATGCCTATCCTGTTTTTCAGGATGGTACGCCTTATATGGGACAGAGAGGGGCCAACATGGCGGTGTTTGCCTCAGATGAGAGCCACCAGCAGGCTGCGGTCCGGTTCCTTAAATGGTTTACGGAGCCGGAGCAGAATATACGTTTTGCAGTGGCCACAGGATATCTGCCTGTGCAGGAGAAGGCTCTGGAATCCGTATCAGATCTGGTGTCCCATGTGGAAAGCCGGGACAATGTCCAGGCAGTGGAGCAGAGCATCGGGACCTCACTTACAGCCCTGAAAAATCACAATGTATATGTCCGGGAAACCTTTGGGGGGTCTTATGATATGGACCAGATATTTTCCACATCCCTGGAGAACTGTGTGAATGTGGATTTGGAAACCCTGAAGCAGCGGATGGAAAAAGGTGAGAGCAGGGAGTCGGTGGAAAGGGAGCTGCTGGACGAGGAGCATTTTAACCGTTGGTATGAAACGCTCCTAAAGGAAATGGCTGGTAAGACAGATGGACAGAAAATTCAGAAGTAAATCCATAGCATTTAAGCTGACCATAGCATTTGTGGTATCATTGGTACTGCAAAGCGTGCTCCTGGTGTCCTTTATGGTGGTGGGGGGAGTTATGGAACAGGCAGAGGCCAACCAGTACCGCATATTTGCGGAAAAGGTAAAGGGCCGCAGGAATAATCTGGAAAACCAGATGAAGAATGTCTGGACTAATTTCAGCCATCATACAGATACCATAAGCAGGTATTTTGACAGTCCGGACGGGCTGGAATATCAGGGACAGCCGGACCGCATGCTGGAGGCGCTGGCACCTGAGGTCCTGGATGCCCTGTACGACACAAAGACCACGGGTGTGTTCTTAATACTGCCGGACGAAGGGGAGACAGACGGCTCCCTGGCCGCCCTGTACTTCAGGAATAATAATCCGGACCGCAACAGCAGCCAGAATGAAAATCTGTATATGCTCATCGGCCCGTGGAACGTAGCCGAAAAAATGAAAATATCCACCACGGCCAACTGGAACTTCCGGCTGGAGGTAAATGAGGAAAACCGCGATTTTTTCCAAAAGCCCTGGAGCGCGGCAGTGGAAAACGGGCGGTCCAAATGGCTGGGATACTGGAGTCCGCCTTTTCAGGTGAACGAAGGAGATGAGGATGTGATTACCTATTCCGTTCCCCTGTTCGGACAGGACGGCAGAGTGCTGGCTGTCTTCGGCGTGGAGATATCCGTAAGCTATCTGTACCGGTTCCTGCCCGCCTCTGAACTTCAGACAGGGGATTCCTACGGTTATGTCATCGGATACCGGTCACAGCAGGACAAGAAGGAGACAGCGGTTACTTACGGCGCCCTCCAGAGACAGCTGGCAGGGCAGGACCGCAAGTTTGAGATGGAGCTTAAGGACAAGGAAAATTCCATATATACCCTGCTGAACACGGACCGGACCGGCCGGAAGATTAACGCCTGCGTGAACCGGATGGGGATGTACTACCACAATACCCCGTTTGAAGGAGATGAGTGGTACCTGATCGGACTTATGGAGGAACCGGTGCTCTTGCAGTTTCCGCGCAGAATCGGCCAGATTCTGGAGTATTCCCTGGTCCTTTCCATGGCAGCCGGACTTATTATTGCCGTGTTTACCAGCCAGTGGTTTGCCAGACATGCCAAGCTCATAGAATTGTCGGAACTTCCTGTGGGAGCCTTTGAGATATCAGGGCGTTCCTCCAAGGTGCTTATGACCAGCCAGATACCCAGGCTTTTAAGGCTTACAAAGGAGCAGGAGCACCTGTTTTCCCGGGATAAGGATGAATTCATACGTTTCCTAAAGAGCCTTGCCTCACAACGGGACGGAGGACCCGGTGTGATAAAGATGGATACCGCGGAAGGAACCCGGTGGATTAAGATAACATGTAAGACGGCAGTCCATCCCATCCGCTGCGTGGTGGAGGATGTGACGGATGAAATCCTTGAGACAAAAGCGCTTAAGGTGGAACGTGACAGGGACGGTCTCACGGGTGTTGGAAACAGGCTGGCTTATGAACACATGCTGCAGCACAAGAACAGCCATCCGGAGGAGATACCGGGAAGCGGTTTCCTGATGTGCGATCTCAATGACCTTAAGGGGGTCAATGACCGCTTCGGCCATGACAAGGGGGACGAATACATCCGCAGGTCCGCTGACATTATACGGGAAGCGTTTCCGGGGGCGCCCCTGTTCCGCATTGGAGGGGATGAGTTTGTGGTCCAGTTAGACGGTTTGGGACAGGAGCAGGTGACCCGTGGAATTCTGGCCATGGAGAGGGCTGTGAAGGCTTACAGCGACGGGAATGTATTTGCGGCCGGCATTGCGGCCGGATATGCCTTCTTTGACCCGGGTAAGGATGTGAGCCTGGGGAGCACGCTGGCCAGGGCGGACACTTACATGTACAGGAAGAAACACAAGATGAAGCATTAGAGTGTGTTTCATACGCGCTTCAGAGTGAATTTGATGAAACATACTGCATAAATAAAACAGTTGGAGGCATCTTTTATGAATTGGGCAATCTTGGCAACCGGCACCATAGCGGCAAAGTTCGCTGAAACAGTAAATGGAATGAAGGGGGAGGACCGATTGGCGGCCTGCGGTTCCCGTTCCCGGGAAAAGGCGGAGGCTTTCGGAAGGAAATACGGAATTCCCAGGGCATATGGCTCCTATGAGGAGCTTCTCAGGGACGAAGAGGTGGACGCGGTCTATGTGGCAACTCCCAACAATATGCATTATGCAAACTGTATGGCATGTCTTGAAGCAGGAAAGCATGTGTTATGTGAGAAGCCCTTTACCACCAATGTAAAGGATGGGGAACGGCTTTTCGCCGCGGCAGAGGAAAGAGGCCTGTTCATCATGGAAGCCTTCTGGATCCGCCATCTTCCGGCCCTGAAAAAGATGCAGGAGCTGATAAACGGGGGAGTTATCGGCCAGGTGGGATTTGCCAGGTGTGATTTCGGCTTTGTGGCTGAAGGGGCAAGGAAGGCGCGCAAGTTTGATTCCGGGCTGGGCGGAGGCGCTCTTCTGGATGTGGGCATCTATAACCTGGGATTTCTGCGCATGGTTATGGGAGATAAACAGCCGGAACATGTTGTGTCGGAGTATCATCTGAATGAATTCGGCACCGATGATTACAGCACGGTTCTGCTCCGATATCCAGGCGGTTTCAGGGCGGCGGCCACCGCCTCCATCGGCATGGATATGCCAAGGGAAGCAGCCGTGTTCGGGTCCGGGGGATCCATTTATCTGCCGGATTACCAGAAGGCAGAACGGCTGATTATCCGTCCCGTGAAGGGGGAGGAATATGTCCTGGATTTTCATTTTGAGGTAAACGGTTTTGAGTATCAGATACGGGAAGTAAACAGGTGTGTCCGGCTGGGCATGTCCTCCAGCGATGTACTTAAGAAAGAGGACACACTGGACATTCTTAGACTTATGGATGATATAAGGGCTTCCTGGGGACTTGTGTTTGATTGTGAAAAATAATGGATTTCGGAAATTTTTTCCGGCCACAGGCCACAAAACAGAGAAAATACTTTGTTTTGTAAGGTTTTGTGGCCGTTTTATTAAATAAAAATGATGGAAAAATTAAAAAAATTAATGCAATTCTTACCATTTACACAAAAATTGTGGAAATTTTTTCTGAAGGATGCTATAATTACGGGGATAAGATACAAGCCGTCCTGTTTCGGCAGGGTTGGCTTGTATCTCACGTAAGAGCCAAAATATTTGGTTTTTATGTGGTCAATACGAAAGGAGCGATAGATACATGAAAGATGAAAATGGTTTTAAACCATTTATACCGGCGGACAAGGTGGTTCCGGAAGTAACCGCGGTTTCTGTGATCCTGGGTATCCTTCTGGCTGTTCTCTTTGGTGCTGCCAATGCTTATCTGGGCCTTCGCGTCGGTATGACCGTGTCCGCATCCATACCTGCGGCAGTTATCTCCATGGGTGTTATCCGGGTAATCCTCAGAAGGGATTCCATTCTGGAAAACAACATGGTGCAGACCATTGGTTCTGCCGGTGAATCTGTGGCAGCAGGAGCCATCTTTACCCTGCCTGCCCTGTTTATGTGGATGAGAGACTGGGGAGAGGGCGCGCCTTCCCTGGTTGAGATTGCGCTGATTGCGCTGTGCGGAGGCGTGCTGGGCGTGCTGTTTATGATTCCTCTGCGCCAGGCGCTGATTGTGAAGGAGCACGGGGTGCTTCCTTATCCGGAAGGCCAGGCGTGTGCCGAGGTACTGATTGCGGGAGAGCAGGGCGGTTCCAAGGCAGGCGTTGTATTTGCGGGCATGGGAATTGCCGCTTTGTACAAGTTTGTGGCTGACGGCCTGAAGCTGTTCCCCAGCGATGTGGATTATGATATCCAAAAATACGGCGGAGGCGTGGGGATTTCCGTGCTTCCTGCCCTTGCGGGAGTAGGTTACATCTGCGGTCCTAAGATTTCCTCCTACATGTTCTCGGGAGGCATTATATCTTGGCTGATTCTGATGCCCATTATCAAGCTGTTCGGAAGCGGACTCACAGCGCCCTTTGCACCGGCTGATGTGCTGATCAGCGAGATGAGCAGCCAGGCTATGTGGGGCTCCTATATCCGTTACATCGGCGCCGGTGCCGTGGCAGCGGCAGGCATCATAAGCCTGATTAAGTCCCTTCCCATGATTGTGAATACCTTCAGGGATGCCATGCGGGACTTAAAGGGCGGACGTCAGGCTTCCACCCTGCGCACGGACAGGGATATTCCTATGAATGTGGTACTCATAGGCGTCCTCATTGCCGTGGTAATCATATGGCTGGTGCCGGCTGTTCCTGTAAGCTTTGTGGGCGCTCTGCTGATTGCCGTGTTCGGTTTCCTGTTTGCGGCCGTGTCCTCACGTCTGGTGGGATTGGTCGGATCCTCCAATAACCCGGTATCCGGTATGGCCATTGCCACACTTCTGGTATCGGCGCTGGTGCTTAAAGCCGTGTCCGGCGCCACCCATGAGAGCATGATGGGCGTTATCTCCATCGGCGGTGTTATCTGCGTTATTGCAGCTATTGCCGGGGATACCTCCCAGGATTTAAAAACAGGTTATCTGGTTGGCTCCACTCCAAGGAACCAGCAGATGGGAGAGCTGATTGGCGTGGTTTCTTCTGCCATTGCCATCGGCGGCGTACTTTACCTTCTGAACCAGGCCTGGGGCTATGGCTCGGCGGAACTTCCGGCTCCTCAGGCCATGATTATGAAGACCGTGGTAGAGGGCGTCATGGACGGCAACCTTCCATGGAACATGATTCTGGCAGGAGCGGCCATTGCCGTTGTCATTGAGATCCTTGGGATACCGGTAATGCCGGTAGCAGTAGGTTTATACCTGCCTCTGAGGACCACGGCAGCCATCATGGTGGGAGGACTCATCCGCCACTGGTATGAAAAGCGTAAATACGCAAAGGAAGAGGATAAGAAAGAGGCCATTGACCGGGGCGTGCTCTATACATCGGGCATGATTGCGGGAGAAGGTCTGGTCGGAATCCTGCTGGCTGTATTCGCCATCATCCCCCTTGCAAGCGCGCGGGGCGGGTATCTGGGCGATTTTATCAATCTGTCTGCCATGGATAACGGCTTAGGCGCTTTTCTGGTAAGTCCGGCGGCAAAGATTGTATCACTTATTGTCTTTGGGTTACTGATGCTTACCATGTGTAAATTTACCATCTGGCATAAAGAGAACAGGAAATAACCATACTGGTATAACAGTGCGGGTTCTGTGTGCATGGGGTGTCAGGTATCCTGGCGCCCTGTGCATGTTTATGAACAGGCGGTGATGGAAGGAAGGATTACATTGGGCTTCAATAAGAAAAAAAACCAGAATTATCTGGAAAAGATACCGGTCAGGAACCCTGAGTTCTCATGGAAAGAGGACCAGCAGGGAATCGTGACCGTGGATATGGTGCACAAGGGAATCTTTGATAAGCTGGCCCAGAAGCTGTGGGTCACTCCCAAAGTGAGCCATGTGAAGCTGGACCGGTTCGGAAGCTTTGTATGGAAGCAGATGGACGGAAACAGGAATATCATTGCCATCGGAGCGCTGGTCAGGGAAGAATTCGGAGACCAGGCTGAGCCGCTGTATGAACGACTGGCCAAGTTTGTGAAGATGTTAAGGGATAACCGGTTCGTGATATTTGGAAAATAGGAAAAAATGAGATGTGGGATGCCCGGGTGACCGGGCGCTTTTTTTGTTTTGAGGGCAGTTGATGGAAGAATGTTTCGGCTGCCTTCTGTGCCTGAACAGTAAATATGCCGGGATATGCCTAACCTAACCCATAATAATAAATTTTCCAATAGAAGTAAAAAATGTCTTTGCCAACCGGGGGTCTATCAGTTATGATAGAAAAAGAATGTTGATTGGGAGGTATTTATGAAACATCTGGAACATTTTCATGAACTGAAATCCCTGACCAGGAAGCAGAAGTTTTTTCTGCTGTCGCTGCTTCCTGTTTATTTTATGGTCATTGGGCTGTTTCTGCAGCCAATCCAGGAAATTGGTCCGGGAATCGTGCGTCTGATAAAAGAGCCGGATTTTCTGATTACGGATTATTTTGTTGTGGGCGGTGTGGGGGCGGCCCTCATCAACGCCGGTGCACTGACTCTTATGAGTATTGGCATCATCTACTTCATGGGTATGGATATGGACGGCCACACCATCACTTCCAGCTGTCTGATGTTCGGTTTCTCGCTGTTTGGCAAAAACCTGCTTAACATCTGGGCTATTTTGGCCGGAGTGTACCTGTACGCCAGGTATCACAAGACGTCCATGCGAAGGTATATTTATATTGGCTTTTACGGCACCAGCCTTTCGCCCATCATCACCCAGATGATGCAGGTGGGCAACCTGCCGGTGGTGATGCGGATGGCCATAGCCCTGGCCGTGGGGCTCATTATAGGCTTTGTGCTGCCGCCCCTTTCCACTCATGTGCATTTTGCACACAAAGGGTATTCTTTGTACAATGTGGGGTTTGCCGCAGGTATCATAGCGACGGTCATTGTGTCAGTGTTAAAATCCCTTGGAGTGGAGATAGAATCCAGGCTCATTTGGTCCACGGGAAACAATGAGATCTTTGGAATCGTGCTGTCCGTACTATTTGGCGGAATGATTGTATTCGGGGTTGCGGTGCGGGGCAGAAGTATCTGGGAATCTTACAGAAGAATTATCAAATCCTATGGAATCGGCGGAACAGATTATCTGAGAGATGAAGGCGGTGCCAGCACTGTGTTCAACATGGGAGTCAATGGACTGTTTGCCACCTATTTTGTACTGGCAGTGGGAGGTGAACTGAACGGACCTACCATCTGCGGAATCTTCACCATTGTGGGCTTTGGGGCCACGGGAAAACATCTGAGGAACATAGCTCCGGTGATGATGGGGGTATATCTGGCCAGCTTTACCAAGACATGGAACATTTATCAGCCATCCCCCATGCTGGCCCTTTTATTCTCCACCACCCTTGCGCCGGTGGCGGGTGAATTCGGCGTGGTGGCCGGAATCGTGGCAGGCTACCTGCATTCCTCCGTTGCCCTCAATGTGGGAATCGTGTATGGGGGCATGAACCTGTATAATAACGGTTATGCAGGCGGAATCGTGGCCATATTCATGGTTCCTGTCATCCATTCCATCATGGACAGACGGGCAAGGGCAAGAGGCGGATTGTCGCTGTAGGAGTCCTGGGATGTGAAACAGTTTTATTTACAGAAACAGTTCCAGCAGAAATACCATGGCACATGCGGCCAGGGACACCTGGAACAGGCT
>UMFB01034816.1_pt1 | contig 9130 bp, 8 predicted proteins | sample 1964921 | NCBI WGS metagenome assembly UMFB01 (sample SAMEA4836037, study PRJEB28245) | human gut metagenome | biome: gut microbiome; material: fecal sample | place: Denmark | collected 2008
TGGTTTGAAGCTCTGTGGATAAAACTGCGGAAACTCAAGATTGAAATCTATTGAAAAATTTACGTTTTTGTGTTAGAGTAGAGTGTCGTGATGAACTCACGTTTCCTACTCTAAGGAAAGGAGTTCATTAAATGGGCAAAAACTTAAAAGGCAAAGAAATTGGCAAAGGTATCTGCCAGAGAAAAGACGGTAAGTACGCCGCAAGATATACCGCAAAGGACGGTTCCCGCAAGGAAAAGCACTTTGACACGCTCCCGGAAGCCCGCAACTGGCTTGCCGATGCGCAGTACGAAGATAAGCACGATGTTCATAACCCTTCCTCCGAAATGACGGTGGATTCCTGGTTTGAACTCTGGATCACCAATCTGATTGCTGATCTGGCTCCCAACACCAAAAGGAACTACCGGGAACGGTATAAACGGAACATCCAGCCGGTCATCGGAAATATGCGTATGTGCGATGTCAAACCCATGCATTGCAAGATCGTTCTCAATCGGATGGAAGCAACCTATGCAGGCTCCACCATCCGGCAGGCATATATTGCGATGGGAACCATGTTCCGGGCAGCAGTGATGAATGATATGCTCACCAAACATCCTATGGACGGTGTTCGTTATACGAAGCCTGTCCGGGCTGTGGATGACATCAAGTTCTTAACTGTGGAGGAACAGAAGATCTTTTTGGAAACCGCAAAACGCTCTCATAACTACAGACAGTATGTGCTGTTGTTGGAGACCGGGCTGCGCACCTCTGAAATGATCGGTTTGACCTGGGATTCCATCGACTGGAAAAAGCGTACACTCACCGTCAGCAAGACGCTGGAATATCGGCATAACACAAAGGTTTGGCGTGCCGGTCCTCCTAAGTCGAAAAGCAGTTACCGCACCATTCCGCTGACAAATCGGGCATACGATATTCTGAAATCGTGCTACGATGAACGTCACACTCGCAAGGAATCGGAGGTCCTGTCTCAGATTCTTGAATACGTGGATCGCCGCACAGGCGAAACCAAGTATCTCTGCATGAGAGATTTGGTGTTTATCAATTTCCGCACCGGAGAGCCTGCAAAAAACAGTTCCTACGATACTCATCTCTACAAGCTGTGCGATGAGGCTAAGATCAAGCGATTCTGTATGCACGCTCTGAGACACACTTATGCGACCCGTGCGATTGAAAGCGGAGTTATGCCGAAAGTCTTGCAAAAGCTGCTCGGTCATGCGAGCATCAAAACGACTATGGATCGTTACGTCCATGTCACCGATGATTCTCTCTCCAATGCCATCAAACAGTTCGAGCAAAACACCAGTCTGGCAAGTTGAAAATTGGTGCGCTGCTGAAAAATTGGTGCGGAATTGGTGCGGAGAGCATCCCCCTAACCCGAAAAACCATTGCAAATAAAGGAGTTTTGAAATATATGAAATTAGGTATCGTTATTACGAGACCGATTTCATAAATATCCATATAAGTTATTAAATGCCTTTAAATGCTGATAGCTAGAGCATTTAGCGGATTTTCGACTTGGATAAAACTCTATATAAATTCATGTAATTTTTTGAAAAATGGCCCACTTTGTGGCCCACTGACTTTTGATTGAAGTCCTAATATGGTAAGGAGAAGCGCTCATCTAGGCGCTTCTTTTTTTGACAAGTATTACAAAGAAAAATAGATGACGTTTAGAATGCAATATGATTATGCAACTGGAATTTGAAAGGCATAGTATGTTGTATCATCTAATAAATTTTGCTTTCGTTTTCGCTCATGACCATGAGCCTTTTTCTGCTCAAAGCGTGTGCTGATATTGTATTTCTAGTATAGAATTGGAAGAAGGGAACAAAAAAACAGAACGTTGATGTATTATAATTTGCTTTTACTTGTCACAGCAGTGTTTAAGGGACGGGGTGAAAAGCCTTGATTTTATTGGGGTTCTTGGATGGAAGTATAGAATTTACACCTTATTTACACCTTTGGAAGATCGGATCGGAATGACAGCAGCTACGTTACGGTAAGTGTAGATGGAATTGATAAAATTCTATGGAGTTATTGCAAGTTTATGTTTTTAAAAATAGAAGCTTACTTGCGGTGGGAAAGTTTTATTTTAGAGGAATAAAAGCATTGGATACATAGATTTATATCCAATGCTTTTAGTAAAAAATATATGTTATAGTTCAATTGATTTTAATAAAGAATTAAAATCAATTTTTGATTTGCAAGGAATACCGTGATAATTACCATGAATGTATTGGTTGCGCAAATTAGTGTTTTTATGTATTTTACTATCGTAATGAGTAATACATTCAATTTCTTTATTTCCATTTTCATTCTCATCTATAATATAAATACTTTCTTTAGGAATATCCGATTCCATCAAAAGAGTATTATGAGTTGTAAGAATAAGCTGCCCAGTGGCATCTTTGTTTAAGGAGGAAACAAGACTTTCGACTAAAATGTCGTGTAGTGCTGTGTCGAATTCATCAATAACTGCTACAGAACCTTTAACAACAACAAGCATAAAAGGTAATAATTGAAGCAAAGATTGTGTGCCGGTAGATTCTAAGGAGAAATCTAAATCTCTTTCTTTCCCAGCAATATATTTGCGAAGCATCAATCTATAATGAATACGATTTTCTTTGTAACTTTTTTTATAATAAACATTGCTTATATTACTATAAGCTTTTTTAAAGAAATGATTTAGCATAATTTCTGTTTTGTTTAATAAATCTTCTTCGTCAAGTCGAATACTTCCTTTATCGTAATTTCCGAAAATTTCAGGTGGTAGTCCAATAATTCCGCGTTCTTGACGACTACCAAATTTTACTTTGCATGAAATACGTGAGAAAAATTCAAGTACAGCATTGAAGTTGTCACTGATTTGTTCTTTTATATACATGTCAGCTTTATCATCGGATTCGTGCATTAATATAGCTAATAAGGAATGTTTGCCCCAATATTTGGAACATGCTTTTTTTATTTCTTGATGAGCAGTATTGTCCAAGAAAATTTTAGGACTGATTGTTGCTTTGTCAGAGGTAATATCAAAATAAGCACCTTTGTTTCTTAAAAGAGTATATTCTAATCGTTCATGTATAATTTGTATATCATTAGTTTCTAAAATATAACGTCCTTTTTTTCCGTTAAGTTTAAAACCAAACTCAAGATACATAGAATCTTCACTTCCAACCATTTTATTTTCTTGAATTAATGTTTCGGTATCTTTGTATCTCATTTTTAGATATCTTGAAAAATCCTCATCGTTGAGATGGTCAGGGTCTGACAATATGGATTGCATGATGTCACGGACATCCATAGTTCGAAGTGTTTCTGAAAGCATAAAAAAAGAAGAGGCAAGATTAGATTTTCCAACACCATTTTTCCCATAAATCAGTATTAATTTTTTAGGTACACTGTTTCTGTCCAATAAATTAAATTCAACATCACCAAAAGATTTGTAATTTTTTAATTTTACATATTCAAACATTTTATAAGCTCCATTTATATTATTATATATGTAGGATAAAATTCTACATATATAATATAACAAGAAAAATCCTGTTTGTAAACAAAATTTAGTTCGAAAATGCGAAAAAATTACGAATAAAAGTGAAAAACATATTGCAAAACTCGAAAAGTTATGATAGCATATCAGCATCAGCACTCGAGAAGGATGAGTGCTAAATCCCGGGACGGAACTATAAACATTTGAATTGAGTAAATAACATGATTAGTCAGATGGAAACATCATGGGTATTTACGGAAAGAAGGTAAAATGGCATATGAAGTAGAATTTGTAGGAGTAGGCAATGAGTGCAAAAAGGATGCAGATGCAATAGCAGTACGTTGGCAAGACATGTTTGGTAATTATAAGATAGTAGTATATGATGGTGGTCTACAAACGCATGGGGAAAAATTAGAACAGCATTTGAATGAGTACTATTTTAATGACGATACTAATGAGAGGATTATAGACGGTGTTATTTGTTCACATTCGGATTTGGATCATGCTTCGGGCTTGAAAAATATTCTTGAAAAATTTACAGTTAAAGCGTTGTATATGAATCGACCATGGTTATATGTAGAAGATATATGGGATAAAGTGAATGATGGGCGTATTACAAAAAATAGTCTTATTGATCGTTTGAAAAAGGAATACAAATATATTGAAGATTTAGAAAAAATTGCACAAGATAAAGATATTCCGATATATGAGGCATTTCAAGGAACAGTTATTGAAGAACGATTAGAAATTTTATCTCCGAGTAAGGAATTTTATCTTGACTTGCTAGTTGAATCTAATAAAACGCCGTTAGAAGAAAATAATGTTGCAAATAATACTTTTTCTAAAATTTTTAAAGGAATTGCTCAGTACGTGAAAAATCTTGTTGAGACATGGACCAGTGAAAAATTACGTGAAAATGTTTCAACTACAGCAGAAAATGAAATGAGTGTCATTATTTATGGAGAGATAGATGATAATTTTCTACTAACAGGAGATGCTGGAATTCGAGCATTGGATAAAAGTATTACATATGCTGAAGAGATTGGAAAATGTATTAAGGATACTGTAAATTTTATCCAAATTCCACATCATGGAGGGAGACATAATGTTAGCCCATCTATACTTGACAGATTACTTGGCGAAATTGTCGAAGAAGAAAATTACAATGGAAAGGTAGCGTTTGTATCAGTTGCAAATGACTCTGATCATCCTCTGCAAATGGTCGTTAATGCTTTTGTAAGAAGAGGAGTGAAGGTGTATAAGACAAAAGGGAATGTTATTCGACATTCTAGAAATATGCCAGATAGAGAAGGCTGGACAGCGCTGACAAAACTTGAGTTTGAACAAAAGGTAGAGGAATGGGATGAGTAGTGAAATATATTAAAAAATATTTTGATGATTTTACTTTTTATGCAAGGGTGATGCCGGCTGTTACAGCTGGCATGCCATTGATTGCTTGGGGATTGTATAATGGAATTATCAAATCTGATTGGTGGAAGGCAGGCGGATATTTTATAATTTCTATTATTTTAGTATCGTTTGCTGCATATATAGCTCGTGAATTAGGAAAGCGTTATGAAGAAAAAATGTATAAAGAGCTGGGGGGAATGCCAACAACGATAATTTTTCGCTTTTCTGATAACACTATTGATGCTGTTTCTAAAACAAAATATCATCGATGGATTAATTCAAAATTAAGTGATATTTCGTTACCGGTATCGCATATTGAAGAATCAAAAGATTTATTGGCTGATGAAAAATATATTAATGCAATGAGGTTTTTGAGAACGTATGCTAATTCAAATAGAGAGAAGTTGCCAAGGGTTTATCAGGATTTGAAAAAGTACAATTTTTGGAGAAATTTATATGGATGTAAACGTTTTTGTGTGGTGATTTATTTAATAGTTATTTTGAGAGAGTTTGTATGTATTAGTGGATTTAGCTTAAGAAAAATGATTTTTGATCCATTTCCAGAATATGTGATTCTCATAGGAATGATATTTTGGTTAATGATTTTTTGCATGAGTGTTACAAAAAAGACTGTGAAAAGAAATGCGTTTGATTACGCTAAAACGCTTCTCGAAACAATTGATATTTTAGAAATAGAAGAAATAGGTTAAATAGTTTGGAAATCTGGTGTAAAATAATACATCAGATTTTTTGATATAAAAACATATGTTTGTGGTACAAAGTATTGACATTGAACCACTGGTGAGGATAGAATAGTAGATAGTCGGAGGTGGTCAGAAATGAAAAAATCAATATCAATAAGTATACGAGTTAGCGAAGAAGAGTTGGATAAATTTAAGCAGGCTGCTAGGTTAGAGGCATATGCTTCATATAGTGAATTTGTGCGAAGAACGGCACTTATCGAAGCGGCGAAAATAATAAAAAAGAATAAGAATGAAGGAGTAAGATTCGATGAATGTAATTAGCCTGTTTAGTGGATGTGGAGGACTTGATTTAGGTTTCGAAAGAGCTGGATTTAATATACCTGTAGCTAATGAATTTGATAAAACAATATGGGAAACTTATAAGGTTAATCATCCTAATACACATTTAATTGAGGGGGATATCAGACAAGTTACAAAATATGATATTAAACAATATATAGATGGAGAAGTGGATGGTATTATAGGTGGACCACCATGCCAGTCATGGTCAGAAGCTGGTTCTCTTAAGGGAATTAAGGATGCAAGAGGACAGTTGTTTTTTGATTACATAAGAATATTAAAAGAGTTTCGACCGAAGTTTTTTTTAGCAGAAAATGTAAGTGGAATGCTGGCAAATAGACATTCAATTGCTGTTCAGAACATTTTGGAATTATTTGATGAAGCAGGGTATGATGTTTCTTTTACATTAGTTAATGCTAAAGATTATGGTGTTGCAGAAGAGAGAAAAAGAGTATTTTATATAGGATTCAGAAAAGATTTAAATATAGAATTTGGTTTTCCTAAAGGTTCAACAAAGGATGATTCTAAGAAAATTACCTTGCGTGACATAATTTGGGATTTACAAGATACGGCAATTCCTTCCGGGGAAAAGAACCGACACAATCCAGAAGCAATAAATAATAATGAATATTTTACAGGTGCATATTCGCCTATTTTTATGAGCCGTAATCGTGTGAAGAGTTGGGATGAACAGGCATATACAGTTCAAGCATCTGGACGTCAATGTCAATTACATCCACAAGCTCCTAAAATGGTAAAAGTTGGAATTAATGACTGTAGATTTGTGGAAGGCAAAGAGCATCTTTATAGAAGAATGACAATTCGCGAAGTTGCGAGAGTGCAGGGTTTTCCGGATGATTTTAAATTTATATATAACGATACCAATACCGCATATAAGATGATCGGTAATGCGGTTCCTGTGAATTTAGCATATGAGATTGCGATAGCAATTAAATTGTATCTTGAAGGAAAAGGCTCTTCTGTTGAAATCGACAGAGAGGTTATTGATGCAAAGGAGGTTAATGAGAAGAAAGTGAGCACAAAGAGTAATGATCAAGGTAGAGCATATGAATATGCTTGGATGCAAACTTTATATAAAGCAATAGCTGAGTTAAGAAAAACAAGAATTGTTGAGAATTCCAGTTTGGTAGCAAATGAAAAAGCATGGTCTTTAATGGATGAAGATATGCAGGAAATATTTATGGCATCTGCTGGGGCTGCTATTGATATGGTATTAGAACTTGAGCCGAGAATGGCAGAAGTTGATAGTGACGAGCTTACTCTTGAATTTCAAAAAGATGGTCAAGGTGTAAAAGGTGATGTTAGAGATATTGTTATAAAGAGAAAAAATATTGAATGGGAAATTGGTTTAAGTATTAAGCACAATCATGATGCAGTTAAGCATAGTAGATTAAGTCATAAGTTAGATTTTGGGAATGAATGGTTTGGAATGCCTTGTTCTGACGAATATTGGGAGGCAGTTGAGCCTGTATTTGATTTGTTGAAAGAGGAAAAAAAATATGGTACAAAATGGTCTGAAATTGCAGACAAGAGTCAGAAAGTATACATTCCATTATTACAAGCATTTATTGATGAAATAAATCGAGCAAATGAAAAAGATCAGACGATGCCGAGAAAAATGATTGAGTATTTAATTGGTATTGAAGATTATTATAAAGTCGTGAGCAAAGATAGTAAGAGACTTACGATGATTCATACATTTAATATGCATGATACATTGAATAAGCCAGCGAAGAATAAAGTATCTGCAATCACAGTACCCATTGTAAAGTTGCCTACAAGACTTGTGGCACTTGAGTTTAAACCTGGCAGTGATAATACAGTAGAAATGTATCTTGATAATGGTTGGCAACTCAGCTTTAGAATTCACAATGCAAGCACAAAGGTCGAACCAAGCCTTAAGTTTGATGTTCAATTTGTTAGTATGCCGATGGAAGTTCTTAATATCGAATGTAGATGGAATTAAGGTGGTGTCATAAGTGAGAAAAATGCTTTTAAGTTTTAAACCGGAAGTATATGAGAAAATAAAATCAGGAAAGAAAAAATTTGAACATAGAAGAAACTTTCCAGATGAACCAATTATGGCATATATGTATGTGAGTGCACCAATTAAGGCAATTAAAGGCATAGTATATCTAGGTAAGCGGCATTTGTTATCTGACTGGAGAGAAGAGTTTAAAAATGATAAAGCGGCTGTTGTTCGTATTGAGAAGTATCAAGAATTATATCGATACACTATGGAAATCAATGAATTTCAAGAAACTACAGAAATTTCACTTGGTGCTTTAAGACGTGATGTTTCGGGATTTGTTGCTCCACAGATGTATATATATTTGGATGGGACAGAGTTGCTAGATTATATTGAGAATAAGATAGAAAAGCTTGATGGATGCACAGTCCATGAATATTCTGTTATAAAATCAAATGAAGTTTGTGTACATTAGAAGAGGGAAGGACTGAGGATGGGCGGTGTAATTAGATTCTTATCTGAAACGAATTCGCACAGAGTATGAATTAGTTATCTTGATGATTTCTACGATATGCGATTGTTTGTTCAAAATGATAATTTATCTAATTTGATGAGTCGGTAGTGTTTGAATAAAATCAATTCTACGATAAAAACATACCGTCTAGACAGCTACTTTTTAAGCTTTTATCCAAAAGACATATAATATATAGGCTCAAATGGTGAAAGTGCCCATTTGGGTCTATTATTGTATAAATTAATATGTTACAACCAGAGCAAGATCCACCCGTGTATTACAGTATTGTCATTTTGACAATTTTGTATTACTTACGAGTAGCAGATCTTGATGGGGATTACGTCCCCATACCCACGTGAAAATATAATTGCTGGCAATTACATTTTAGCAGATACGCAAGCATATCTGAGCAAGCGTCACAGACAACAAAATAAGGAAATTTTGATAAGGCATTCACCTAGAATAGGTGAGTGTTTTTTGTTTTTAAGCATTCAATTAACCGAAAAAAATAAAAAAATCTCCTCAGGGGGCTGTAAAAATGCCTCTCAGCGTTTCGTATTAATGAAAGGGTATTTTTTGCAGGAAAAATAAAAAATTTTCATCAAGAGCCTGTATTTATGCCCTTCATCTTTTGTATATGTGTAAGAACATTTTTTAGCCGGCATAAAAATGATTTTTAC
>UMFB01040896.1_pt1 | contig 9076 bp, 9 predicted proteins | sample 1964921 | NCBI WGS metagenome assembly UMFB01 (sample SAMEA4836037, study PRJEB28245) | human gut metagenome | biome: gut microbiome; material: fecal sample | place: Denmark | collected 2008
AGATTGTTTTTCTGTCCGGCAAATCGGGTATGGGGGCAAATCTTGTTGTGTTCAGAAATTTTAGATGGAGAGAGAAAGCCAATTGAAATCCGCATCTGCGGAACAGACTGTTGAAAAAGGTAAAGAAGTAAAAGAAGCGTCCGGGGAAAAGCTGGCGGTGGCAAAGCCTTGCATCTTTGCGCAGTAAAGTGCAGGCCACGCGGCGAATGCCGCCAAAAAGGGGTGGGGGACCGCACCCGCAGGCGCGTGTGGGAGCGGTGCCCCCCTTGCGGACAATCGCGCTGAAAGCGCGGCTCTTAGCGCGCAGACGCCCCCGCAGGGCCAGTGCCGAGGCATGTGCAGAGCGAAGCGGCCGCCGAAGGCCGCCGTGCGCGGCGAATGGAGCCAAAGGCCCTGTCCGCAGGCAGCTTGGCGCAAAAGCGCAGCTTTTTCGACAAGCTGCTCTGCATCTGCAGAAAACCGGACACAGAAGGATAAAGATAAAGCACGGCAGCCCCTCGGAGCAATGTTCCAAAGGGCTGCCGTGCTTTATCGGGTAAAAATAAATTTTGAATTCACTTTGAAGCGGGTGAAGTCGTTGCCTACACCAATATTGCTGTACGGAGCTTTTTTGCGGGTTTTATACGGGAAGCCTGTTGCAGCACTCTGTGTGCTGTCCATTCCGCAAAACGCATGAACGCCGTTTACAGCACCACGCCGTCCTTAAAAATAGAGATCTCTCGGTATCCCTTCTGCTCGGTGCGGGTCTGTTTCCCGGAGGCGACGTCCAGCACCAGCGCGTACAGCGCCGCGCCCGCTTCCCCGATGCTCTGCGAACCGTCTGCTATCGTGCCCGCGTTGAAGTCGATCCAGCCTTTTTTCTTTTCCGCAAGCGGCGTGTTGGTGGCGATTTTCAGCGTGGGGGCGGGCGCGCCGAAGGGCGTGCCGCGGCCTGTGGTGAACAGCACCAGCTGTGCGCCCGCCGCCGTGAGCGCCGTAGCCGAGACAAGGTCGTTGCCCGGACCGTTCAGCAGGGTCAGTCCCCGGGCGTGTACCTGCTCGCCATAACCGACCACGTCAACAATGGGCGCGCTGCCGCCTTTTTGCACGCACCCGCAGGATTTGTCCTCCAGCGTGGTGATGCCGCCCTGCTTGTTGCCCGGGCTTGGGTTTTCGTACACGGTTTCTCCGTGGGCCAAAAAATATTCCTTAAATCCATTCAGCATGGACGCGGCTTTATCGAAGACGGCCCGGCTTTGGCAGCGGCCCAGCAGCATGCCCTCCGCGCCGAACATTTCCGGCACCTCGGTGAGGATGGTGCTGCCGCCCCGTGCACACAGCATATCGCTGAACCGGCCCACCGCCGGGTTTGCGGTGATGCCGGAAAGGCCGTCGCTGCCGCCGCATTTCATGCCTACCACAAGCTCACAAACAGGCACGGCCTCGCGCCGGGCCTGTCCGGCGTGGGCCGCCAGTTCCGCCAGCAGCGCGCCGCCCGCCTCCATCTCGTCTTCCACATCCTGACAGGTGAGAAATTTCACCCGCGCGGGGTCATAGGGGCCGAGTTCTTCTGCAAATTGTTCATGGGTCAGATTTTCGCACCCCAGTGACAGTACCAGCACGCCGCCTGCATTGGGATGGCGCGCCAGCGCGGCCAGAAGGCGGCGCGTTTGGGCGTGGTCGGCTCCGGTCTGGGAACAACCGAAGGGATGGGGAAATGCATACAGCCCGTCGATGGAACCGGAGACAAGGCTCTGGTTCTCCGCGGCCAAGGCCTTGGCGCAGTCGTTCACGCAGCCGACGGTGGGAATGATCCAAAGTTCGTTGCGGACGCCTGCGCGCCCGTCCGCCCGGCGGTAACCCTGGAATGTTTCGGGCGGCACGGGGGACAGGGGTCGCACGTCCGGCGCATAGGTGTACTCCACCTCGCCGGACAGGTTCGTGCGCACATTGTGGGTGTGCACCCATGCGCCGGGCGGGATATCCGAAGCGGCGTGCCCGATGGGATATCCGTATTTGATGATGTTTTCGCCCGCGGCAATCTGGGCGAGCGCCAGCTTGTGTCCCTGCGGGATGTCCTCCCGCACTTGGACGGCGCGGCCCTCAAGGGGGAGCCGCGTCCCGGCGGGGATGGGGCACAGCGCGACGGCTACGTTGTCGGCCGGGTGGATGCGGATGTATTGCGGCATTCGGGCCTCCTCCTTTACACTGCGGGACGGGCCAGGCACGCGGCGAAAGCCGCGCGGGCGCCTTCGGTACGGATGCGGCGCAGGTTTTCCGCAGCGGCCTGCTCAAAGCCGGGCACCAGCGTCAGGTCCTGTCCCCACATTTTTTCATTCGTCATCACGTCATGTACCAGCGTTTCGTCCGAAACGCCGCGGCGGCTGTAATAGAATTCCAGCACCCAGCGGTCATCGCTGACGGTGTATTCGTTGCCCTTCGGCCGGCGGCATACAAGCCCCTGTTCCGTCAGGGCCTGGATATCGCTGGAATAGAAAGCGATGTATGCGGCGAAGCTCATCGCAAGGCACGGGGGCAGCTTTCCGGCCGTTTGTGCATATTCCAGCAGGCTGGGCATATTGCGCGCGCGCCACTTGGAGGTGGAGTTCAGCGTGATGCTCATCAGCTCGTGGTTGATGAACGGGTTGTTGAAGCGGTCCTGCACGGCGGCCGCGAAGGCTTCCAGATCCTGCCTGTCCAGCGGCAGCGTGGGGATGACTTCCTCGTGAAGCATGCGGTTCATGAAGCCCAGGATCACATCGTCCTGCATGCAGTCGCGTACAATGTCGTACCCGGCCAGATACGCCCCAGGCACAAAGCCTGTGTGCGCGCCGTTGAGGATGCGCACCTTGCGTTTTTTGTAGGGCGTCACATCGGGCACCACGGGGCAGTTCAGTCCTGCGGCCCGGAATGGCAGCTTTTCCGCCAGCCATTCGGGCCCTTCGATATTCCACACGCCGAACACCTCGCCCACGTCGATGAGCGCGTCCCGGTAGCCGTTCTCATCCTCCAGCCGAGCGGCCTCGGCGGCGTCGCGAATGCGGCCGGGTACGATGCGGTCCACCAGCGTGGAGCAGAAGGTGCAGTCCCCGTTCACCCAGCGGGCAAAGCCTTCCTCCAGCCCCCACTGCTTTATGTATTGGTTCACACAGCGCAGCAGCTCCTTGCCGTTGTTGTCGATGAGCTCGCAGGAGAGCACCACCACGCCGGGCCTGCCCGCTCTCCAGCGGTGCAGCAGAACCTGTGTCAGCTTTGCGGGAAAGGAAGCGGGCGGACAGTCCTCAAGGCGGCACGAGGGGTCGTACACGATGCCCGCCTCGGTGGTGTTGGAGACGATGTATTCAAGCGCTTCGCCGGCGGCTACATCCATCATGGCGTCGTAATCCTGTTTTTCATAGGGGTTCAGGCAGCGGCTCACCGAGGAGATGACGCGCTTTGCATCCACCTTTTCGCCGTTCTGCCGTCCGCGCAGGTACAGCGTGTACAGGCCCTCCTGCCGGTTGATGAGCTGCGTCAGCCCCTGGGCGATGGGCTGCACCAGAACGCATTTCCCGTTCCAGCCCGCCTTTTCGTTGGCCATGTCGAACCAGTAGTCCGTAAAGGCGCGCAGAAAATTTCCCTCGCCGAACTGCAGCACGCGCTCGGGCGCGTTTTTCAGCAGATAGCCGGTATATCCGGCCTTTTCAAGTGTCTCATAGCACAGTTGTTCCATTTTTGCTTCGCTCCTTTTTGATGAATTCAGGGGCAGACCGCCCCGGATGCACGGTAATAGGCAAGGCTGCTTTTGAAGATCACACGGCTTTCCACGTAGTGGACGCCGGCCGGGGGCTGTATCCCGCGCAGCACGAAATCACCCATGAGCCGGGCAGCCAGATATCCCTGCTGCGCCGGGTCCTTATAAAGAATGTTCTGCACAAGGCCCTCCTCCATGTTGCGGACAGTCTCGCCGAACAGGTCGCTGGCAACGACGCGTACCTGTCCGGCCCGGCCCATTTGGGCGACAGCATCCGCCAGCAGCACGCTCAACCGCGCGCTGACGCTGAATGCGCCGGAAATACGTGCGTCTTCCGCAAGTGTCCGTCTCAGGCGCAGCGCCAGCTCCTGCTTGTCATGATAGCCGTCGGCCCTGACCAGAGTAAGCGGAACGCTGTTCTCCCGCAGGTATGCTTCAAATCCGGCCGCCATCCGGTAGTGGGAGGGCGTGTGCGCGTCCCCCGCGCACAGCAATACCGCATCGCCGGGTGAAAGCTGCGCGCTCAGAAGCTCGGCGGCGATACGGCCGGCCATGTCGTGGTCCGCCTGCACGCAGGCGATGCGGCCGCAGCCTTCCGCGTCGTCACAGGCGAAGAACACAGGCGTCCCTGCGCTGCTGTACCGCTGTACCGCCCGGATGGTGTATCTTTCTCCGGCTTACCTGAGCCGCATTTTCAAGCAGGAGACGGGCGTGACATTCAACGAGTACCTCAACCGCGTGCGTGTGAACAAGGCGAAGGAACTTTTGCGCCGCCGCGAGCTGCGCATGACGGATATTTCCCTGGCTGTGGGGTATGAGGATCAGAGTTATTTCACAAAGGTGTTCAAACGTGTGGCGGGGATGCTGCCGCGGGAATACCGGGAAAAAATACTGGTCTCCCGGAAGGACTGACGGAAGGAACAAAAAGCAGACGGAGCTGAAAGCTCCGTCTGCTTTTTATATAATACAGTTTATGCCTGCGGCCCAAGCTGCTTTGCACGCTGCAGGCAATAGCGCAGCGGTTTATAAAGCAGCAGCGCCACAACAAAATTGCCCGCGCCGTGCAGCAGGTCGAATGGGATGCCTGTTACCCACCAGGCAACGCCCGCGGCAATGCCGCCGTTCATCACCGCGTAGGAAACAGCGTACAGCGCGCCGTAGCAAAGACCAAACAGCCCGCTCAGCAGGGCCCAGAGCAGCACAGAGCGGTTTTGACGCATCAGCCGGGCGAACAGCATCAGCACCGCCCAGATATACAGCTGCGGGAACCACCAGATGCCAAAGCCGTTGAGCAGGCCGTACACAAAGACATAGGTATAAACGGCGGGCACGGCCAGCCGCGGATATTCCAGCGTGTACAGGATGACCAGCAGGCTCACCAGCTCGATATTGGGCAGGCCGTCCAGCGCGAATTTGGAAGCCACCAGCACCGCCGCGAGGAACGCGGCGGTAACAAGGCTGCGCGTCTTGCCCATCTCAGTAGCCGGTTTTCAGCGTGATCTCAAAGTGGTCGCCGTCCGCGACCGGGGTGGAGTCAACGCCGGTCATCACATCCTCGCCGTCCTTCGTGAAGCACCACCACTCCTCTTTGGCCTCGTCGGCCGTCACGCCGTTGACTGTTTTTACATACAGACCGTATTGGGATTCTTCGCCTTCGACAAGCTTCTGCTCCTCCAGTGCCTGGCGCAGAAATTCCGCGTCGGTAGAGAAGCTGAATTCATCGGTGGTCGCGTCGGCGTATACGACGGTTACGCCGATGGCCTTCTGCCCGGCGGTACCCTTCGGGCCAAAGGCAAACCATACCGCCAGCATTGCGGCCACAAGAACGACCGCGGCGCAGACGATGATCAGCGTTTTTTTCTTTTGTGCAGACATGTTTCAATTCCTCCTGAAAGCAAAAATAAAAAGCCGCGCCTCCCGGACCGGGAGCGCGGCTTTTTTGACAAAACAGACGCGCACGATCCATCCATCGTAAATCGTGAGAACAGCGCCGTGCCCGGTACCCCGGCTGAGGGCAAAGCCCAATACGGTGGCGGGACCGCGCGGGAGTTTCACCCGCTTCCCCGGAAATGCGCGGCGCAATATGCAATTGTATATGCTACAGTGTACAGGACAGGCACGTTTTTTGCAAGCCCCTTTGGGAGCGTCAGAAAAACATACCTTCGGTATAGGCGTTCATGAATTCCGCGCTGGTGGAAAGGTCCACCGTCCTCGCTCCGGCAGCCAGGGCCTCGCTGTGGGGGATAAAGCCCCTGTTCAGCAAAAGCATGGCCGCGCCGCTCAAGGCCGCGTTTCCCAGCACGCGCACACGGGGAACGAGTTCTTCGGGCAGAAGGCCGATGCGGCCCGCGCTGTTTACATCCAGATAGCTGCCGAAGCCGCCCGCGACGGCCAGCTCGGCGGCGTCCGCCCCGCAAAGCCCTTCCACGCGCAGCAGCGTGCGAAGCCCGGCGCAGATGGCGCTTTTGGCAAGCTGTACCATGCGGACGTCTTTCTGCGTCAGGCATACAGGCGGCGCAACGGGCGCAGGGTCCTGCTCCAGAAGCCCGGTTTCGTCCAGCTGCTCCAGCTCCAGCAGGCAGGCAAGCGCGTCGATGACGCCGCTGCCGCAGATCCCTTTCGGCGCGCCGCCCCCAATGACGTGGGCCTGCAGTACGCCGTCCTGTACGCGGACGTGATCCACTGCGCCCGTCTTTCCGGCCATCCCCATGGAAAGCCCGGCCCCCTCAAAGGCGGGCCCGGCGGCCGTGGAGCAGCAGGAAAGCTGCCCGCGATGCCAAAGAGCGATCTCGCCGTTGGTTCCAATATCCACCAGCATGCGGGTGTCCGGCTTGGAGCAGATGCCGCTGGCCAGCAACGCCGTGGTGATGTCCGCACCCACAAAAGCGGACATACAGCGGGGCAGATATACCTGCGCATGGGGGCAGGGCAGGCCAAGCTCCCCAGCCGCAAGCGTTTCTCCAAACAGGCGGGAAGCGGCGAACGGGGCATGGGAAAGACAGTCCGGGCCTGTCTGCGTGAGCAGGTACAGCATCGCGGTGTTCCCTGTGATGACCAGCGCGTCCACTGCTTCAGCGGAGATATGCGCTGAAGCGGCCATTTCCAACACCAGTGCCCGCACACCGGCGCGCACGGAGGCGGCCAGCGCATCGCCGCTGCCGTGCAGTGCGGCCTCGATGCGGGAGATGACGTCGGCGCCCCAGCCCGCCTGAGGATTCGGCGCGCTGGCCTGGGCCAGCAGCGTACCGTCCGGCCCGTACAGGCAGGACGCCAGCGTAGTCGTGCCGATATCCACTGCGGCTCCGCAGACGGAAAAGATTGGGTCATGCACAAAATCCGGCATCTCGCCGGCCAAACGGATCTGGCTGGCGGCAGCACCCTCAAGCGTTACCGTACAGTCGCCCTCCACACGGGCACAGCAGGCCAGACGCACGCCCCGGGAGATATCCTGCGGGGAAAGGTGTTCCCGCTCTGCGTCTGAAAGGGCGCTCAGCGCGCCGTGGGCGACGACGCGGCACTTGCCGCAGCGGCCGTATCCGGCGCAGGGCATTTCCAGTGCATAGTGCGGCAGAATGACGCTGCTCAGCAGCGCACCCATCTGCGCTTCAAGGTGTGTTCCGTTGACGCTCACTTTTGCCAAAGCGTTCCCTCCCACAGTTGACTGCCGCCCGCCGGCGCTCATGCCTCGCAGAACAGCAGCGCGCCGAAATAAGTTACGGTGTTCTGCCCGTTGATGTACTTCATGCCGCTGGAGGCGGCAAGCTCTGAGACGTTGATGCCGTAAGTCTCCAGAGAGGGCATCGCAAGCTCCGGATGCCGGCAGGGTTCATTCGTGCGTTTGGCGCACACCCCACACATGTGGCAGCCGCCCGCACCCAGATGCAGCTTTTTGGCGAAAGGCAGCGTGGCGAACCATTTGGCAAGTGCCCGCGAAAGCTCGTTGTGCAGCCGCGCCGCCTCCATCATGCCCTCAAAATCATAGCTGTCCTCCAGCGTCCCCACCGTTTGGTACACAAGCGCTTTTTGGTAGCTTTTGGCTTCGTTCATCAGCGCATCGATATCCCCGGCGTCCGGCGGGCACATCCAGCATTTTCCGTAGTTGCCGCAGGCGTTCGTTTCGCACATTGCGCGGAACGCGCGGTCGAAGCGGACATCCTGCAAATCGACCACGCCTGCCTTATAGGCGCCCAACCCGCGCACCTGCTCGGCCAGTGCGGAGTAATCCATTTCATCACATCCTTGTTTTAAGGCCCGGTTCAGCCGCGGCCTGCGGCAGTACCGGCGTAAAATTCATTCACGGCGGCGAAAAACGCGTCGATGTTTTCCCAGCGGGAGAGCGGCGGGATATCGCAGCCGGAGGAGATCACAAAGTTGGGATACTTGCAGCATGCGTCCATCACGCCAAGCGTGGCGGCACGAATGGATTCCGGCGTGCCGTTCCGGAACTCCCCGGCGGGGTCCACGTTGCCCATAGCCACCGTGCCGGCCGGAATATGGGTCATCATTTCGGCCATATCAATGGCGTTGCCGAAATGATAAGCGGCGGAGCCGGTTTCCAGAATGGAATCGATCATCTGGATGGTGCTGTTGCCGCAGTTGTGATAGATGACGAGGAACGAATCGTCCTGAACAGCATCCACGATCTGCTTGACATAAGGGCCGGAGAATTCTGCCGAAAGAGCGGGCGAGAGCAGCCCGGCCACGGGCTCTGCGATGACGACGCCGTTCGCGCCTGCTTCTTTGTAGGCTTTGCAATATTCCGTGATGAACTGTGTGGCCTTTTCCAGCAGGACGTGGACCATGTCCGGTTCTTCGTAGCAATAGATCATGATCTCGGTCACGTCCAGCAGACGTGCGGCCAGTGAGAATGGCCCGATAACGCCGGCGAACACGGGGCGGTCGGTGATCAGGCCGACCGCTTTTTCAATGGCCTCGATGTATAACCCGGTGCGCCCGGCGCCCACGGGAGGGACGGCCAGCGCGCGTGCTTCTTCTTCGGTGGAAACGATGCTGCCCACAACGGTGGGAACTTCCTCGTCCGAAACGCGGATCGCGGAACCGAAGCATTCGGCCTCCACGGAAAGATCCATCAGGCTCACGCTCGCGGCCGCGTCTGTGCGCTGGGCCACGAGCTGCATTCCGCGCGCCTGGGCGTCGCTGCTGGAGATCAGCTCCCGCACGCTGATTCCCATAAGCTGGATGGCCGGGAAAGAAAGCACGGGCATTGCCTTTTTAACAGGAGCGCCGCGCAGCTCTTCCAGCCAGCGTTTCATGTCTCTTTTCATTCGCCTGCCTCTTTTCTGTTTTCTGAGTTTCAGCCTTCCCCGTTCATGCGGAGGCGCGGCAGAGAGCGACGGCGGCGTC
>UMFB01010292.1_pt1 | contig 8990 bp, 8 predicted proteins | sample 1964921 | NCBI WGS metagenome assembly UMFB01 (sample SAMEA4836037, study PRJEB28245) | human gut metagenome | biome: gut microbiome; material: fecal sample | place: Denmark | collected 2008
ACGCGACATGCGCGAACCCCAAAGTTATTATATCGGATTATCAGAGATGTTGCAAGATGAGGCGGAGATTCTTCTTTGTATTTTTTGCCGTGCTATTTTTTCCATACAATGCCTGCAAGGAGGTTTCTTCGGAAAATGATACTCCCTTTTCGGCATAATGCATAGATATGCGCCAATGCATTGTGTAATATATACTAATTTTAAATTGAGTATTGATTTATTTTATGCGATGTATTTATAATTAAGATAATTAACAGTTAATATAGTTAACAGTAAATATACTTAATCTAAAAGAGGACAATTATGTTATATGATTTTGACACAGTCATCAACAGATGGCACACGGACAGCGAAAAATACGATGGTTTAAAAAAGTTTGCCCCCAAGGCACCTGATAACAGCATACCCCTTTGGATTGCGGATATGGATTTTAAGACAGCACCGGAAATCATAGCCGCTATGCACAAACGTGTGGATGAAGGTATCTTTGGTTATACGGATATCTATGATGCATCCTATTATCAGGCAGTTTGCCATTGGATGGAAAAGCGTCATCACTGGCATATTACACCGGACGAAATTGTGGTGGATTCAGGCGTGGTTCCCGCGCTGTCCCATGCCCTGTCACTGATTGCCAGGCCCGGAGACGGCGTCATCATACATACCCCGGCCTATAAACCATTCTTTAATTCCATCAGGAACACAGGAATGATTCCCGTATATACCAGACTTTGTTGCAGCCATGGCCTGTTTACCATTGATTTTGAAGACCTGGAGCAGAAAGCTGAGGATGAGAACAACAAAGTACTTATACTATGCAGTCCCCATAATCCTACCGGGCGCGTCTGGAGTCAGGAGGAGCTGAGTCATATTATGGACATCTGCCGGAAACATGATCTGTTCATCATTTGTGACGAGATTCACAATGACATACTCCGCCCGGGCATCTGCCATACACCTCTGGCCGGCCTGTATCCGGACATGAAACGGCTCATTACATGCACAGCCCCCAGTAAGACCTTTAACCTGGCGGGAAACCACCTGGCAAACATCATCATACCGGACCAGGGCATCCGTGACCGTTGGAACAGCCTGTATCACTACCTGCCCAACCCTATTTCCGCAGCGGCGGCCACAGCGGCCTACGAAAAGGGAGAACCATGGCTGGATGAATTAAACCAGTACCTGGCTGAAAACTTCCGCCGGATGGAGACGTATTTAAAAGCCAACCTTCCCGCAATCGGTTTCCAGATTCCGGAGGCCACCTATCTCGCCTGGATTAACATTGAAAACCTGGGCCCAGACCATGGTGAGATCGAGAACCGCTTCATTGAAAACGGATTAATAATTGAAGGCGGAGACCAGTTCGTGGAAAATGGAGAAGGATTCATACGTCTGAATGCAGCAGTACCTCGTTCCATTATTGATACTTTATTAAACAAAATAAACCATATTTATAACTAAGGAGGACAAATCCATGAAAAAAAGAAATCTAATCCTGACAGCCGCGTTATTTGCCATGACTGCTTCCCTGGCAGCGTGCGGCGGACAGAAGCCGGCCACGACCCAGCCCGCCGCAGCCACTGCAGCAGAAACAAAGGGCGGGGACCAAAAGGAGGAACCAAAAGAGGATCAGAAGCCGGAAGAGACAGCTGCTGCTTCCGCTGAAAAAACGCGGTATGAAAAAATCCTTGAAAGCGGTGTCTTAAAAGTAGGTACAGAAGGAACCTATAAACCGTTTACGTATCATGACGACAATAATGAGCTGTGCGGATATGATGTGGAGGTAGCCAGGGCCATCGGTGAAAAAATGGGGGTTAAAACCGAATTCTCCGAGATTACCTGGGAAGGCCTTCTCACTTCACTGGACACCGGCACGGTTGATTTGGTATTGAACCAGGTAGGTGTCACGGACGAGAGGAAAGCAAAATATGATTTTTCCGCCCCGTACCTCTACAGTTACATTGCACTCATCACCAAGACAGATAATAACGACATTACTGATTGGGACAGTGCCAACGGGAAGAAAACCTCTTTAAATGTATCCAGCAACTATGCATTGATTGCGGAAAAATATAACATGGACATCACTGCCTCCGACACCTTCAGCAAGGACATCGAATTATTATTAGCAGGAAGGACCGACTGTGTCATTAACAATACAATAGCATTTAATGACTTCCTGACACAGAAACCCGATACTCCAATCAAGATTGCCGCTGTTTTAGAGCAGGCCGACACAGTAGCAGTACCGATTCCCCAGGGAAATGATGATCTTGTGGAGGCTGTCAACAAAGCAGTCGCAGAACTCAAGGCAGACGGAACACTTACTGAACTTTCCAACAAATATTTAGGTAAGGATTTCTCCAAAGAGCTTACCTTGGAAGAAATCCAGCAGTAACATATCAGGAGGGTGAATGAAATGGATGCACGTTCAATCGAAATATTAACCTCATCATTTTGGCCTATTTTAAAAGCGGGAATCTCTTTTACGATACCTCTGACATTGATTTCATTCGCCCTTGGAACAACGTTAGCGGTCTTCGTAGCCATTATCCGCATATCCAAGGTGCCGGTTTTAAACAAAATCTGTGAGTTATATGTCTGGATTATACGCGGCACTCCTCTGCTTGTGCAGTTGTTCCTTGTATTTTTCGGACTTCCCAAAGTAGGCGTTGTCATTAATCCAATGCCTTCAGGAATATTGGTTTTTACCTTAAGCATCGGTGCTTACAGCTCAGAAATAATCAGGGCCGCCATCCTGTCCATACCCAAAGGCCAGTGGGAGGCGGCCATGTCACTGGGAATGAGCTATCCCCAGCAGCTTTTAAGAATCATACTTCCCCAGGCGTTTAAGATATCCGTACCGCCTCTCTTTAACAGCTTTATTGCCCTTGTTAAGGATACATCCCTCGCGGCCAACATAACCATTCCTGAGATGTTCCTGACTACCCAGAGAATAACCGCCAGGAATTATGAACCTCTTCTCATGTACATTGAGGTCGGATTTATTTACCTTATATTTTGTACGGTCCTGAATTATGTGCAGAACCGGATAGAAAATAAACTCATGCTGACTCCTACGGATAAGAAAAAAATCAAAGAAATTACAGATACGCAGGTCTAGGGAGGTGCCATATGCTGCAGATAAAACATTTAAACAAATATTTTGGAGATAATCATGTGCTGAAGGACATCAGTCTGGAAATCGAATCGCACAAGACCATGGCTATCATAGGTTCCTCCGGCTCAGGAAAATCCACATTGCTTCGGTGCATCAATCTTCTGGAAACACCGGATTCAGGTTCTATCAGCCTGGATGGAAAAGCGTTGGATTTTTCCAGGAAACTTCCCAAACACCAGAAAACTGCCTTTACCAAGAAAACAGGTATGGTTTTTCAGAGCTTCAATCTTTTTCCGCACAAGACCGCCCTTGAAAACATCATGGAAGGGCCGGTCACCGTGCTGAAAAAAAGCAAGGACGAGGCCTGCCAGGATGCCATGGAGCTTTTAAAACGGGTGGGGCTGGAGGACAAAAAAGACAGCTATCCCCACCAGCTCTCCGGAGGACAGCAGCAGAGAATCGCCATTGCAAGGGCCTTAGCCATGAAGCCGGAAATCCTTCTGTTTGACGAACCCACAAGCGCCCTTGACCCTGAGCTGGGCGCCGGGGTACTGAGCCTGATTAAGGAACTGTCACAGGAGGAGTATACCATCATTGTCGTGACACATAATATGTCCTTTGCCAGAGAAGTCAGCGAAGAGGTCGTATTCGTGGAAAAGGGCGAAATTCTGGCAAAAGGAAGTTATGACGAGCTTGTAAATCTGCATAATGACAGAATCACACAGTTTTTAAGCTATTTGGATTAGGGAGGCGGTAAGATGGATATTAAAACTAAAAAAAATATCATCTGCTTTGGTTCGCTTATCATGGACATCTCCATACGCTGCGATAAAATACCGGCAATGGGCGAAACGGTCTATACCTATGAGGATTATAATGTGAATCCGGGAGGAAAAGGCGGCAACCAGTCTGTTGCCGCTGCCAGGTCCGGGGGCAATGTGACGCTGATTGGCAGAATTGCGGCTGACGAGTATGCCCATCAGTTGATTCACAGCTTTCAAAGGGACCATATAGATACCAGCCAGTTAAAGATTGATAAGGATGCCAAAACAGGCGTGGCTTTTGTGTGGGTGGATACGGAAGGGCATAATAAATGTGTCTGCTCTCTTGGCGTCAATGCCAGAGTAACCCCCCCAGGATGTACAGTCCTATGCCCATCTGTTTACGGACAGCAGTATAGTCATGACCACCCTGGAGCACAGCAGCCAATTACTTGAAGAAATTTCCCTTATGGCCCGGCAGAATAACTGCATTCTGATTGTAGATCCTTCCTCCAAGGACTACTCTAAGCTTTCGCCTGAAATTGCCGGTCGAATTGATATACTGAAGCCCAATGAAGTGGAGACAGAAATGCTGACCGGTGTCAGGGTGGAGACAGAAAAAGATGCGGTACAGGCCATACATATTCTCAAGGAGAAGGGCATAAGAATGCCTGTGATTTCCCTGGGAAGCCGTGGTGTTGTCTATGAATACAAGGGCAGAGTCACTTCCGTGGAGGGTCTCCGGGTCAATGCCGTTGATACGACTGCAGCAGGTGATACTTTCATCGGCAGTATGGCTGCAAAACTGTCACAGGGTTACTCATTCCGGGAGTCCATCGACTATGCCAACCGCGCCGCTGCATACTGCGTACAGCACAGGGGGGCGCAAATCTCTATTCCTTTTGAGGAAAATGTATTATAATAAACTATATAGTATTTTTACGAGCCAAAGGGAGAGAGAGCATGGATAATAGGAGATATTTATTATATTGTGATATGATGACAGAATTGAAACTAACAAATCAGCTAATGAACGAGTATGACAGTCTCCCCCATGACTATGGAAATGCCGTCCTGTACCAATCAGAGGCCCATCTTATTCAGTGTATCGGCCAGAATGATGGCATTACCGTGACAGAGGCGTCCAAACTGTTGAAAAAAACAAAAAGCGCCTGTTCCCAGATGGTAAAAAAATTAGTTGGAAAAAACTGGGTCAAACAGACCCGCAACCAGAAAAACAACAGGGAATATAAACTTCATCTAACGGAGGAAGGTCTCATTGTCTACGACCACCATGTAAATTTTGACCGTATGTCTTATGAGCACAACTCAAAAGAGCTGTATAATTTCACAGATGAGGAATTACAGCTGTACATAAAGATACAAAAGAGAATGAATGAACTCATCGGACTTGATGTGGAGAGAAGCTACAATTATTTTAAGACGGACATTTCCTGTATCAACGAAAGGTAATATAATTATGGGTAAATTAAAAGATGTTTTTAAGGTGGATAAGCCAATTATCGGCATGGTACATTTAAGGCCGCTTCCCGGCTCCCCCAAATATGACCCGGTAAACATGGGAATGGATAAGATTATTTCCATCGCGCTGGAGGAGGCCGCCATACTGGAGCAGGCTGGTGTGGACGGTGTCCAGGTGGAAAATATGTGGGATATCCCCTATCTGCGCAGTGAGAATATCGGATATGAAACCGCCGCTGCCCTGGCAGTTGGAATCCATGCGGTCCGCGATAAAGTCTCCATTCCGGTTGGAGCCGAATGCCACATGAATGGCGCCGACTGTGCAATGGCCTGCGCGGTAGCAGCCGGAGCAAGCTGGATACGTGTATTCGAATGGTGTAATGCATTTGTATCCCAATCCGGCTTCATCAATGCCATGGGCGCCAATGTGTCCCGCATGAGGAGCCGGCTAAAGGCTGACCAGATTCTGGCCCTGTGTGATGTGAACGTCAAACACGGAAGTCATTACATCATCCACGACCGGAGCGTAGCGGAACAGGCCATGGATATCGAATCCCAGGATGGTGACGCAGTCATTGTCACAGGATTTGATACAGGTACCCCACCATCCGTGGAAAACATATCAAAATGCAAAAAATCCACTTCGCTTCCCATACTCATAGGCAGCGGCCTTAACAGCAGTAATGTAAACGAACTCCTGACAGCCGCGGACGGCGCCATTATCGGAAGCTGGTTTAAAGAAGGAAATAATTGGAAGAATCCTGTGAGCTATGACAGAACAAAGGAATTCATGGATAAGGTAATCGCCCTAAGGCAAGGCTAATCTCTGTTTCATGAAACTATTAAACCCGCGGCCGGTCACACCAAATTTCCATATGTGTCAGATACCTGCCTGCCCCTTCTTCTGTTCCAGATGGGCAAGCAGGTACTCTTTCGTATTCCTCTGAGGTTCCTCCAATACCATATCCAGAAGCCGGGCCAGCGTGCTGCCCACTTCCCTGCCAGGCTTCACCCCTGCACCCATAATGTCATAGCCCGAGACAGCCAGGGTCTTTAGGCTGATACAATCCCTGCTCCTGCGGATTTCCTCTGTCAAGTCCCTGACCTGGCGCAGCCACCGCAATTCCCCGTCATTGGATGCTGCCTCAGAAAGGCACATCTTAAGTGTGAGCAAATCATCAAACAGCTCCGGCTCCATCTGGCTCATGGCACGGCGGATGGATGCCCTGGACGGCTCCCTGCCATCCTTTATGACATCCCTCATGCCATCTTCCATACTGTCCTGAAGTCCCACCTTCTTACCCTGCCGCTCCACCAGGGTTCTTACCCTGTAGATGGTGTCATTGTCCAGCTTTAAATCCTTCAGTATATCCGCTGCCCGGGAAGCGCTGCAATCCCTCAAAAAAGCAGCCCAGCGCATATGCTTTACTGCCGGAATTCCGGCGGGAATGGACGGCACAGCCCAATTCCCTGACTCCCCGGCATAAGCCCCGTGAAATTTCTCTGACACATAGGGACTGATTCCGGTCTCATACACCCGCAGGATATAATCCGGATGGGAACTCAGCAGAAGCTTGGTCAGCTCCACCTGAATCCGTTCCTTACTCACATGGACCATGTTAGGCGCAATTGTCCTGATGGCCTCATAGGTGTGTTCTTCTATGGAGAAGCCCAGCTGGGCCGAAAAACGGATGGCCCGCAGGATTCTGAGGGCATCCTCTGTAAAGCGGTCCATGGGCTCCCCCACGCACCGGATGATTCCCTTCTCCAAATCCTCCACACCTCCGAATTTATCTACAAATCCCGTATGGCTGTTATAGGCCATGGCATTGATGGTAAAGTCCCGGCGTTTTAAATCCTCCACCAAATCCGGAGTGAACTCCACACTGTTGGGATGGCGTCCGTCCGAGTACTCTCCGTCAATACGGTAAGTTGTTACCTCATACCCCTCCTTCCCCATCATCACGGTCACTGTGCCGTGCTGTATGCCGGTATCCACAGTACGCCGGAACACCTCCTTTACCTGCCCCGGCAGGGCGCTGGTGGTGATATCCCAGTCCCCCGGCTCCCTGCCCAAAAGCATATCCCTGACGCATCCGCCTACCACGTATGCCTCATATCCGTGTTCATTCAGTTTATTAATAATCTCCTCTGCGGGAACGGGTATTCTGATTTCCATGTCTGTCTGCTTCCTCATACTATATTCATTTTATGATTAACACTGCCACGGTCTTATTCTATCAGCTTTTCCTGTCCTTTTCCAGAAATATTTTAACCACATATTATAACAACATATTCAGCGGGTATGGAAAATGGCAGATGCAGGTCCACTCCTGCATCTGCCATATCTATTTACTTCTTTAGTACGCCTTGCCCCAATAAACCATCTTCTTCGCCGGCTTCCCGCAGCAAACGCATTTATCGGACAGGTTCTCCTGCTCAAAGGGTATGCATCTGGATGTGGCTCCGGCCACCTCCTTGATTTTCTCCTCACACTCCAGGCAGCCGCACCACATGGCTTTTACAAAGCCCGGCTTATTGTTGACGGTATCCACAAATTCATCCCAACCGGCCGCTGTATAGGTGTGGGCATCCCTGTGCTTCCTTGCCTTCTCCAGCATGGCGTCATGGATGGTATCCAGCATTTCGCCTGCTCTTGACTCCAGTTCATCCAGGGATACGAAGCTCTTCTCATGGTTGTCTCTGCGCACCAGCACTGCCTGGTTCTTCTCCATATCCTTTGGCCCAATCTCCACACGAAGAGGCACGCCGCGCATCTCACAGTCAGCGAACTTCCAGCCCGGGCTCTTGTCCGTATCATCCACCTTTACGGCGAATCCTGCCTTTGTAAGGCGCTCCTTCAGCTCATATGCCTTATCCAGCACGCCTTCCTTCTGCTGCTGTACCGGTACCACCATAATCTGGACCGGAGCGATTCTCGGAGGAAGCACCAGACCGTTGTCATCGCCGTGCACCATGATGATGGCGCCGATGATACGGGTGCTCACGCCCCAGGATGTCTGGTGTACATACTTTAATGTATTATCCTTGTCCGTAAACTGGATGTCAAATGCCTTTGCAAATCCGTCACCGAAGTTATGGCTGGTACCTGACTGCAGGGCTTTTCCATCATGCATCAGAGATTCTATGGTGTAGGTTGCCTCTGCTCCGGCAAACTTCTCCTTATCGGTTTTCTGACCCTTAATGACAGGAATGGCCAGCACTTCCTCACAGAAGTCCGCATACAGGTTCAGCATCTGAATTGTTCTGGCCTCGGCCTCCTCGGCTGACGCATGGGCCGTATGGCCTTCCTGCCACAGGAACTCCCTGGAGCGTAAGAACGGACGTGTAGTCTTTTCCCAGCGCACAACGGAACACCACTGGTTATAGACTCTGGGAAGGTCGCGGTAGGAGTGGATGTCCTTTGCGTAAAAATCACAGAACAGAGTCTCAGAGGTAGGCCTTACGCACATGCGCTCCTGAAGTTCCTCCAGTCCTCCATGAGTTACCCATGCCACCTCAGGCGCAAATCCTTCCACATGGTCCTTTTCCTTCTCTAACAGGCTCTCCGGTATGAAGATAGGCATGTATACGTTCTGCACCCCTGTCTCCTTAAACCTTCT
>UMFB01022954.1_pt1 | contig 8981 bp, 10 predicted proteins | sample 1964921 | NCBI WGS metagenome assembly UMFB01 (sample SAMEA4836037, study PRJEB28245) | human gut metagenome | biome: gut microbiome; material: fecal sample | place: Denmark | collected 2008
GAGGGACTATTTGGATGTACTTCGTGGGAAGAAGCGGAAAGTAATCTGCAAAAGGAAGCAGTATCTATGGCGATTGAAAAAGCCGGTATTGAAAAGTGGCAGCTTCGTATGATTTATGCAGGGGATTTGCTGGCTCAGACAATAGCGTCTTCCTTTGGAATTATGGGCTTTGATACTCCCATATACGGACTTTACGGAGCGTGCTCCACAATGGGGGAAGCCCTTTCTCTTTCGGCGATGGCTGTTTCAGGAGGGTATGCGCCTTATGTTGCAGCCGTGACGTCCAGCCATTTTGGCAGTGCGGAAAAAGAATTTCGATTTCCTTTAGGATACGGAAATCAGAGACCTTTATCAGCTACATGGACAGTGACAGGCAGCGGCGCATGTATTTTGGGAACGAAAGGCGGAAAAGCCAGAATTGCAGGAATTACAACAGGAAAAATTGTGGACTACGGCTTTAAGGACTCCTTAAATATGGGGGCTTGCATGGCGCCTGCTGCCTGCGATACAATTTACCAAAATCTTATGGATTTCAATCGTCTGCCGGAAGACTATGACAGAATTATCACCGGTGATTTAGGAGAAGTGGGACAGAGAATTCTTTTTGACTTAATGAAAGAAAAAGGTTTTGGTATTGAAAAACAGCACATGGATTGCGGCATAGAAATTTTTGATTCAAATACGCAGGATACCCATGCAGGAGGAAGCGGCTGCGGTTGTGCGGCGGTTACCTTTGCTTCCTACATCCTTCCCAAAATAGAAAAAGGGGAGTGGAAGCGTATTTTATTTGTACCTACGGGAGCATTGCTTTCCAAAGTCAGCTACAACGAGGGGAAAAGTGTGCCGGGCATTGCGCAGGCTGTGATTATTGAACATTGTTAGGAGAAAAAGTTATGGAATATATCAACGCATTTTGGGTGGGAGGATTGATTTGTGCACTGGTGCAGATATTGCTGGAGAAGACCAAGCTTTTACCCGGCAGAGTCATGGTTTTACTGGTATGCACAGGAGCTGTGCTGGGAAGTGTTGGAATTTACGATAAACTGATAGATTTTGCGGGAGCAGGGGCAAGCGTGCCTTTGCTGGGATTTGGAAATACGCTGTTTCATGGTGTGAAAAAGGCAATTTTGGAACATGGTTTTTTAGGTGTTTTCATGGGCGGATTTACTGCCAGTGCGGTGGGAATTGCCGCAGCGCTGATTTTTTCTTATCTGGCAAGTCTGATTTTTAAGCCAAAGATGAAAAACTAAGCTATACTTTTTGGCTAATCAATAGTATAATGTTAGTGCTTATGTGAGGTTGTGGCATTAAGTGCATAACCTCAAGGCAGCACTTTAGAAAGTGATTTATAAAAAATGTAGTAACAGGAGGAAACGGAAAATGCTGCACGCATTCTCACGTTCAGAAGAACTATTAGGAAAAGAAGGACTTCAGATACTTGCAAATTCCAAGGTTGCAGTTTTTGGAATTGGAGGGGTAGGCTCTTATGTGGTAGAAGCATTGGCTAGATCAGGGGTAGGCAACCTGACTTTAGTAGACCATGATGAAGTGAGCCTGACAAATCTTAACAGACAGCTGGTGGCTCTGCGCTCCACGATGGGCAGAAAAAAGGTATCCGTAGCAAAAGAGAGAATTATGGATATTAATCAGGATGCGGTGGTACATACCTACGATACCTTTTTTAATGCAGATACCGCACAGTTATTTGATTTTTCAGGATACGATTACATTGTAGACGCTGTGGACACGGTTTCTGCAAAGCTGCTTCTGATAGAGAAAGCAAAGGAAGCAAATGTGCCGGTAATTTCCTGCATGGGTACAGGAAACAAATTAAATCCGTCCTGTTTTCAGATTGCAGATATATCAAAGACCAGTGTGTGTCCCCTTGCAAAGGTGATGCGCATAGAATTAAAAAAGAGAAAGATTAAGAAGGTTAAAGTGTTATTCTCCACAGAAACGGTGAAGAAAGAGAAGAAAAGCGCTCCGGTTGAAGTCAGAAGTGCGAGCAAACGACCGACTCCGGCAAGCGTTTCTTTTGTGCCGGGAGTGGCAGGGCTTATGATAGCCGGAGAAGTAATTAAAGATTTGGTTTTTGGAAAGGGTAAAAAAGGATAAGAGGTATTAGAATGGAAAATAACAGCATTGAGAATATGTTTTGCATGACTTTGGGCAGTGATAATGTGAAAATGCAGGAACCAATGAAAAAGCATACAACATTTCGTATTGGAGGACCGGCAGATTATTATCTGTGTCCTCACAGCACAGAGGAATTGCAGAAAATTCTTCAGATATGCAAAAAAAATAAAATGGAATTTTTTGTTTTGGGAAATGGGAGCAACCTTTTGGTAAGTGACAAGGGATATCGAGGCGTAGTTATCCAGTTGTGGAAAAATTTCAGTGATATTGTGACAAAAGAAGACACGATTACGGTAAAAGCAGGCGCACTTCTGTCTAAAGTTGCCGCAGAAGCTCTGGAAGAAGGCTTGACAGGTATGGAATTTGCCTCCGGAATTCCGGGGACGATTGGCGGAGCGGTGGTAATGAACGCAGGAGCTTACGGCGGAGAAATGAAGGACATTATCAAAGAAGTTACGGTTCTTACCAAGGAAGGGGACATATTGACGATTTCCAAAGAAGAGATGAACTTCGGATACAGAACCAGTGTGGTAAAAGAAAAAGGCTATGTGGTTATTTCCGTAGTTTTACAGCTTAAAAAAGGTGACAGAGCAGAAATTCGCAAGGTAATGGATGATTTAAAAGAAAGACGTGTGACAAAGCAGCCTTTGGATATGCCAAGTGCAGGCAGTACTTTTAAAAGACCGGAAGGCTATTTTGCCGGCAAGCTGATTATGGATGCGGGACTTAGAGGCTTTTCCGTAGGCGGTGCGCAGATTTCAGAAAAGCATTGTGGATTTGTGGTAAACAAAGGCGATGCGACAGCAGCCGATGTTTTGGGGCTTATTAAAGAAGTTCAGAAAAGAGTACAGGAAAAATTCGGAGTTGCCTTAGAGCCTGAAGTGAAGTTTTTGGGAGAGTTTTAGGAGGAAGTATGCGGTTTGTAATTGTGACAGGAATGTCAGGTGCGGGAAAAAGTACAGCGCTGAAAATGCTGGAAGATATGGAATATTTTTGTGTAGATAATCTTCCGGTGATGTTAATTGAAAAATTTGTGCAGCTTTTAAGAGACGGCGGACCGGGAGAAATCGAGAAAGTTGCGGTAGGCGTGGATATTCGTAACGGAAAGGCGTTAGATGAGCTGGAAACAGTTCTTGAAAATATCAATTTTGCGGGAGTGGGAATTGAAATCCTGTTTTTAGATGCAGAGGATGAGGTTTTAGTAAGACGTTATAAAGAGAGCAGAAGAAACCATCCGCTGGCAGCAGGAAGCAGGGTAGATGACGGAATTCGAAAAGAAAGAGAAAGACTGCGCTTCTTAAAGGAATATGCAGATTATATTTTAGATACCAGTAAGCTTTTAACCAGAGAGCTGAAAGCAGAGCTTGAAAAAATCTTTGTGGAAAACGGAAGCTTTAAAAACCTGATGGTTACCGTGCTGTCCTTTGGATTTAAGTATGGTATTCCTCAGGATGCAGATTTGGTATTTGACGTGCGATTTTTGCCAAATCCTTATTATATTGAGGAGCTACGTCCCTTAAGTGGAAATGACCATCCTGTCAGCGATTATGTTATGAGTTTTGATTTGGCTCATGAATTTTCCGACAAATTAGAGGATATGATACGCTTTTTAATCCCTAATTATATTACAGAAGGGAAAACACAGCTGGTGATTGCCGTGGGATGTACCGGCGGGAAGCATCGTTCCGTAACCCTTGCAAATGAGCTTTACCGAAGATTAGGCGAAAATGAAGAATACGGAATTCGTGTAGAACATAGAGATATAGAAAAGGATGGGAAAAGATGTCTTTCTCCGGAAGTGTAAAGGAAGAATTACTTCGCTATGAGGACAGCGCAAGGCATTGCTGTATTGCAGAACTGGCTGCCATGATTGCTTTTCATGGAGAAATTGTGCCTGCGCCTCAGGGAAAATTAATTCTTACCATATCTTCGGAAAATGAAAGTATTCTTAGAAAGGTCTTTACATTACTGGAAAAAACGTTTACAATGGAATTTAAAGTTTCTACTGATAGACAGATAGTCAGGAAAAACAACCGATTTACCATTGATATAGATGATACAGAATTGACTGTTAAAATATTACAGGCAGTAAAGGTGCTTAGTGCTGACAGAAGACCGGTGACAACAAATGCTTTAGTCAATCCCATCATCATCCAAAGGAGCTGCTGTAAACGTGCATTTTTAAGAGGTGCATTTTTATGTGCCGGCTCTATTAGCGACCCTGAAAAGTTTTATCATTTCGAGGTGGTTTGCACAACACCGGAAAAGGCATTACAGATGCAGGAGCTTATACAGTCATTTGGAATTGACGCTAAAATTGTAAAGCGGAAAAAGTATGAAGTTGTTTACGTGAAGGAAGGAGCACAAATCGTAGAACTTTTAGGTCTTATGGGAGCAGGCGTATCTTTGATGAACTTGGAAAATGTCCGAATTTTGAAAGGGATGCGAAATACTGTGAACAGAAAGGTGAACTGCGAAACCGCAAATATTAACAAGACTGTGAATGCGGCAGTAAAACAGGTGGATGATATTATATACATCCGTGATACTGTGGGACTCCACAGATTACCTGAAAATCTGGAGGAAACAGCTTTGTTAAGGTTGGAATATCCGCAGGCATCATTAAAAGAGTTAGGCAGCTTATTGTCTGCTCCGGTAGGCAAGTCAGGTATTAACCACAGATTAAGGAAAATTTGCAGCATAGCAGAACAGCTCAGAGGATTCAAGGAGGAACAGGTATGATTAGGAAACCAATTACCATCGGGATTTCAAACGGTCTTGAAGCAAGACCAATCGCAATGCTCGTACAGGTGGCAAGTCAGTATGCCAGCAGCATTTATTTAGAGAGCGAAGCAAGAAAAGTAAATGCAAAAAGCATTATGGGCATGATGAGTTTGGGATTAGACGCTGGTGAGAGTGTAACAGTTTCTGTTGATGGCGCGGCTGAAGAGAAAGCCATGAAAAGTATTGAAGAATACTTGAGCAAAAAAGAAGAAGTGTAAGCTCTGCATACCGAAAAAGAAAATAAAGAGGAAGATGTGGCATGTGGCTGCATCTTCTTTTGATTTTACGGAAAAGCGTTGTCGTCTTGCAATCAGAAGAAAGATGTAGTAAAATCGAGAAAGATGAAAGAACAGGAGGTTTTTAGACATGAAAACAGAAAATGCGTGGAAAAAGTATACAGATACAACAGAGGTATTTCAGTTTAACGAAAAGTATAAAGCTTTTATCAGCAACTGCAAGACAGAGCGTGAGTACATTTCAGAAATGATTTCTCAGGCAAAGGCAGCAGGTTACCGTAACCTTGACGATATCATTGCAAATAAAGAAACCTTGCAGGCAGGAGATAAAGTATATGCCAATAACATGGATAAAACTCTGGCGATGTATATTATCGGTGAAGAACCTATGGAAAAGGGCATGAGAATTTTAGGCGCTCATGTGGACTCTCCTCGTATCGATTTAAAACAAAATCCATTGTACGAAGATCAGGAGCTGGCTCTTTTAGATACACATTACTATGGTGGAGTAAAGAAATATCAGTGGGTGACAATTCCTCTGGCATTACATGGCGTTGTGGCAAAGAAAGACGGACAACTGGTTCAGGTTGTGGTGGGAGAGGATGAAACAGATCCTGTTTTCGGAATTTCTGATTTGTTAATCCATCTTTCTGCAAAACAGCTTCAGAAGCCTGCGGCAGAAGTAGTAGAAGGAGAAAATCTCAATGTACTGGTAGGAAGTATTCCTCTTTCCGGTGAGGAGGAAGAACCTGTAAAAGCACAGATACTTCAGATTTTAAAAGAAAAATATGATATGGAAGAAGAAGATTTCCTTTCCGCAGAATTTGAAGTTGTTCCGGCAGGAAAAGCCAGAGACTACGGATTTGACAGAAGTATGATTATGGGATACGGACATGATGACAGAGTTTGTGCTTATCCGTCTTTTGTGGCAATGCTGGCACAGGATAAAGTAAAGTATACGGCAGTATGCCTTTTAGTAGATAAAGAAGAAATCGGAAGCGTAGGAGCAACCGGTATGCAGTCACGCTTCTTTGAAAATGCCACAGCAGAAGTGATGTATGCGGCAAATCAGTACAGCGAACTGCTTTTACGCAGAGCTCTGAAAAATTCTATGATGCTGTCTTCCGATGTAAGCGCCGGCTTCGATCCAAACTTCCCGGAAGTAATGGAAAAGAAAAACAGCGCATATTTAGGTCACGGCATTACCTTTAACAAATATACAGGTTCCAGAGGTAAGAGCGGTTCTAATGATGCAAATCCGGAATACATAGCAAAGCTGCGTAAGGTTATGGATGATAACCATGTGGCATTTCAGACAGCAGAGCTTGGAAAAGTAGATCAGGGCGGCGGCGGAACAATCGCTTACATTCTGGCAAACTATAATATGGAAGTAATTGACTGTGGAGTACCGGTATTAAATATGCACGCACCATGGGAAATTGCAAGCAAAGTGGATATCTATGAGGCATACAGAGGTTACTGTGCATTTTTGAAAGATATGTAAATATAAATTGACTCTATACATCTTCGCTGAAAGATGTTAATATAAAGTATATTATGAAACTATGCGGCGAAGCTGTAAAGTAAGGAGTACACAAATGTCAAAAGTATTGAAATTTATTGTGAACCTGGTGGTTCTCCTGTCCATAGTCGTGGCGGCAGCGCTTTTAGTGCCTCCTTTGTTAGGTGTGGACACTGTTATAAATGATAACTCGAATATAGAAACCAACCTTCCTGTGGGAGCGGTTGCTTACGGCAGACAAGTGGATACGGAAAAGCTGAATAAAGGAGATAAAATTCTTTATATGGAAGGTTCTGCTCAGTATGTATACGAAATTCAGGATATGGACACAACAGCAGGTTCTTATAAAGTGAAAGACGTATACAACAAAAACAGTGATGCGGAAAGCATTACGTTGCAGGATAAAGTATCAAAGGCAGTGATAACAATTCCATTTATCGGATATGCAGCCATCGCTTTACAGAGCAAAACAGGCTTGATGGTGGTAGGTGCAGTGATTATTCTTCTGATTATTTTATTTATTCTTTCTGAGGTGCTTCGCAGAGGCGATGATGGCGAAGAAGAGGATGAAGAGGAATATGAGGAAGAAGATGACGATGAGGATGAAGAGGATGAACCGGGATATTGGGAACGCCGTCGTCTGAAAAAAGAGGAAAAGCGTCGTCAGAAAGAAGCGGAATACGAAGAAGACGATGATGATGACGAAGAAGAGGAAGAAGAATTAAGCGCCGAGGAACGCCGCCGCTTGAAAAAAGAAGAAAAGCGGAGACGTAAATTGGAGAAAAAAGGCTTACTGGAAGATGATGAGGAGGAAGAGCAGGAACAGGAAGACATGAATGATGTTTTTGTTCCGGAAAACACATTTTCCGAACCGGCAGCTTCCGAACCGGAGCAGGAGCTTCAGGGTTTTGATGAGGCTATGAAGGATGCAATGTCTTCTATCGCTTCAGGAATTGCGCAGGTGAGTGAGCCTGAGAATGTTCCGGATGCAACGGTGGTTATGCCGGATGCAGAGGAGCTGGAAAAAGCAGTACAGGAAGCAGAAGGAACGCTTGAAACAGTAGAAGAGCCTGAGGTACAGGAATTCGCAGCAGAAACAGAATTAGAACCTGAGGCTGAGGAAACACAGGCGGTTGAAAATATTGAGGCAGACATGCAGGAAGATATTGCAGAGGATATTATAATAGAAGAAACACCGACAGAAGAAACAGAAGTTCAATTATCTGAGGAAGAAGAAATTCCTGTAAATGTAAACGCTGTTCCAAAGACACCTAGCTTAAACGAGCTGCTGGCAAAAGCAGCAGCAGCCGGTGAAGAACCGGAAGTGAAAAAGGATGAAGAAAACGAAGTAACCCTTCTTGATTATTCAGACTTATTATAATGAAAAGAGCGCCATGCCTTAAAGGGTATGGCGTTTTCTGCTATATAGAAAAGGATATTTTGGACAGGATTTTATGTACTGAAAAAAATACAAAGAAAATACAAAAATAATTGAAAAAAGACTTGCAATATGGAAAAACTTCCAGTATACTTACTTTTGCTGTGACATGATAGCTATGAAGTGTGAGGTTGCTGCCTTACGGCAGGTTTTCCGCGGAGCGAATGTCAAGTTAGGAAACTGACGACAAGTCACTGTATTACATCTAAAGACTTACCACTAAGGGTGGGAGTGTGTGTAGCTTTGAGATGACACACACGGGAATGTGTACAGTCGCCGCTTGTCGTACTAATTAAAAGTGCGAAAAGGAGGAGACTTTTTTTATGGCAAGTCAAGTAATGAGAATCACTTTGAAAGCTTATGACCATCAGTTAGTAGATGCGTCAGCAGGCAAAATTATCGAAACTGTTAAAAAGAATGGAGCAACTGTTAGTGGACCGGTACCACTTCCTACAAAGAAAGAAGTAGTAACAATCTTACGTGCGGTTCACAAATATAAAGACTCCAGAGAACAGTTCGAACAGAGAACTCACAAAAGACTGATTGATATCATTGCACCTACACAGAAAACTGTTGATGCTCTGGCACGTCTTGAAATGCCGGCAGGTGTTTACATCGATATCAAAATGAAACAGAAATAAAAAAAGTTCTGTTTAAGGTTAAGAGAGATTATCCTTACAAGGTTGATATAGAAGCAATGCTTTAAGCATCCACTTATGTTGACTGTTTGTCTAGGATGATTGCACATCACAGTGTAATCCGCTGTAGATTCACAGGAGGTAAAAAGAATGAAGAAAGCAATCTTAGCTACTAAAGTCGGAATGACTCAAATCTTCAACGAAGACGGAGTTTTAACTCCAGTAAC